>Ga0207646_10004024_pt1 | contig 16253 bp, 14 predicted proteins | sample KBSK5502metaG_FD_184343 | JGI IMG/M metagenome (GOLD analysis project Ga0207646, IMG submission 184343) | Corn, switchgrass and miscanthus rhizosphere microbial communities from Kellogg Biological Station, Michigan, USA - KBS K5-50-2 metaG... | ecosystem: Host-associated > Plants > Roots >... | reverse complement strand
GTGGGTCGGCATCATCCCGCCGGGAACTCCGGACACCGTCGACGTCACGCACCTGTGTCCCTACGATCCGGTCAAGGCCAAGGCGCTGCTCGCCGAGGCCGGCTACGGTCCACAGAAGCCCCTGACCTTCGAGTTGATGACGAACACCGAGAAGTCGCTGTTCAACGTCATCGCCACCGTCATCAAGGAGCAAGTCGCGCGCATCGGCGTGACGGTGAACATCAGGCTGGTCGACAAGGTGACCTGGATGAACGTGGCCACGCAGGACGGGCCGTTCGACATGTACGTCGAGGATCTCGCATCGCTGTTCACGCTGGACCAGAACACCCTTCTCTCGCACAGCACCGCGGCGTGGAACACCACGCGCCACACCGACACCAAGGTCGACGACTACTACGTCCGGTACGCTCGGGAAATGGATCCGGCCAAGCGCAAGGCCATCGCCAAGGAATTTCAGGAGTTCATGACCGACAGGCTCTACTGGAACACGATCTCCGGCTCGCCGTTCTACGAGGTGGCCCAGCCGTGGATGAAGGATTACGTCTACCAGGCCGAGTGGAAAATCCTCTACAAGAAGGTCTGGCTGGACAAGTGAGAGGGAGGACGCCATGCCGTACCCGAGACTCAGTGACGTCCCCGTCGCCGAGGAGACGCTCGTCGCCATAGGCCGCGAGCCGCGGATTTCCGCCGACTCGCACATGACCGAGCCGCCGGATCTCTGGGAGACGCGGCTGCCAGCTGCGTTCCGAGACCGCGCCCCGCGCTTTGCGCATCGCGCCGCCGGCGGCAACGTGCGCGCGGGCGGCTGGGACCCCTATGAGCGGCTCAAGGACCAGGCCTACGACAGCATCAGCGCCGAGGTGCTCTATCCCACCCGAGGCTGTCTCGCCTGGGTGACCGGCGACGCCGAGCTCGAGGAAGCGTGTTGCCACGCCTACAACGACTGGCTGATCGAGTTCTGCAGTGCGTCGCCTCAACGCCTCTGCGGCCTGGCCATGATCTCGTTGTGGAACATCGAGCACGCGGTGCAGGAGCTCGAGCGGTGCCGCAAGGCCGGCCTGCGGGGAGCAACCATCGGGTTGGTCCCGGCCGAAGATCTGCTCTACGGCTCGGACCACTACGAGCGATTCTGGGCCGCCTGCCAGGACCTGGCGATGTCGGTCAACCTGCACATCAATTCGGGCCCGGGCAAGATGAAGTTCTCCCCGCAGCAGCGCAGTGGCCTCATGCCCGATGGAGCGGCTGGCCACAAGTGGGACTGCATGAAGGCCGTGGGCAACATGGTCGCCGCCGGGGTCTTCGAGCGATACCCTGGCCTGAACCTGGTGCTCGCCGAGGCCGGCGTCGGGTGGATCCCGTTCTTCGCCCAGGAGTTCGACTACTACCAGATCAGCTTTCCACCATCGCTCCTCGGTCTGGGCCGGCAGCGCGACATCCCGCGGCCACCGAGCGAGTACATCTACCGGCAGGTCTACGGCGCGTTCATCCAGGACACGGTCGGCTGCAAGCTGCTTCCCGAGTACGGCCACGACACCTTCATGTGGTCCAACGACTACCCGCACGGTGCCTGCATCTGGCCGGGAGCCACGCGGTTCATCGCCCAGGATCTGGGCCACCTCCTGCCGGAGGCCCGAGCCAAGGTGCTCTGCGAGAATGCGGCCCGGCTGTACAACGGCGGCCAGTTCCCACCGCCCTCCGACCCGCCGGGTGACGTGAAAGATCTGGAGGGATGGAACACGGTGCACTGGCACGAGTAAGCATCCAGGATGGACTCTGCCCGTAGGCAGGCCGCCGTCGTGGTCGGCGCCACCTCGAAGTGGCAAGCCGATGGACGCAACACCAGGCTGACGCACGGCAAGGTGCTCGACGACAGCGACATCAAGATCATCACAAGTCGCATCGCAACGCCAGGAGGGACACCATGGCTGGTCCAGTCGCCACCGAACTTCACACCAAGATCGATGCTGCCCAGGCCAACCTCTTCCGTCAGCTCGACGGCATGGACCCACATCTCGACAAGTCGGACGCGCCCGGGGAGTGGACCGCCCGGGAAGTGCTCTCGCATCTGCTGTTCCAGCCGGGCTTCGATCCCGTCGAGAAATTGAAGACCTTCCGCGCGACCAACCTGCCGCTGATCGAGCTCGACCCCGGCAAGACGTATCTGGAGGGCCAGCGGAAGACGATGACCCTGACGCAGTTCAAGACGGCGCTCGAGCATCAACGGACCAGCGTGCTCGAGTACATGGAATCGCTCTCCGACGCCGAACTGCAGAATCGCCAGGCACGCATCCCCCTCTTCAAGCAATTCATGCAGAAGGAAGAGACTCCGATTGCGGTCTACGTCGGCGCGCTGTTCGACTACCACTGGAACGACCACGCCGGCCAGCTGGGGAAGATCCGGAAGGCGGCGGGACTGCCCGAGGCGAAGTAGCGTGGCGCCGTGACGGCGGCGATCCCCGTGCGATGAGCTGAGCACCGTGGGCGCCGCCCTGCCCGAGCCGCTTCCTGACGATCCGCTGCCCCTCGTCAAATCGTGGATCGACGACGCGGTGACGTCGGTCCGCAACGCCACCGCGATGACGCTCGCGACAGTCGACCCGGATGGATCGCCGTCGGCGCGGATGGTGATCTGTCGTGGCTTCGACTGGAGCGACGGCTGGCTCGTGTTCTATACCGACCGCGAGAGCGCGAAGGGCCGGGCGATCGACAGATCGCCCCGGGCCTCGCTGGTCTTCTACTGGGAGACGCTCGAGCGGCAAGTGCGGATCGACGGACCGGTGACGATCGCTCCCGATGCGCAGGCCGACGCCTACTGGAGCTCGCGCCCCGCCGACGCCCGGCTCGCCGCGATCGCGAGCGAGCAGACGCGGCCGATCGCCTCGCGGGCGGCCCTCGTCGAGCGGTTCGAAGAAGCGGCGCGTCGGTTTGCGGCCGATATCCCCAGGCCGAAGCGTTGGGTCGGCTACCGCGTGTGGGCCGAGCGCGTGGAGCTCTGGGTCTCGCAACCGGCGCGGCTGCACGATCGCGCGTGCTGGGCACGAACGCTCGTGCGCAGCGGCGATGGCTTCACAGGCGGTCCCTGGAGCGGCACGCGGCTGCAGCCGTAGCTCGGCGTACCGAGGCTACGGCCAGATCGATGCGGGGTCGAGGGTGAGATCGGAGAAGGGCGGCAGCGCGCGCGGCTCCGAGCCTTCCAGCCGCGCGTCGACTCGGTAACCGTCGACTTCTAGACGATAGACCTCGATCACGCGGACGTCGGCGTCGACGATCCAGTACCACGTGACCCCATGCTTGGCGTAGAGGCCCATCTTTCGCCGGCGGTCGATCTGTGTCGTGGACGGCGACAGGATTTCCACGGCGAGGGTCGGCCCGCCTTCCACGCCTCGCGCGCTGACGATCTGGCGGCGACTGTCGTCGACGTAGAGCAAATCCGGCTGAACGACCGTGATGTCGCTCATGATGCAGTCGAGGGGGGCGATGAGGAGCGTGCCGAGCCCCCGAGCCTTTACGTAGGGCGCGAGCGGTACCGTGAGGCTCACGAGGATCTGCTGGTGACGCGTCCCGGGCGCGGGAGTCACGGACAGCTCACCCTCGTGCAGCTCGTAACGCTTGCCGTCGTCCGGCAGTGCTGCGTAATCCTCGTAGGTGAGCGTGATTCGCGACGTCATGGAGGACTCGTGCTCAGTCTACTTTTCACGCGGCGCAGTGCGGGTCCGACGACGCGCGACGAAGGCGGCGATGCGCGCGCGCGCTTCTGGGCTCGTGCGCAGGGTGGCGCCGTAGGCCCGGGGCTCGTCACCCGCGCCGTCGCGGCGCAGCGCCGCGACGATCGCCTTCGTCGCGCTGAGCCCGGCGCGCGGTGAGCGCGCGATCTCGGCCGCCCACGTCTCGGCGCTGGACTCGAGCGTCGCCGCCGCGACCACGCGGTTCACGAGGCCGAGACGCAGGGCCTCGGTGGCGTGGACCGTCCGGCCCGTCAGGAGCAGATCGCGGCCGTGACCGCCGCCGACGATGTCGAGGAGCCGCGCGATCCCGTAGGCGGGGTTGAAGCCGAGCGTGACCTCGGGCAAGCCGAAGCGGGCGCGGTCGGAGGCGATGCGCAGATCCTGCGCGACGGCCAGCATTAGGCCGCCGCCCAGCGCGTAGCCGTCGACGGCGGCCAGCGTGACCTGCGGCAACCGCGAGAACCGCTCCATGAGCGCGGCCTGCCTGGACGCGAGCGCCTCGGCCTCGGCGGGCGCGATCTCGGCCATCTCGGCGATGTCGTTGCCGGCGCAGAAGGCGCGCCCGCGACCGCTCACGACGAGCACCGTCACATCCTCGCGGGCCGCGATCTGCTCGAGGGCCTGCTCGATCGCGCCCGTGAGTTCTCGATTGAGTGAGTTGAGGGCTTCGGGCCGGTTGAGCCGTAGCCAGGCGACGCCCTCACGAGACTCGAGCTGGATCACGCCTTGCGCGAACGGCCGAGCGTGGCGACGGCGAGGGCGGCGGCGGCGATGGCGGTCATGCCGGCGGTGGCGAGCGGCCAGAAGTTGGTGCGGAAGAAGGGGACCGCGAAGAACGGCGATCGGTGCTGGGCCGGGCGGGCGGTGCCGGCGATCAGACGGTTCACGAGGTCGAGCGCCTCCGTCGCCAGCACCTCGGTCGTGGCCTTGGCGAACGCCGGATCGCCCATAGCGGGATGGCCGACGTACCCCCGGCCGCCGTCGCGCAGCGGATAGTTGGGGACCAGGCGCCGCGCCAGCGAGTAGGTCGCCGGTGGCAGGTCGCGAAAGCCGCCGTCGACGAGATCGGGGCGGAGGAGCAGCATCATCGACGTCTCCCACCAGCCGCCGTGGGCGTCGTCGGCGAAGGCCTGGCGCTCCTCCGGCGTCAGGGGCCGGCCGAGGGTCGCCTCCACGCGATCGAGGAAGCGGCCGGAGCGGAACTCCGAGAAGAGACGGCCGCTGAGCGACACCATCATCACGCCGGTCCGGCGCGCGACGATCGCGGAGGCCTCGTCCAGCGCCGCCATGTGCGTCGGCCCCGCGTGGCCGTTGGCCACGAGGACGTAGCGGAAGCCGGCGCGGGCCAGGGACGAGCCGTAGTCGACGAGGGCGTCGCGCACGACACGGGGCCGCACCGTGATGGTGCCGATCCCGTCGAGCGTGAAGGAGCCGAGATAGAGGATGGGCGCCAGGACCGCGGACCACCCCGGGCGCGCGGCGACGAGCCGCTCGGCGATCTCGCGCGCGAAGTATCGCGCTGTGAACGCGTCGACGCCGAGGGGCAGGTGGGGGCCGTGCTCCTCGAGCGGGCTCACCGTCAAGACCGCGAGCGTGCGCTCGCGGTCGAGGGCGTCGAGCGCCGGCATCGACATCTCTTCGAGGAGGTAGACGCTCAGAAGCTGCTCCCCCGGGTGGCGGCGAGGTAGTCGGCCTTCGCGCGGTCGAGCTCCGCGACGATGACCAGACGCTCGGCGACGAGCCGGCGGATCGCCTGCCCGTGCGTGAGGGCCAGGATGCTCATCCGGAACGCCCGGCCCAGCCGGCCCGCCCCGCGCAGATAGCGGAAGGCGAGGAGGCCCGAGAGCGGCAGGGACACCGCGAAGAGGAGCGCGGCCGTCCCGCCGGCGAGGCGCGCCACCATCCAGATCTCGAGGCCCCAGAAGACAGGCAGGCAGACGATGCTCGCCAGAAATCGCACGGTGGCGTAGTCCGTCTCCTTGCTCGCCATGCGGTGGGCCAGCCACCGGGGAACGAAGTAGGGGAGCGCATTCACCAGCGCGCCGTAGACGAAGAGCGGCAAGCCGATCACCGCCTCCCACGAGTGCAGCAGGCGCGTGCGCGCGCGCACGGGCTCGAGGCGCCGCCGGACGGCGTCGTCACGCAGGTGGTGCTCGGCCAGCAGCGCCCGGTACCCCTGGATCCGCTGCCAGAGCCGCTCGACCCGTTCGGGATCATGCTCCTTGAAGTGATTCACCGCTTCCACGATCGTACGCGAGAGCCGGACGAGGTCGATCTGGTTTTCCGCGAGGCCCCGCTCCGCGCGCAGCTCGCGGATGAGCGCTCCGCGATACAGCTCCTCCACCGCCCGCACCACCTCGGCGGCGTCGATCCGATTCACGTGCACGACCTGCGCCTCCATCGCCCACTGGATGGCCGTGGTCAGGGCCTCCACGGCCTTGACCGGGTCCTCGCGATACGCGGCAAGATACGGCGTCACGGGGATGGGCTCGCCGAAGGACACGAGCACGCGCGCGCCGAAGGATTTCCGCGCCTCGAACGAGAGCCCCGCCGGGATCACGCGCAGGACGTTCTCGCGCTGGGCCTCGTAGCCGAGGGCGATGCGCGCCGCGCCCGTCTTGATCCGCTGCACGCGCGCCTCCGCGTGCGTCGTGCCTTCCGGATAGATGACGACGACGCGGTCGTCGTCGAAGGTCCGGTAGCAGGCGGCGAAGACATCGGCGTTGCGGTCCATCTTGTCGGGGTCGTCCTGCTTGCGATAGACGGGGATCGCGCCGCACGCGCGCAGGAAACGGGCCAGGAGCGAGTTCCGGAACAGCGCCGCCGTCGCCAGGTAGTGGACCTTGCGCGGCACGGCCGCGCCGACGAGCAACGAATCGATGAAGTTGTTCGGATGGTTGACGCACAGGAGCACGGGGCCGCCGGCGGGCACACGCTCGACGTGGTGGACGTCGACCCGCTTGAAGAAGAACCACAGCCAGAACCGCGCGATCCACCGGACCGTCCGGTAGAACCGGTCCATCGTGTCCCGCGGCATGTCAGCGGCGCGGTGTATGGCGGGCCAGCATCGCGTCGAAGGTGTCGTCGGCAAGCTTCCGGGCCCACGCGTGGGCCTCGGAGTCCGGGCCATAGTGCTCGCCGAGGTAGTCTGCCGCATCCTGCCTGGTGGTGAACAGGCGCCACACGTGACCGGCCCCGCCGCCGAGGCGGCGCAGGTGAAAGACGGGATCGAGCGGAGAGGCCGGCGCGTGCGACGCGCGGTGGCCGAAGCGATCGAGCGTGATCCAGGCCACCGCGATCCCGTGCGCCGAGAGCACGCGGCTCCGCAGCGATTCTTCCGGCGGGAGCGACTCGAGATCGCACAGCTGCGGGCCGTAGTACACGGCCACGGCGTCGCCGGGAATCGACAGCTGGGGCGGCATCGGCGGGCCGAGGCCGTCGAGGAGCGCCTTCGACTGGTCGCCGAGCCAGTAGAGGCCGGGGAGATAGAGGTCGGCCCACGCCTCGATCACGCGGTCCTTGGGCGCGAGCGCGCGCCGGCGCGCGATCTCCTCACCGTCGGCGAGGAGATGGACGGCGGTCACGGGATGTGGACGAAACCTTCCATGAGACGGCGCGCCGTCCGGTAGACCGTGACGCCCTCGGCGCACGGCTCCCCGTGGCGGCTCACGACGGATGCGGCGACGGGCAGCGCCCCGGAGGGATGACCGATGCGCACGTCGCCCGAGGGGGAGGCGACGCATTCGGCGGCCACGGTCCCGTCGATCCGCGCGGCCACAGCGAGGCACATCGCGGCCGTCAGCGGCACCGCGCGATGGCAGTTCCCCATCGAGATGACGCGCGCGATCAGATCGCTGGCGTCGGCCGCGTAGGCCACGCCGTCCAGCGCGGTGAACGCGGTGGGCGGGGCCACGATGCCGATCTTGGGAATGGCGGCGCTGCCGGGGATGCCCATGCGGCGCGCCGCCGCCACGCGGATCGCCTCGAGCCGATCCATCAGCGCGCGGTCGGCATCGATCGCCTGGGGCGTTTCCGTCGCGCGCAGCCCGAGGTCGGCGGCACGGACCCACACGAACGGGTTTGTGGCGTCGACCAGCGAGGCCTCGACACCGTCGATCGTCTCGCGCGCGTGGCCGGTCGGCAGCAATCGACCCGTGCCGGCGCCGCCGGGCTCGAGGAAGTCGAGCGCGATCCGGGCCCCGCGCCCGGGCACCCCGGCCAGCTCGAAGTCGCCGGCGACCGCGGCCTCGCCGTCACGCACGGGGACGCGCGCGATGATAATCTTCTTCGTGTTCGTGTTGTGGATGCGCACGTGCGTCTCGCCCTCGACCGCGCGGACCATCCGCTCGTCGATGGCGAAGGGGCCGACCGCGGACGAGCAGTTGCCACAGTTGCCCGCGTAATCCACGACCGGCGATTTCACGTCCACCTGGGCGAACGTGTAGTCGACGTCGGCGTCGGGATGGCTCGATGGTCCGATGATGCAGGCCTTCGAGAGCGAAGAGATTCCACCACCGAGGCCATCGAGCTGGCGGCCATAGGGGTCGGGGCTGCCCAGCGCGGCCGACAGGATCGCGTCGCGCTCGGGCCCCGGGGCCGGCAGATCCCGCTCGTGAAAGACCAGACAGCGACTCGTCCCGCCCCGCATGTAGACCGCCCGCACGCGTCTCTGAGTCATGACCGCGCCCCCGTCAAGGCCAGCAAGCCGCCGGCGAGGAGGATGTCGCGCTCGCGCGGTGTCAGGACGCACGACGCATCGAACGCGCGACCGCTTCGCGTGTTCACGACGGTCACCCGTCGGCCTTCCGCGAGCGCCTGGCGCAGGTGCTCGATCCTCAGCACGTCGTCCCGCTCGATGGACTCGGCGTCGGCCGGGTCGGTGAACGTCAACGGCACGAGGCCCCAGTTGATGAGGTTCGCCCGGTGGATCCGGGCGAACGACTTCACGATCACGGCGCGCACGCCGAGGAACATCGGCGCGATCGCCGCCACCTCGCGGGAGGAGCCCTGGCCGTAATGCTCGCCGGCCACGATGATCCCGCGCCCGGCCGCCTTGGCCCGCGCCACGAACTCGGCATCCACGTACTTGAACGTGTGCTCGGAGATGGCGGGGACGTTCGAGCGGAAGACGAGCACGGCCGCGCCCGCGGGCGAGATGTCGTCGGTCGAGACTTTGTCGCCGAGCTTGAGCAGCACCGGCGCCTCGAGCGACTCCGCGACCGGCTCGCCGAGCGGCACCGTCTTGATGTTGGGTCCGCGGACGACCTCGCCCTGCCCGTCGGGCGCGACGAAGCCCACGGTCGAGCTCGCGAACCGGGCCGGCAGCGTCACGGCCGCGGGCTCGCCCAGCGTCCGCGGGTCGGTGATTACGCCGGTCAGCGCCGATGCCGCGGCCACCAGCGACGAGCAGAGATATACCTCGTCACCCTTGACGCCGCTGCGACCCGGGAAGTTGCGGTTGAACGCACGCAGGCTCTTGCTCCCGGCGGCCGGAACGTGCCCGATGCCCCCGCACGAGCCGCACGTCGGCTCCGACACGGTCACGCCGGCGGCGAGCAGGTCGGTCAGGAGTCCCTCGCGCGACATCGTCTCGAGGATGCGGTGGCTGCCCGGGAACAGCACGAACGAGATCGACGGGTGCACCTGGCGGCCGCGCAGCACCTCGGTGACGGATGCCATGTCGTGCCACGAGCCGTTCGTGCACGAGCCGACCATCACCTGATCGATCGCGGTGCCCGCGACCTCTTCCACCGGGACAACCCGGTCGGGGGACCCAGGCAGCGCGACCAGCGGGCCGATCGAGCTCAGGTCGAGCTCGATCTGGTCGTCGTACGTGGCGTTCTCGTCGGGCGCGGCGGGCCGCCAGTCCTCCGGGCGGCCGAGTTGCGTGAGGAACGAGCGGGTGACGTCGTCGCTCGGGAAGATACTGGTCGTCAGCGTCAGCTCGGCGCCCATGTTGGCGATGGTCATGCGCTGCGCGGCCTGCAGGCTGGCGAGTCCAGGGCCGCCATACTCGAAGATCTTGCCCGCGCCGCCCTTCACGGAGAGCCGGCGGAGCAGCTCCAGGATCACGTCCTTTGCGGTCACCCACGGGCGGAGCTGCCCGGTGAGCCAGACGCGCACGACCGCGGGCATCGTGAAGAAGTACGGCCCGCCCCCCATGGCGACCGCGACGTCGAGGCTGCCGGCCCCGATGGCGAGCATGCCGGCCGCGCCGCAGAGCGGCGTGTGGCTGTCGCTGCCGAGCAGCGTCTCGCCCGGGACGGAGAACGTCTCCATGTGCACCTGGTGACAGATGCCGTTGCCCGGCTTGGAGAAGACGGCGCCGTACTTGCGCGCCGCGGTCTGCATGTACCGATGGTCGTCGGTGTTGCGCGAGTCGAACTGGTAGACGTTGTGGTCGATGTACGCGACCGCGCGCTTCTGGGCCACGCGCGGCAACCCCATGGCCTCGAACTGCAGCAGCGACATGTTGCCGTTGGTGTCGGTGAGCAGGATCTGATCGATCGTGATCCCGACCTCGTCGCCCACGACCGGCTTGCCGGCCACGAGGTGACTCTCGATCAGCTTGCGCGCGAGGCTCAAACCCATTGACAGACCCGACAGGTTACGACGGTACCACGGTCTGGCGCAGCCCGCCGACGCCCTCGATCACGAAGGTGGTGCCGTTGCCCGGCTGTCGTTCTTACCTTATAGTAAGGAATTGCAATTCGGTAAGGAGATTACCCGTGCCGAGCGCGACACTGACGAGCAAAGGGCAGCTCACGCTGCCGAAGGTGATCCGGGAGCGTCTGCGGGTCCGGGCCGGTGACCACGTCGACTTCATCGTGCAGGACGACGGGACGATCGTCGTCCGCGCCGCGACGGTCGACGTTCGGGAGCTGAAGGGGCTCTTGCATCGCAAGGGAATCAAACCATTGTCGGTGGAGCAGATGAATGCTGTCATTCGGCGGCGCGCGGCGGAGAGGGCGTGACCGGCGTCGACACGAATGTCCTCGCGCGCTACCTGCTCCGTGACGACGCCGCGCAGGCGGCTCGCGCCGCACAAGAACTGGAACGAGACGACCGCTTCTTCATCGGCATCATCGTGTTGTGCGAGCTGGTCTGGGTGCTCGAAACGGGCTACAACGTCAAGCGGAGCGAAATCGCCGCGGCGATCGAGAAGATCCTGGCGACCGCCCAGTTCGAGGTCGAGGACAAGGATCTCGCGCTGTCGGCGCTTCAGGACTTTCGTCGGACCCTCGCGGATTTCTCGGACTGTCTGATCGGGCGCCGCAACCGCGCGGCCGGCGTCGCCGAGACCGTGACGTTCGACCGGACGCTGAGAGGGCTCGAAGGGTTCCGGCTTCTCTGAGGCGCTCGGGGACTCGACACCTCGACGCTCGCTAGCATCCGTTCTCGCTGCTCCCCAACGCCTTCGACGTATCTCTCTTTCGGCATTGTCCACGTCCGCGCGCCGGGCGTCGGCGCTCCGGCTTCTGGATGACGGCCGCGTTCTGCTCACGCTCAAGTCAGCGTGGGCGGACGGCCCGCGTCATCTCCTGTGCGAGCCGCTGGAGCTCCTCGAGAAGCTGGCTGCCCTGACGCCGCGCCCTCGGATCAATCTCGTGCTTTACCACGGCGCCCTCGCGCCCCATGCGCGCTGGCGCGCCCGCGTGGTGATCTACGGCGCCGTGGCCGCCGCGCGCTTGCTGCCTCCGAGCCTGCCGGACTCGAGGGAGGAGGATGGGGACGCGGAGCCGACGCACCGCCACTGGTCCTGGGCCAAGCTCATGCGGCGCGCTTTTGAAATCGACGTTCTGTCCTGCCCGCAGTGTGGCGGGCGCCTGCGCTTGATCGCCACCGTTGAGGATCCGCGCGAAATTCGTGAGGTCCTCGCCGGTCTCGCGCGCGCAGCCGATCCGGTGGCTCGCGCCCCGCCGTTCTGCCAGTCGTTCGCCGCCATCCCGACCGCTGACGTCTGCGCTTGATCGTTCAGCCCGCTCGCCCGGCGCGTTCGCCGAAGTCTGTTCACTCGCCGAAGTCTGTTCACGTCCGGCCACGCGCGAGGTCGGAACAGACCCGCCAGGCGGCTCCGAGGCCCGCGCCACCTTCGGGTTATTGACACCTTTTGTTGTTGACACCCCGTCATCCGCGCTGTATCAAGGCGGGGTCTCAAGGGCGGTAGGGGGGACAGGGCACCCGTTGTCCGCTCCGTCTCTGGGGGGGCTCGATTGCCGAGAAGGGCGGTTACGTCAACAGGGCCTTTGTCCCGCCTATGCTCTGTCCCGCCTATGCTCCGGCTGCTTTCCCGCCCCCCGTGGAAGGACAAAGCTTCCGGCCAATCGCAATCGAAATCCATCTTACGCTGGAGGCACCCATGAGATTCCCGGATCGGCCCGGACCGGCGAGAGTGCCGGACCTCGCGGAGGCGCTGGAAGACATCATCAGGCTCAGGCTCACTGACCCGGTGCGAGCAAAAGAGTGCGCCGATAGAACGGCGGCCGCGGTACCGTGGAAGCTCGATAGCCAGGGCTGGTCGAATCACGGCATCATCGATTCCGAAGACACGCTGTTTGGTTATCTGCACACCCGCCGGATCTTCCGCCCCACGAATCCCTACGAGGTCGCGTCTGCGATCAAGCAAGCTGAGGCGGCCAAACGTCCCGTTCGCGCGCTGGGTAGCGGGTGGTCCTTCTCGGACGCCGTGATCCCGCAGATCGGCCCACTCACCGATCTGGAAAAGGCGGACGCTGACGCAATACTTGGAAAGATAGAAGCTGACATGCTAGGCCAATCACTGGACGACCGAAGCGTCCGTGAGTTCGTGGCGCTCCTATCGGGACACTTCGGCTTCGCCATAGACACGACTTCACTCGATCGCAGCCTCCAGCCGCTGCTCCCCGGCCTCTTGGCCGCTGGCCAGGATCCCCATGACTTCGCGTTCGTCGAGGCCGGGATGACGATTTACGATCTGAACACGCTCCTGGACTCCCACCCCGCTGGCTGGGCCGAGAGGCGTGCCCTCAAGACCATGGGCGGAGCGAACGGCCAGACCATCGTCGGCGCCATCTCCACCAGCACACACGGCGGGGACTTCGCTCGCGCGCCCTTGGCTGACCAGGTCCGGGCGATTTACCTGATCGGCCAACACGGCACCCATCACTGGATTGAGCCCCGGGGCCAGCAGATCACCGACGCGGACAAAGTCCTTGCGACGTTTCCTTGCATCAGCCGCGCGAACGTTCACTACGACGATGACATGTTCAACGCCGTCTTGGTGTCCATGGGGGCCATGGGCGTAATCTACGCGGTCGTTTTGGACGTCGTGCTGCAGTATTCGCTGTTGGAGTTCAACAAGTGGACCACCTGGAACGGCTTTAAGGAGGCGCTTGCCGCGAACGCCGGTGCCGTCTTCGATGGGCACTTCGCCGGCCTGGATACGTACCTTTCGCAGTGTCACGGGGAGCTACAGCCGCCCCCGGAGAATCGCTTCTTACAACTCGTTATCAACCCCATCAAGAACGACGACGGTAGCCACAACGCCTTCGTCACTAACCGCGTTCAGCTCCCGGTACAGGCGCCCAATGGCGTCGGGCCTCTAGGGCGTGACGAGGTAGCCGGACGGCAGGATTGGCTTCAGGACACCATTCTGAACCGCGCCAACCTCAGTTCTCTGGAGAAGATCCATCTCGGCCTGAACTACTCAGGGGGCACCTCCACCGGACCGGACACGTACACGGGCATAAGACAGCTGCTCCAGTACTGCAAGCAGGAGGAACTGGCTTCGGTGCCGCGGGTCCTCACGGATCTGATCATGCAGCACGCCTACCCGTCCACAAATGAGTGGACGTCCACCTGGGACTACATGGGAGGCGAGTGGTCGGTGAGCCCCGTGGTCGGGACGAATCCAACGGGCGGCCTGAGCGTCTTCATGGTGGACGACGACGGCAACCTCATTCGCTTCGACCAACTCCGAGCCAGCGGCCCTTGGGGCCGGCCGCAGAAGATGCCCGGAGGTGACTGGCCTCGCGACCAACGCCCGGTTGTGGTCACCAACCAGGAGGACGGGCTGAGTGTCTTCCTGGTCGGCGGGGACGACAAGCTGAAGTGTATCGAACAGGGCGGGGACGGTACGTGGGCCCGTGATTGGCTCATCCTCCCCGGGGAAGATCACTGGCACCGGGACTCGCCCCCGGCGGTAGTCAGGAACCGTTTTGGCAGCCTCAGTCTCTTCATGGTCGACGACGACGACGACAAGCTCTACCGGATCGAACAGGACGCGAATGGAGCTTGGCCTGGGGATCGACTGGCGCTGACCCAGGACGAGTGGGATACCGATCAGCCACCCATAGTCGTGCTGAACAATGACCGTCTCAGCGTCTTCCTGGTGGGGGGCGACGACGTCCTGTACGTGATCGACCAGGATGCGGGGGGCAACTGGCCGAGAGCCCGCGCACCACTACCGGGTGGGGATGGATGGCACCGGGATACGCCCCCTACTGTCGTGCGCAACCGGCTGGGGACCCTTAGCGTCTTCTTCGTCAGCGACGGCGACACCCTTTACCGGATCGAACAGGACGCGGCCGCGGCCTGGCCCCCGGATCCGGTCGAGATGCCCGGCGCCGACGACTGGCACCGCGACCAACCGCCCACCGTGGTCCAGAACAACGATCAGGGCAGTCTCAGCGTGTTTATGGTCGGCGACGGAGACAGGCTCTACCGCATCGAGCAGGATGCCGCCGGCAACTGGCCCGACCACGGTGAGGACATGGGTGGAGAATGGTGCACCGATCAGGCCCCCGCGGTGATCCGCAACCGCTCGGGCGGCCTCAGTGTGTTCCTGGTCGGGGATGACGTGCACAGCCTCTATCGTTACGACCAGGACGGGCAAAACGGAGCCTGGGCCAACCTCGCCTCCATGGGCGGAGATTGGCACGAGGACCAACCCATCGTGATCGGCGGCTCTCCTTGCGGCGGCACCAGCATCTTTCTGGTCGCCAAGGGGCCGGGCTTCTGGGATGACGTGCTAGGCGGTGTCATCGGCGCGTTGGGCGGGGCCATCATCGGCGCATTCACCGGTGGACTCGGTGGCTTGTTCGCCATCGCCGGCGCCGTCGGAGGTGCCAAGGCGGCCGATGCTCTGGGCGACGCCCTGGAAGGTAAACCTGCGCTGATCCGCTATGATCTGTCCGCAGCCCAGATCGACTACGGCTACATGGTGATGGCTGCCGCAACCGCGCGGCCGTCGCGCCCCCCGGCTCTTGTGGGGACGGCCATCGAAGTGGCCTTCAGCTTCGAGGACGCGCTTCAGTACATCGATGCGCTCTTCAACCTGCTGGATCACCGCACAGACCAGCACATCTATGCCGCCGGATGGATCGCATTGCGCGTCACGGGTCGCACCCGTTCCCTCCTGGGAATGCAGCAGTTCGCCCGGACCGGGACCGTGGAAATCGTGCTGATCGGGAACCCCGACAACTACGAGATCATCCGCATCCTGGAGAGACGGGCGCTCGAGATGGGCGGGATCCTTCACTGGGGGCAGAGCAACGGCTTCGCCGACGCGGCGTACATGGCTGATAGGTTCGGCCCGAACGTGGCCACGTGGAAAAACGTTCAGGCGGCGCTGGGCGGCGACACTTTCCGGAACCACTTCATGGACCGGCTGGGCCTCTGAGCGGGCCAGGAGCGCCCGGCCTCGAACCCCGGAGCCCGCACAGAGTCCATGATCGCTAACCAAACACACCGACGTGGACGGCACGCGGGATTTGCGACGCCGGTTGAACAATCCCAGCGTGCACCATCTATGATGTTGTCCTTCAAGAAGTCGCATCCTCATCTTCCTATCAAGGCGGGGCCTCAAGGGCGGTAGGGGGGACAGGGCACCCGTTGTCCGCTCCGCCTCTAGGGGGGGCTCGGTTGCCGAGAAGGGCGGTTACGTCGACAAGGTCTTTGTCCCGCCTTCTATGAAGCGGCTGGCCGTGTCAAGTACGCGTCGCGTCCTCCTCGTGACTTCGTGTTCTCGGTTCTCCCTTTGAGCGATCGCCTCTCGGTCTCGCGAGGTTCCGTCATCCTTCTATTCGCGCTCATGAGGAGCGAGCCTTGTGGCTCGCCGGCGCAGGAGGGGATTCGAGGGTGGGGGCGCCATCTACGCAGCGGCCCTGCAACCGCGGCCAAGGCGGGACTCGCGCTCACCCACCCGTCGAACCTGTGCGAGACCTGGGCCACCGTGCGTATCGTTCGATCGCTCAGACCGCGAGCGCGGCGCTGGCCAACGGCGGTGAGATTTGGCGTGGCGTGAAGACGGTGCCATCGCGGAGCAACGCATAGAGGATCCCGGCCAGGCGGCGGCGAGCGCGACGACGGCGACGTGCTGGCCGCGGCGGGCCGCGATGCGGAGGGCCCAGGTGCGGAGGGCCTCAGCCTCTGGAGGCCGGCGCCGGAGAATCGAGACGGCGGCTTGGATGAGGAGCCAGCGCGTGCGACCGGAGCCGGCCTTGGTGATGGGACCGCGGCGCTGCGTGTCGCCCGAGCTGCACTCGCGCG
>Ga0207646_10004023_pt1 | contig 16254 bp, 16 predicted proteins | sample KBSK5502metaG_FD_184343 | JGI IMG/M metagenome (GOLD analysis project Ga0207646, IMG submission 184343) | Corn, switchgrass and miscanthus rhizosphere microbial communities from Kellogg Biological Station, Michigan, USA - KBS K5-50-2 metaG... | ecosystem: Host-associated > Plants > Roots >... | reverse complement strand
CGTGAGGGATGCGGTCCCCGTCGACGTGGGGCCGGCCCGTCAGGTTGGCCATCACAGTGATGAGTGGCCGCCTCCAGTCGATCCGGTCCAGCGCCTGGCGCAGCCGTTCCGCCGCGGGCGCCATCAGAGGCGTGTGGAACGCGGCGCTCACGTTCAGCGGGATGACCCGCTTGGCGCCGGCCTCCTGCAGCCGCTTGGCTGCGACTTCGAGGCCCGCGATGGTGCCCGCGATCACGGTCTGCGTCGGCGTGTTGTAGTTGGCCGGCCACACGTCGTTCATGCCCGCCAGCGCACCCTCCACAGCCTGGGCATCGAGTCCGAGCACCGCGCTCATCGAGCTCGTGCCCGCGGGGATCGCCTCGGCCATGGCGCGACCACGCTCGACCACGGCCTTGATCACCGGCGCCGGTTCGACGGCGTGCGACGCTGCAAGCGCGCCGTACTCCCCCACCGAATGACCGGCGGCTGCAGCCCACACATGACCCGCACGTGCCAACAGCATCGTGAGCCCTATTCCCACGAACGTGAGCGCGGGCTGCGCGTTCTGGGTCAGTCGCAGCTCGTCGTCACTGGCGGCCGTGAGAAGGTGGCGAAGATCGACGCCCGCGGATGACGAGCATTTGTCGCACAGGGCCGACACCTCGTCGTCCTGGAGCAGATCGGCACCCATGCCTGCGTGCTGGGAGCCTTGACCGGGATATAAAAAGGCGACCTTTGACATTTGATTTTGTTAGCTTGACATCCCCACCTTGATCCTCCCCGCCAGCGGGGAGGTCAGTAGCACGAGCACCACCTTGATCCTCCCCGCTTGCGGGGAGGTGAGATGCGGCAATTTGATTTTGTTTAGCTGCCACCCCCACCTTGATCCTCCCCGCTTGCGGGGAGGGCAGTAGCACGAGCTACTCTGTCTTCAGGACCTCGCGGCCCGCGTAGTGCCCGCAGTTTGGGCAGACCGCGTGCGGCCGCTTCGGCTTCTTGCAGTTCGGACACGGCTGGATCTGCACGAGCGCCAGCGCAAGGTGAGAGCGCCGGCGGCCCTTCTTCGACTTGGAGAGCTTGACCTTCGGTAGAGCCATGGCCGCCGAATTCTACAAGAGACTATGACCCGGTCGTCTGATCGGCGGTCTCTTCGGCGGGGGCCGTGCTGGACTGCAAAGCCTCCACCCCGCGCCGCACGGTCGCGAGGGTTCGTCCGAGATGCGCCTCGAGCTGCTTGAGCTGTTCCAGCGCGTACGCCTCGGCTTCACGAATGATCTGGTCGGACTTGCCCTGCGCGTCGCGCACGACCTGCGCCGCATGTCGCTCGGAGCGACGGAGGATCTCGTGCTCGGAGACCGTCTCCTCGGCGCGCTCGTTGGCGCGCGACATGATTCGAGCGGCCTCGGCGTGGGCCTCGGTCACGATGCGCTGCTGTTCCGTAACCGTCCAGTTCGCCTGCTTGATCTCGTCGGGGAGGTTGAAGCGGATCTGGTCGATCAGCTCCATCATCTCGTCCTCGTTGACCATCACCTGCGTCGAGAGGGGAACGTGGCGAGCGTTCTGGATGAGGTACTCGAAACGGTCCAGCAGCTCGTCGACCTTTATCTGTACTTCTCCTTTATCTGTACTTCTCCTTCAACGCCCTCGCTACCGGCGGCGGCACCAGGTCGGCGACCTTCCCGCCGTAGCTCGCGATGTCCTTCAAGATACTTGACGACACGAATATGTGGGCGAACCCCGACATCAGGAACACCGTGTGAATGTCGGGGGCGAGCTTTCGATTCATCAGCGCCTGCTGAAGCTCGGCGTCGAAGTCCGAGTAAGCGCGCAATCCCTTTATCAGCGTGGTCGCCCCGAGTGAGCGGGCGAACTCAACCGTGAGGCCCTTGAAGCTCGTGACCTCGACACCGACTCGCCCTTTCAGCGATTCCTCGATCAGCTTGATCCGCTCTTCGACCGTGAAGAGTGGCTGCCGCTTGTCGGGGTTGGCGGCGACCGCGACGATCACGCGGTCGAAGATGCCGAGCGCGCGGTCCACCACGTCGAGGTGGCCGTTCGTGAAAGGGTCGAAGCTGCCGGGGTAGACGGCGATCTTCTCGCTCACGGGCGCAAGACCGCCAGCATCGTGTCGCCGTAGCGGCGCTCGCGGCCCATCTGCAGCCGGCCCATCGCCGGCAGCTGCTGCCGGCGCGAGTACTCGGCGACGACTGTCGCCATCGACGCGGATCGGTCGATGGCCTGCAGCGTGCGATCGAACACGGCGTCGCCGTACGGCGGGTCCAGGATGATCAGGTCGGCGGCGTGCATCTCGTCCGGTGAGGCCTCGATCCAGCGGGCAACGTCGGCGCGAATGACGCGCGCGCGCTGCTTGAGTCCGAGGGCGTCCAAGTTCTGGCGCAGGATAGCAAGACCACGCTCCTCGCGGTCGACGAAGGTGACGTGCGCCGCGCCGCGGGACAACGCTTCGATGCCGATCGCGCCTGAGCCAGCGAAGAGGTCGATGACCGTCGCCCCCTCGATGTAGGGCGCCACGATGTTGAAGATCGCCTCCTTGACGATGCCCTGGGTCGGCCTGATGTTGCGCGGGGCTTTGAGCCGGCGGCCTTTTGACTCGCCGCCGGTGACGCGCATCGGGCTCAAGGGGTGATTCGGATCGTGCCGGTGCCGTTGATGGTGCCGATGCGCGACGCGCCTTTCACCGCCGACTCGAACTTCGACGCGTTCTCCGGCGGGATCGCCACGAGCAGGCCGCCGCTCGTCTGCGAATCGCACAGCATCATCTGCTCGAGCTCGGGGAGGCCTCCCCACTCGACCAGGTCGCGATAGGCCTCGTGGTTGCGCCGGCTTCCGCCGGGGAACAGGTCACGCTCGGCGAGCTCACGCACTCCGTCCATGAACGGCACGCGGCCCCACTCGACGTCGGCGCCCCCCTCGATGTTCGCGAGGTGCCCGATCAACCCGTAGCCTGTGACGTCGGTCGCGGCGCGCACGCCGGCGGCGAGCATCGCCTCCGCCGCCTCGCGGTTGAGCGTGCTCATGACGCGGATGGCTTCGCTCTCCAGGTCGGGCGGACACAGGCCGCGCTTGATCGCGGTCGCCACCAGGCCCGAGCCGAGCGGCTTCGTGAGGAACAGCACATCGCCGGCCTGGGCGCCGCTGTGCGTGACCATGCGATCGGGATGAACCTCACCTATCACGGCGTAGCCGAACTTCGGCTCCGGGTCGTCGACAGAGTGGCCGCCCACCACCGGCACGCCTGCCTCGGCGAGCTTGTTTGCTCCGCCGGCAACGATCTTCTCCAGCAAGCCGGCATCCAGCTTCTCGCGTGGGAACGCGGTGATACCGAGCGCGAACATCGGCTTCGCGCCGACCGTGTACACGTCGCTGACGCTGTTCGCGGCCGCGATCGCTCCGAACGCGGTGGGGTCGTCCACGATCGGCGTGAAGAAATCGACCGTCGCCACGAGCGCACGATCCGGCGCGATGCGATACACCGCGGCGTCATCGCGGGACGCGGCGGCGGTCAGCACGTTCGGGTCGACGATTCGGGGCAGCGCCCCGATTACCTGCCCTAGCTCCACCGGGCTGAGCTTGCAGGCTCAACCGGCCCCGTGGCTGTACTCCGTCAAGCGCATGGGCGAAACCTGTTCCATCTGGTGCATCACGATACTTAGCTCGTGAGCCTCGTGTTCGCCGCCATCGCGCCCCACGGCGGGCTCGCCATCAAAGAGGCGTGCGGGCCCGGCGAGGAGAAGCTCGCGATCTCGACCCGCAAAGGCATGCAGAGCCTCGGCCGGACGTTCGCAGCGGCGAAGCCGGAGGCCGTCGTGATCGCCACGCCACACAACGTCCACATCTCGGGCGCGCTCGGCGTGGTCGTGTCGAGCCGCGTGGCCGGCCATCTCGACGGCGCTCCGAGCTCAGTGGCCCTCGACTGTCCGACCGACGCGGACCTCGCCTGGCGCGTCCTTGCCTCCTATGTGGAGGCCGAGATCCCGTCGGTGGGCATCAGCTTCGGCTCCAACGACCCGTCGTCGGCGGTCGCGCCGATGGACTGGGGCGTGCTCATCCCTCTTTGGTTCATGGGCGGCCGCGCCGACCCCCCTGTTCCGGTGGTCGTGGTGACGCCGGCAAGAGACCTGCCACCAACCGCGCACGTCGAAGCCGGACGCGCGATCGCCCGCGCCGCGAAGGACTCCGGGCGAAGGGTGGCGTTCATCGCGAGCGCGGACCACGGACATGCGCACAGCGCAGACGGCCCCTACGGCTTCGACGAAAAGGCGCGCGTGTATGACGAGCTTGTTTGCGACATCGTCCAGCGCGACGACCTGCAGCGGCTGGTCGAGGTCGAGCCCGAGCTCGTCGAGCGCGCGAAGGCCGACAGCTGGTGGCAGATGCTCATCCTCGCCGGCGCGACGGGCGACGGCTGGCGCGGCCGCCTCATCAGCTATGAGGCGCCGACGTACTTCGGCATGCTCACCGCCGCGTACACGCGGCGCTCGAAGAAGCGGTCCGCTAGCTGATCGACGTCAGCTCGAGCCGCCGGACCACCGCCTGGCCCAGCGCCGGATGCTTCGACAGGTCGCGATCGGTCGCGAGCAGCGCCTCTGCCTCCTGACGCGCCTCGTTCAGCAGCTCCGGCTCGCGCAGCGCCTGCATCGCCGCATCGGACATGCCGTGCTGGCGAGCGCCCATCAGCTCGCCGACGCCGCGGCGGTTCATGTCTTCGGTGGCAAGCCTGAAGCCGTCGGGCGTACGCGCGACCAGCTCGAGGCGGTCCAGGATGAACACGGACTCGTCGTCGGTGAGCAGCAGGCAGTAGCTGCGATCGGATCCGCGGCCCACGCGCCCGCGGAACTGGTGCAGCTGCGCAAGCCCGAAGCGTTCCGCGCCCTCGATCATCATCACTGTCGCATTCGGCACGTCGACGCCCACCTCGACCACAGCGGTCGCCACCAGGACATCGATGTCGCACGCCACAAAGCGCTGCATCACCGCGTCCTTGTCGCGTATGCGCCCGTGCACGAGGTCGAGCCGAAGGTCGGGAAACACATCCTTGCGCAGGCGCTCCAGCTCGGCTGTCGCCGAACGCACAGCGAGGACCTCGGACTCTTCGATGAGCGGGCAGATGACAAACGCCTGCCGGCCGAGGCGGACCTGCTCCCGCACGAGGTCGTACGCGCGCGGGCGGTCATGCTTGGAAATCACCTCAGTGGTCACGGGCGTGCGCCCGGGCGGAAGCTCGTCGATGACTGACACCGCCATCTCCCCGTAAAGCGCAAGGGCCAGCGTCCGCGGGATGGGCGTCGCGGTCATGGCCAGGAAGTGCGGCCGGCCGCTGCCCTTGGCACGCAGCTGCTCGCGCTGACGGGTGCCGAATCGGTGCTGCTCGTCCACCACCGCGAGCCCGAGCTGCGCAAACTCCACGTCCTCCTCGATGAGCGCGTGGGTCCCGACCACCAGCGCACAGTGGCCCGACGCCGCGGCGGTGCGCACCCGCCGCCGCTCTGGCGCGCTCTGGCTGCTGACTAGCAGCTCTACCGTCAGCCCAGGAAAGCTGGCTTCGAGGTAGGCGCGAAACTTGCCGAGATGCTGCCGGGCGAGGATCTCGGTCGGCGCCATCACCACCGACTGCAGGCCGGCGGCGTGAGCCATCGCGACACACGCAGCCGCGACCGCGGTCTTGCCCGAGCCGACATCGCCGTTCAGGAGCCGGTTCATCGGCGATGGGCGCTGCATGTCCTGGAACGCATCCCAGATCGAGCGGCGCTGCGCGTTCGTCAGCTCGAAGCCGACGCCTGCCTTGAAAGCGTCGATCACCTCCTGCCGGTACGGAATCGGCGTGGCCGGTTCGAGCGCGAGGTTGGCTCGCATGAGCGCAAACGCCGCCTGCAGCTCGAACAGCTCGGCGAACGCCATCCGCTTCCTGGCCACCTGCCAGTCCGCCTGCGTCTTGGGCTGGTGACCGAGCCTGACCGCATCGACCACGCCGACCAATCCCATGCGGAGGCGCGTCTCAGCCGGCAGCAGCTCCTCGAGCTCCGACGCGAGGGGCAGCGCCTCGGCCACGAACTCGGCCATGCGCTTGGAGGTGACGCCCGCGACGAGGTGATACTTCGGCATCAGCCCGCCGATTCGATTGGGCCCGGCGCCACCATCGGGTTGGAGCGGCTCGTAGTGCGGGTTGCGCATCTCCAGACCGCGAGGGCCGGCCTTGACGTGACCCGCGAGCGCAATGCGCGCGCCTGCGGGGATGCGATTGGCAAGGTAGGGCTGGTTGAACCAGACAACTCGAATCACGCCGCCGTCGTCGTCAGTCAGGGTCGCCTGGGTGAGCCGGACCCGCTTGCGATAGGTGACCTGGGCCACGCTCGAAGAGATCCTGCCGACGACGGTCGCCGGCTCGCCGTCCCTCAGCTCGGCGATGCGCCTCGGCGCGCCGTAGATCTCCCAGTCGAAAGGCAGCGTCAGCAGCAGGTCGCGAATGGTTTCGATGCCAAGCTTCGACAGCCGCTTGGCATCCGACGGCTTGACCTTGCTGAGCGACGCGACCGGTGAGCTCAACGATCGCGCAACGAGGGTGCTGGGCATCAGCCAACCAGATTAGAGGCGCCGGCGCACCGGCCGGCCAAGCCGTTTACGCTGATTGCGAATCGAAAATGGATCTTCCGCCCGGATATCCGCCTCCGCCACCACCGCCTCCACCGCCGCCGCCGCCGCCCGAGCCACCTCCGGCGCAACCGCCGCCTTACAACTACTACGGGCAGCCGGCGGCCGCGCCGCCTCCGCCGGCGCGCCGATCGTCGCGGCAGCTGTGGACGATCCTGACCGCCGTCGCGGTGGTGGCCCTGCTGCTGGTCGTGGGCGCTGCGTACGGGATTGCGGGATACGTCACCGCCGGGAACAAGCTCACCACCGCCAACAGGGCCATCGACACCGCCGCATCCCATCGCGGCGCGTTCGACAACGCGCCGTCAACCTTCGACATCGAGCGGTCCGACGCCAAAGCCTTTCAGTCGGACGCCGCTGCTTGGGTTCAGACCTGGACCACCCAGTCGACGACGATCGCGAGCGATGACGCGACGCTGACCGCGGCGGGCGGCAAGCTCCGTGACCAGCAGTGGCTGACGATCATCCGCAAAGGAAGCCTCGACAGCGCCTCCGGCCGCATCGACCACGCCCACAAGGCCATGGATGCGGCAAAGACCATCGCCATCGACCGTCAGGCAGAAGGGAAGTTCCTTGTGGCCTACGCGAACTTTCTCACCGACATCGAGACATTCATCACGAAGGAGCAGGGCGGCGATGCGCTCGGCGCGCTCGCAACCGCCTCGCAGCTTCCAGCCGACGCTGACAAGGCGGTGAGCCTGTCCGGAGACCCTCAGTTTCCGTCCGAGCTGGGCGCGTACATGCGGTCGGTGGCGACCGTTGCCAAGGATCTCGTCGATTACCTCAACGCCGTTACGAAGGGCGACAGCGCCACCGCCAAGTCGCTTCAGGCCAAGACCAACGACGACATCAACGCGGGGAAGCTGATCGACATCTCACAGGTTCCGACCAAGGTGGATCAGTTCTACCAGCCCTACATCGACACCTATCACAAGGAGCTGGGGCTGGCCGGAGGCGGCTAGGCCTTCTTCCGGCGGGCCTCCGCGGCGGTGGCGAGGACGAGCTGCACCGCAAGCGCGAGCGCCAGCACGTAGGCGACGCCTTCGACGTGGAGCCGAGGCAGCGCCAGCCAGCCCGCGCCAAGGATGGCGACGCTGACCCCCGACTGAAACCAGTCGCCCACGAAAAGCCCGATGACCTCAGAGGCGGCGGCACGGAGCCACCTCATGCGAGCGCGGGCCGGCGGATCAGCGCGATGGCCACTCGGGATGCGACGAGGTAGAGGACGGCGAGACCCAGGATGGAGACGAAGTCGAGCGGCCACGAGACGCCCATGCCTTCGGCGGCCCAGAACGTGCCGACGCTCGTGAGGATGATCCCCACCGCGTACTTCAGTGTGTTCTCAGGCACCTGCGCAAGCGGCCTGCGGATGATCACGCCCGCGCCCGCCACGACGACCATCGCCAGCAAGCCGCCCACGACCGCGACGCCCATGCCGCCGGTGGTGCCGCCCACGGCGATGACGATGAACACGACCTCCAGGCCCTCGAGGAACACGCCCTTCAGGGCCAGGGTGAAGCCGATCCAGTCAGTCTTCTCGTGGTCCGCGCGAAGCGACTCGACGGTCTCCGCGTACGCGCGGTTCTCGTCGTGCATCGCCACCACGCCCGCTGAACGGAGCACTGCCTTGTGGAGCCAGCGCAGCCCGAACAGGACGATCAGCGTGCCGATGATCAGCTTGAGCGTCAGCTCCGGGACGCGCGTGACGATGAGCTGGCCGAATATCCCCACCAGCAGGGCGAGCAGTCCCAGCGCCGACAGCGTGCCGAGCAGCGGCGCGCGCCAGCCCCGAGTAAGGCCGACCGCGAGCACGATCGTGAGCGCCTCCACCGACTCGACCGCGGAGCCCAGGAACGCTGCGCCGAAGGTCAGCAGCTGTGCGCCCATCGAAAGAGAGATTACCTAAGCGCCTGCGGGCGTTTAATGGGGCGGTGCAGCCCGGCCTTTACAGCGAGCAGTCGATAACCAGGCGCATCAATCGCGAGAACGTGCTGCTGCTCGGCGGCGGCCGGGCGCTGCTGATGCAGCTCGCGCATCCGTCCGTGGCCGCGGGAGTCGACGACCATTCCGACTTCCGCACCAATCCCGTGCGCCGCCTGCGCCGAACGATCCGCATGACGATGGCGATCGTGTTCGGCGACCGAGACACGGCGCTGGCCGCGGCTCGCGCAGTCAACAGAGTGCACGGGCGCGTCCGTGGCGACGACTACCACGCGCTGGATCCCGAGCTGCTCCTCTGGGTGCACGCCACGCTGGTCGACTCGGCGCTTGTCACGTACGCGACGTTCGTGCAGCCGCTCACCGATCGCGAGCGCGACGAGTTCTACCAAGAGTCGAAGCTGCTGGGCGAGCTGCTGCGCATCCCCGGCGATGTCTTTCCGCAGTCGATCACAGACTTCGACCGCTACGTCGCGGACATGATCGCCTCGGGCACGGTGTCGGTCACGGACCGCGCTCGTGCTTTGGGCCGGCTCGTGCTGCGGCCGCGGCTGCGGCTGCTTCCGGGCCCGGCGATGATCCCGTTCGAGATCGTCACCGCGGGCCTGCTGCCGCAATCGCTGCGCGAGCAGTACGACCTCGCGTGGGGCCCGGCCCAGCGGCGCGCGTTTCGAGTTGCCACGGCGACTGTGCCACGGGTCGTGAGGTTTACACCGCCGCTGCTGCGGGTTTGCCGGGCCGAAACGTCAGCCTGTCGGGCTCGATGACCTACTCGACGGAAAGAATGAACGGGTAGTGGAGCTGCCCACCTTGCTGGATCTCGACCTCCAGCGCTGGGTAGCTCGACCGGATCGATGACTCGAGCTTCTCGAGCTCCTCATCGCTGGCGTCCTCGCCGCGGTACACCGTGACCAGCTCGTAGTCATCGGGCCCAAGCTTGCTGAGCGCTCTCTTCACGACCTCCGCGTAGTCGGTGCCCGTGAACTCGAGCTTGTCGTTCACCAGCCCGATCACGTCGCCCTTCTTCACTCGCAGCCCGTTCGATCGCGTGTCGCGCACCGCGTGCGTGACCTCGATGGTCTGCACCCGCTCGGCCTCCGCGCGCATCGCGGCCACGGTCTCGTCGACACTGCGCTCCGGGCTGAAGGCGACGACCGCGGCGATGCCCTGCGGAACATTGTGCGTCTCGATGAGGTGCACCTTTTTCTTGGTCAGGCCGGCGATCTCCTTCGCCGCGAGGATGACGTTGCCGTTGTTGGGCAGCAGGACGACGTGGTCGTAAGGCACAGCATCGACTGCAGTGAGCATGTCCTGCGTGGATGGGTTCAGCGTCTGGCCGCCTTCGACGATGGCGTCCACACCGAGCGCCTTGAAGATCTCGACCAACCCCTTGCCGGCGACGACCGCGACCATGCCGACACCGTTCGGGCGCGGCGGCTTGGCGCCCCCGACAGCCTCGCCCTCGAGGATGCGGCGGTGCTGGCTCGACATGTCGCCGACGTTGAGCTTGAGCAGCTTGCCGTACCCGCCGGCGATGCTGATCACGCGGGTCGGGTCGTCCGTGTGTACGTGCACCTTCACGAGCTCTGGCTCACCGACCACGAGCACCGAGTTGCCGAGCGACTCGATGTGGTTGCGAATTCTCTCCACGTCCAGTCCCTGGCCTTCGATCAGGAACTCGGTGCAGTAACCCCAGCCTCCTTCGGGCAGATCCATGGAGACCTGCGCGGCCTTCGTCTGGGTTGCCATCGGGACCACGACGTCGACCTCCTCGATACTCTTGAGCATGCCCTCGAGGATGATCTGCAGCCCGAAACCGCCGGCGTCGACCACTCCCGCGTCGCGGAGGATCTGCAGCTGGCTTGGGGTCTTGAGCACCGCAATGCGCGCGCCGGCTGCCGCGGCGGCGATCACGCTGGTCGCGCTGGCGTCGGGATCCGACGCGGCCGCGGTGGCGGCCCGGCCCGCTTCACGCGCGACGGTGAGAATCGTGCCCTCGGTCGGCCGGTTGACCGCACGGTAAGCAGCGTTGGCGGCCTCCTCGAACGCGGCCGCCAGCTCCTTGGGCTGCAGCGCCGCCCTTCCCTCCACCGCACGCGCGAAGCCGCGAAAGATCTGCGAGAGGATCACGCCAGAGTTGCCTCGCGCGCCCATGAGGCTTCCATGCGACGCGAGGCGAGCGATCCTGCTGACCTCGGCGGCGTTGGACTCCTTGATGTCTTCGACTGCCGACTGCAGCGTCAGCAGCATGTTGGTGCCGGTGTCGCCGTCCGGCACGGGGAACACGTTGAGGCGGTTGACCTCCTCCTGGTTGGCAGCAAGCCAGTTCAGGCTCCCGAGCAGGGCCTGCTTGAAGAGCGGACCGTCCACACTGGACGGCCTGCTCGCTCCCCCCAACCTAACGCCGTTCTTCCCTGACGCCCTGGACGTTGACGTTTACCTCCATCACCGGCACGTCGACGGTTCGTTCCACGGCAAACTTCACAGCCTCCTGGAGGTTGTGGGCGACCTCGGTGATCCGGATCCCATACTGGATGACCACATACACGTCGATGGCCAGCCCGCCTTCGACTTCGGACACCTCCACGCCTCGATCGACGTTTTCGCGATGCAGCAGCTCCGCGAACCCGTCTCGCAGGCCCCGCGCCGACATGCCCGCGATGCCGTAGCAGCGCAGCGCGGCATGCCCGGCGACAGCAGCCACGGCGGACGGGAAGACCTCGATCCGTCCCCAGGGCTGAGAATGGCCAAGCGCGGTCGTCGTCTTCGAGGCCATGAAAGGCAAATGGTACAATTGCGTCCCGCCGGGCGACCTCAGCGGCCGCCAGAGGCGATCTCCCCCACCGGAAGGTTTTTCATGGCCAAACGCTGCGCGATCTGCGGCAAAGAGCCGCAATACGGACACCACGTGAGTCACGCCAAGAACCGGGTCAACCGGAGGTTCGAACCCAACCTCCAGATGGGCCGCGTGACCATAGCCGGGCGGCCGGTGCGAGCCAGGGTCTGCACGCGCTGCCTGCGCACGTACGCCGCTTAGCCTCGCCCGCCTGAGCGACAGCACCTACCTCGTCCTCGGACTCGTCGGCTTCCTCGTGGCCGCGGCCGTCCAGCTCGGCTTGTACGCATCGATGCTGCAGCGCGCTCTGCGGCTCGCCGATCTCGAGCTCGCCCGACCGGCCATCGGGCGCTGGGTGAAGACGGTTCTCGTGTTTCAGACACTCGTCCTCCTGGCGACTGGTGCTTATGTCGCGGTGATGGCGTCGAGGCACCTGCATGGCGTTGCCTGGGCGGCGCCTGCGATCGGCGCCCTCATCGGCGCGGCGCTTCCTCTTCAGCTGGCCGTGGTTTCGATTCTTCGAGCGGGCCGGCGTTAGAGGCGCGGCTCTAGAGGTTCATGCCGTGGACCTCGCCAAGCCTGGCGATGTCCCGGTGCAGCGCGGCCCAGACGCGCTCTTGTGCTTCAGGCCCCGGCATCACGCTTTCGGGGTCGTTGAGATCCGCTGCAAGGTCCGGACGCTCGACCATCTCGGCGAAGAAGATCGTCCACGCCCGCGGCACGACCTCACGTACCGCGTAGCCGCCGCCACCGAGCGCGACCCATCTCCCGTCGCACAGCTCATGCGCCAGCTCGTGAAACACACGTCCCACGTGCGGCCAGATGCGCGTCGTTCCGGCGAGGTGCGCCAGCGGGTCGAGGTAGTGCGTGTCGCAGCCGTCCTGGGTAACCAGCACCGTCGGCCTGAACTTCCTCAGCACCGGCGGCACCACGCGGTTGAAACCCTCCAGCCACGGTTCGTCCCACGTGAACGGCACGTAGGGTAGGTTCACGGCCGCACCGCGGCCGGCGCCGCTGCCGGCGTCATCGGGAAAGCCGGTGCCCGGAAAGAGAAAACGTCCGCTCTCGTGCAGCGAGATGGTGAGTACGTCGGGCTCGCTGTAGAAGATCTCCTCGACGCCATCGCCATGGTGCACGTCGACGTCGATGTAAGCGACTCGATGGCCGCGGTTCTTGAGCCAGCGACATGCGATCGCGGGGTCGTCATAAGTGCAGAACCCAGAGGCTCGCGCACGATGCGCGTGGTGCAGGCCGCCTGCGGGACTGAACGCGTGCAGCGCCGCGCCGCTCTCAACCGCCTGCGCGGCCACAATGCTTGCTCCCGCGACAAGCGAGGTGCCGTCATGCAGGTGATTCGAGATGGGGTTGTCCGCGGAGTCGAATCCCGCGTCGATGACGCGCTGACGGGGGATGCCCTCGCGCAGCGCGGGATCGCTCAGCTTCTGCACCAGGTCGACGTACTCCGGCGAATGGACGAGCTCGAGCTCCTCGATCGTCGCGGCGCGGGGCGGCACCAGGTGGCAGTGCTCGATGAGCCCTGTCGACGTGATCAGCTCCATCGTCAACTTGACGCGGATTGGCTGCAGCGGATGCTGGTCGGACAGGTGATGCTTCATCAGCTCATCGCCGTAAACGAGCGTCACCTGTCCTGACATGGCGCCCAGCTAACCTAGCAGGGCGTGGAAACACTCCGCGAAGCGGTCGAGCTATTCGAGTCGGTGCCCAATTTCTCCGAAGGAAGGGACCGCGCTGTGATCGGTTCCATCGCCTCCGCCGCCGAAGCGGCGCACGTGCTCGACGTCGATCCCGATCCCGACCACCACCGTGTCGTCGTGTCGCTGCTGGCGCCGCGCGAGCGGCTGATCGAGGCCCTTCTCGAAGCGGTAGCCGCGGCGGCGGAGCGCATCGACCTGCGCAAGCATGCCGGCGTCCATCCACGCGTCGGCGCCGCAGACGTGGTGCCGATCGTGCCAATGGGCGCGACCACCATCGACGCGTGTCGCGATGCTGCGCACGAGGTGGGCCAGCGCATCTGGACCGAGCTGCACATCCCTGTCTTCTTCTATGGATACGGCGAGGAGGGGTCGCTCGCGGACATCCGCGCGGGACGCGCCCAGCCCGACCTCGGCGGACCCGACCTCCACCCGACGGCCGGGGCCGTGTGCGTCGGCGCGCGCCGGCCGCTGGTCGCCTTCAACGTCTTGCTCTCAACCACGACGGTCGGCGAAGCCCGACGCGTGGCGAGATCCCTGCGTGAGTCCTCGGGCGGCCTTCGCGGCGTGCAGGCTCTGGTGTTCGAGCTCCCTGGCAACCGCATCCAGCTCTCGATGAACCTCTTCCGCCCGGAGGAGACATCGCCGCAAGAGGTGGTCGACGAGCTTACTCGTCGAGGTGTCCTTGTCGGTGAGCAGCAGCTTGTCGGCCTGTGCCCGGCCGTCGCGGCCAGTGAGGTGGCGGCGAAACGTATCCTCGAGCCCCGCATCGGCGCCGCCGTTGCGCGCGCCGGGGCGAACCGAGCTCGAATGCAAGGTGGACAAGAGCTCAGAGCACTGTCACGCAAACTCGAAGCAGAGGCGCAGAGCCTTGAAGCGTTGGGCGCCAGTCAGGAGGAGCTCCTTTCCGGCGCCGAAAGGTGCGCCGCGCTGCCGCCCGTGCTCCAGGCAGCGGGGCTCCTTGACGGCGAGCTTCAGTCGATGGCCCATCTGGCGGCGCGCGGCTTGCGCGAAGCGGTCAGTGAGCCCACCCGGTCGAAATATTCCGAGCGGCTGTCGGCCCTCGAACGCCGGCTCGCCTAGCCCGTTTGCGAGTTCGGGTCCATCGTGACGGTGCAGGCGCCGCCGTCGATCTGGATGTTGAACATGTCGGACGCGCTGCCCGACGAGTCGGACACCGTGCCCACGGCGCTGTGATGTCGCCCGTCGAAATCGAGGTTCACGGCTCCGCCCGACACGCTCACCTGGGCCGCGGCGCCAGAAGGCCTGTGCAGGTGGACGGTGAGCGCGCCTCCATTGATCGTGACCGGCACGCTGCCGCTCGGCGTCCCCAGCGTTATCTCCTCGCGGCTGGCCCCCGTGTCAACCTCCAGCGACGTGAGCTTCACCGACGTCAGCAGATAGGAGTCGGCCGCCGCCCCGCTGTGGACCGTCATCGCCCACTGGACGCGTGAGCTTACCTGGAGGTTGAGGACAAAGCGCTGTGGCCCAAACAAATGAAAGCTGTTGTTCTGAGAGATGTTGACCGTGCCCGTCGAGCGGTCGACGCTCACGTCAGGCGCCGGCCCCGTGTACTCGATGTGCGCTCGGAACAGGTCACCTTTGAGTTCCGCTCCGCTCACGTTGATCGTCGCCGCCCCGACGTCGACCTCCACGGACGCCTGGGTGAGGTTGCCTGCGGACGCGGACCGGTCGATGGTCTGCGTTCCGATGGGCACCTTGGGGCCCGCCGCGACGTACGCGATCGAACCGCCGAGCGCCACGAGCAGGATGAGAACGGCCGCGACCGCCGACGCGTTCGCCGGGATGGGCATGCGCGTGACCAGAAGCTCGAGCCCTATGACGATCAGCAGGAGCGGCCACAGGTCGCCGAGGCGGTACAGCCGATCGGTGGAGACGATGTTGGTGTTGACGAGCAGGGCCACCCCGCCGAGCAGGATCAGCGCGGCGGGCCAGATCAGGCCGCGGAATCGATAGCCGGGGGTCTGTGTGCTCAAGGCGAACCTACTGGCGCTGGCGCCTGATGATCAGCCAGGCGCCGAGCACGATGAGGAGCACAGGCCAGACGATGTCGAAGCGCAGCCAGTCGAGCAGGCCGAGGTTGTTGAGCAGGAAATAGACTCCGATCAGGACCAGGATCGCGGGCCAGAAGTACTCCCTGCGCCACCTCATGTCGCCCGATTCTAGAGGCGCGGTCGAAAAGCCGTCGCCGGATCTTCGGCGCCCATGCGGCCGCGCCTCTAGACCGGCTCGACTACCGCGAAAAGCTCGGGGTGCTCCTTGCGCGCGGCCTCGATCAGGTCCGCGCCGGCCACCGTAACCTGCACGCCAGATCCGTTGTCGAGATAGCGTGAGGTCACGCGTCGCAGGTCCTCCGCGTTGACTTGCAGCAAGCGCTGCTTGAATCTTTCGCGCTCCTGCAGCGTGAATCCAGTCAGCCTGTTGACGGCCTCGCGCCGTCCCTTGATGTCCGGTGACTCCAGCGGATCCACGTCGCCACATGCGCCGAGGATCGCCTCCTTGAGCTGCTCCGCCTCGATGGGCGAGTCGAGGACCCACCGCACCGCCTGGTCGTACACGGTATAGGTCCTGACGATGTTCGGGTCGCGGTACGAACCGAGCATGAACAGACCGGCGCCCGTGCTGGCCTGCGCGTAGCTGCCGTAAGCCCCGCCCTTCTCGCGAAGCTCCTTGTGCAGGAACGTGTCCCTCACGTAGTTGGCGAGCACCAGCAACGCGGGAGCGTCCGCGTTCGTGTAGCGCACTGTTTTGAAGGTGCGCACGTTGAAGGCCACCGGCACGGGGGCGATGCGCGCTTCGGGGACGGGGTTCTGGGCCGGCGGTTTCGGACTTCGGGTCTTTTCTTTCTGCGCGGGCAGCGATCCGACAAGCGACGCCAGGTGCTCGCTGACGGTTGCCGCGGTGGCCTCCTCGCATGTGACGACGACCTGGATCGCCTCGGCCCGGAAGAGCTTCGTCCGAATCATCTGGAGAGTGTCGATGACCGGACCGAGCTGCTCCTCGTTGAGCTTCGCCAGGTCGCGCATGGAGTGGAGCATTCGGATTCCCTGCAGCCTCTCGTTGAGCGCGCCCTCGGAGGTGAGCTTGGACTGTGCGAGG
>Ga0207646_10004022_pt1 | contig 16264 bp, 14 predicted proteins | sample KBSK5502metaG_FD_184343 | JGI IMG/M metagenome (GOLD analysis project Ga0207646, IMG submission 184343) | Corn, switchgrass and miscanthus rhizosphere microbial communities from Kellogg Biological Station, Michigan, USA - KBS K5-50-2 metaG... | ecosystem: Host-associated > Plants > Roots >... | reverse complement strand
TCATCCAAGCCTGTCCACAAGGCGGCATGGGAGGGGTAGGTTTGCCGAAGCCTCGCCTGCGCCGTCATTGTCTGATGGGTGCGCTCAATGATCGCATGGTCGGTCGGGCAGCGCTTGCGTGTGAAGCGCACTTGAACTCCAAGGCAAGCAACCAGAGATGTAATTTGGTAGGGAATGGGGAAGGCGTGGTAGTATCGTAGAAGACAGTGCCATGATCGAGCGTGAGCACTTGAGGTAACCCATACGTGAGGAAGGCACGCGGTATCGGTCAATTGGTAGTCTGGCAACCCCGGATTGGTCGTTTCTAAGCTGGGATAGCTTTCGGCCTTCAGTCGACTCACCACATCAACAACTGTGATCAAACTGACCTTGCCCACCCCTTCAACCCGCATGATTCCTTGAGCGTCCATCTGCCATGCTTGATGGGGAGTGCGAGGTTCCGCACGAGGGGGTTGGAGCAAGTCGTGATGCCGTTGGTAGCGGCGCGTTAGGCCGGCATGTTTGAGCAGCCGGGCTATTTCTGCTCGACGCGGCAGCCGCTGATCTGTCCAGCAGGCATCCATCTTGAGTGCCGTTAACAGGGTGTTCGGCCCCCAGCCAGGATGGAGCTGACGCAGGTGTAGGATGGCCTCTTTATGCGTCTGAAATGTCGTCGTTTGTCCTCGTAGGTGCATATGGTCTCCCTCCCGGCTTTCATGTCCTTATTCTGAAGGAGATCATAGCAAGCTAGGTCAGGAGACGAGGTACGACTTTCTGAGACTTCCAGATAAAGGGGAGGTACGACTTTCTGAGACTCGACAGTGACTTTCTGGGAAGCCGAGCTTGCTGGAGATGTAGTAGGGGTACAAATCCACCTTCACGAAACCCTGGCGATTGACCCGCCGCACCAGATGCTGTCCTTTCACCTGGCTTAACCAGGCGTCGGGATTGACCAGATCGGGAACAGAAGGGAGAGAGGGCAGGTGAGGAAAGGCGACGCGGGGAGGCTGATTGCCACAACTGAGCTCTTGATGAGGCCGCTGCCAATTATAGTGGGTAGCAAACGCCTCCGTCACCTGGCGCACCTCATCCAAAGTCTTGGGGCGCGCTCGCTTCAAGCATTCCTGGTTGAGGGTCCGGTGATACCGTTCGACAAAGCCATTTTGTTGGGGGTGATGCGGATCGCAGAGGAGCACCGCAACTCCTAGAGCGTGACAATAGCGCAGCAGGGCGGCTGGGAAGTCACTGCCTTGGGGCGCTCCTACCCAGCGTGTGTCCCGGTCCAGGGTGATGGAGGTAGGTAATCCGTGTTCAGCGAACGTCTCCGCCACAGCGGCAAGAGCGGTTTCCGCGGTAAAATCGGAGCGCACATGGTGAGCCACCAACACGGAGGTGCCTTTATCGATGATATTGAGCGTCTCGACCACATGTTGCTTTTTTGCCATGTGGATCAGCTGGAACGCTGGAAGCATCTTTAAAGTCGAGTTGCCAATGCTGCATCGCTGGGGGACGTTCGAGGGGCTCGGTTATCGTGGGAAGGCGAGAAGCGATGCGTCCGTTTTCCTTCAAGAGTCGGTGAACAGTACGAGTCGATTTCGGGAGCCGTAGCTTCCTTTCTTTCAGGGTTTCATCCCGATGCAAATAATAGAGAATAGCCTTGGGGCCCGGCGTGCGGCCCAGACCTTCTGGGGGATCATCCCGGATCTCTAAAAGTCGATCTATTACCTGAGAGTCGAGTTTGGGAGGCGGATGATGCGGGGCACGGCTGAGCCCACGCAGGACCTGCTCATCATCGGCAGGCACACTCAAGAGGCGTTTTCTCCATTTGTCGACCCAGCTCCTTGACATCCCTGTTGCCTGAGCCAATTGGGTGCGTGTCCAGCTGGGATGGAGAATCATCAGTCGCCGCAGATTGGCTCGGGCGGCGTAGTATACTGCTTCCATGACAGGTTCCTCCTTTTAAAATCGGTCACTGTTTCGATCTTAAGAGGAGTGTACTGTCTTTTCTTTCCCAGGTCTACGATGTCGGGAAACTGCCCCTCTGACGAGGTGGGGAAGTCATACACGCATCCCGTGGGAACAGCCACATTTCAGGTCATTTACCACCTCTCTACCACGCGATCAATCGTGTCCGCCTTCGAGTGAGCGAGTTCACGTAGAGGAGAAATGAGTGCATGAACGAAGCAGCTTTCACCAATCGTTGCTCTTTCTGCGGCAAACAGCAAGACCAGGTAGAACGGCTCATTGCATGGCCTGGAGGTACATTTATTTGCAACGAATGTGTTGATCTCTACCGGGAAATTATTGAAGAGAAAGGAACGATTACGCTTTTCAGTACGGAATCTCCTCTCTTTCTTCTTTGCGCCTCCTGTGGAGCGCGCTGCCGTTGCACCGATCACTACTGTTTTAACTGCGGCCAGAAGCTGGAGCAGCGAGCTTCTTTCGATGAGTAAATCTTTATGTATGGTCCAGCTTTATGCCTGCATGTGTGTTCAATATCGTCAAAGTAATCCTGTGGAAAGGAAGAGACGCCGTCTTCCTTTTCCAAAGACAAAGTGCCGCGAAGAACGCCAGAAAGGGAACGCGAGGCAACCATGGATGCGATTATTGAACAGCTGGTTCACTCAGCAGAACCTGCGATCCGCTACAAAACGCGGGTGGATCTGCTTGGCGAGGATCCGACCCTGCCGGACATCCAACGACTCCGACAGGAGATCAAGCAGTGTGCTCGCGTTCGTCAACTCTTATCTGAGCGGCAGCCTGACGGAACGCTTCCCCATCATCCCTATGCCAAGTGGACTGGTGCCCACTGGGTTCTGGTCATGCTGGCTGAACTGAAGTATCCAGCAGGGGAGAAAGAACTGCTTCCCTTGCGCGAGCAGGTGTATGGCTGGCTCTTTTCCAAAGCGCGTTTGCAGGCGATCGAACGGTATATGATAGCCGGGCGAACACGCATGTGCGCGTCGATGGAGGGCAATGCGATCTTTGCTTTGCTTCAACTGGGTTTGGCTGATGAGCGGGTCCGTCTGCTGGTGGAGCGCCTGATGGCCTGACAATGGGCTGATGGTGGCTGGAACTGCGACAAGAAGCCCGAAGCCCATGTGTCCTCCTTCATGGAGACCCTGATCCCGTTACGAGCACTGGCCCACTATAGCCAGATGACCGGGAATGCGCAGGCCCACACCGCATGCCTCCATGCAGCGGAACTCTTTCTCCAGCGCCGCCTGTTCAAGCGCTTGAGTGATGGGACCGTGATTGCAGAAGATTTTCTCCGGCTCCGCTATCCCTGCTACTGGCATTACGACATCTTATGGGGACTCAAGGTGATAGCTGAGGTTGGTGTTCTCGCGGATACGCGCTGTGATGAGGCGCTGGAGGTGCTGACGTCCAAGCGTCTTGTGGATGGAGGCTTCCCGGCGGAGAAGAAGCACTACCAGGTGACGAATCCGCTCTTGAACGGCTATTCACTGGTCGACTGGGGAGGACCGAGCCTGAAACGGATGAACCCCTTTGTGACGGTTGAAGCCCTCTCTCTTCTCAAGAGAAGCTCTGCTGGCGGAAGTTTCTCCTCATCAGCACAGGCAAAATCGTAAGAGGCAGTCGCAGCCGAAGAGGAGATCTCTCCCTCTCCCGTGTCAAAGACCCCATCAAGCTGGACAAAGACCACTTTTGAGGGGATGGCGGATATGTATCATGTTTTCCTACACTTCCGCCATTTCCAAGAAATGGCTTGCCATCGTCTTTCATGGCCTTAAACTCGGCAACATTCGCAATCCTTTCGGACATTCTTCCGCCATCCTTTCCGCCATATTATAAATATATCCTAATTTTCTATCCATCCGCCATTCTCTCTAAGAGATCCCCGTCTATGTTATAGAAATGGCTTGCCCGCTATCGTGGCCTGTCCAGCACATTTTGTCCGGTTGGCTTTAATAATTCGGCCACAATTCGGCCATGCAAAACGAGTTCCTCGTATTTTTGAAGGTAATTCATAGCATAATTCGGCCATAATTCGGCCATTTACCTGTGATTTATGGTACAATTGTGGCTCTGAAGACTCTGTAGCGGCACAGGGAGAGTATTATGGTCAGGCTAAGCGAGGCAGAATTAAAGTGGCTCATTAGGGGTGGTGAGACGACAACGGTAGAACTCAAGCTAGCTGCCCCTCGACCCGTTGAGATGGCGGAGAGGCTATGCGGCATGGCAAACGCCCAGGGCGGCGTTGTGATTATTGGGGTGAAAGATTCGAATCATGAAATTGTGGGGGTGCAAGAAAATCGTCTGGGGGAAACCTTAGATGTGATATTGAGGGCTGCTCGACAGATCGTCAAGCCTGAGCTTGTACTGGAACCTCCTGAGCCAGAGATTTATACGATCGCCGGCAAGAAGCTCGTTGTTGCTACCGTGAGGCCGAGCCGCGGGCCAGTGTACCAGTCCGGGGGAATTTTTTGGATCAGACGAGGCACGCATACGATCCCAATGAATTTGGCAGAGACATTGGAACTGGCCAACGACCGGGGGTTGCTGGATTGGGAGACACTGCCTGCACATGGCGCGACAATGGCTGATATTGATCCGGGGAAGGTCGAGGCCCATTTACAGAGGCGCTTAGAAAGTGGCGGCCAGTTTCAGCGCTTTGAGGATGTAGAGCAGGCGCTCATTGGAATGAAGTGTGCTCTTGTAAGGAGTGGCGGTGATGTCGTGCCTACAAATGCTGGTATCCTCTTTTTTGGCCGCTATCCTCAGCAGCACGTGATACAGGACGAGGTCGTGTGCGTGTTGTTTCGTGACGCGGTGGGCGCCAGTCGATATGCCGATCGTAAGATTTTGACGGGCACGCTTCAAGAGCTCATCGATGGGGCCGAGGCGTTTCTGAACAGATATATCGCTGTGGGGGCGCGGATAGAGGGATGGAAGCGTGTTGATATCCCTGAGCACGCCATTGGAGCGCTGCGCGAGGCGGTTGTCAACGCCGTGGTACACCGCGATTATAGTAAGCGGGGTGAGAGCGTGAGGGTGTTTTACTACGCTGATCGAGTGGAGATTCATAGTCCTGGGTTGTTGCTGCCGGGCATCACCGTGGAACAGATGGAACGGGGCGTGGTGCAATCAAAGCTGCGCAATCCTGTGCTCGCGGGACTGCTGAGAGACCTTCCGGGTTATATGGAGCGGATTGGGAGTGGTATCAGATTCATGCTTGACGAGACAAAGCGACTGGGTCTTCCCGCCCCTGAGTTCCGCGAGATGAACGAGTTCGTGGTCACATTCCGGGCGGCACCCGCTCTACAGCCTCGGCAGAGGCAAGTGCAGTACCACGGGACATTGTGGAAAGAAGAAGAGCCACCCGCGCCTCTCCTCGCAGAGAGTGTACCCGGCAACCTGGAAGAGAGATTAGTAAAGGCGGTGGGCTATGTTAATGAACATGGCTCCATCACCAACAAGATCTATCGGAACTTAACGGGCGTCTCGGAGAGAACGGCAAGAAGGGATCTGGAGGTGCTAGAAGAGCGGGGAAGGCTCAAAGCGCTCGGCAAGAGGCGGGCAAGGCGATATGAATTACCGTAGTGGCACTGCCAGGGGTTCAGGGCTTCCCAGTGCAGCAGAGTATTTCCAGGAAAGGACCCTGGTGTAGAAAGGATCACGCAGCGAGTTATTTCTTCCTCGCTGCGTGATCCTTTCAAGGCCAAATGCTACAAATGGCTTCTCCGCCTGCATTCTCCAACCCCGGCCCTGACAGCAAAACTGACAGCAGACACGGTAGACAACAGGAGATTCCGATAGACTCCGCTAGAATCCCGATCGGCCTGTAGAGCGCGTGGAAGACGATGGTGGACATCAGTGGACGGGTTATGCCGGTGGAGAGATTCGAACCCTCAACCCCGTAAGGGGACTTGTTTTTGAGACAAGCGCGTATACCGTTCCGCCACACCGGCTTGTGTATAGCATGATACAGCATCAGGTATAAGGAAGTCAATATGCTGTACAGGTTGAGATTACGAAGCTATGCCGAATTTACCGATGTTTCTGTATTTCTGGTAGCGTCTTTCTAACAGTTCGTGTACGGGCAACTGCTTGAGTTCGTCAAGGTGTGAAAGTAACGCGGCCTTTAGATTATCGGCGGCGACACGATAGTTGTGATGTGCTCCCCCCAATGGCTCGGGGATCAACGCATCTATCAATTCAAGGGCTTTCAGCTCTTTTGCGCTGATGCGCATGGCCTCGGCCGCCTGGGGAGCGTAAGCCTTGTCACGCCACATAATCGAAGCGGATGCTTCTGGCATCGCGACAGTATAGATGCTGTGTTCGAGCATCAAAATGCGATCGGCGACGCTAATGGCTAACGCGCCACCACTGCCCCCCTCGCCAATCACAACAGCGATAATCGGCACTTGCAGGTGCGACATGAGATACAGGTTTGCCGCGATTGCTTCCGATTGACCGCGCTCTTCGTCTGCCAGGCCGGGGAATGCCCCGGGAGTGTCGATCAGGCTGATGATAGGAAAACCAAACTTCTCGGCCTGCTGCATTAAACGGCCTGCTTTGCGATACCCTTCTGGGTGAGGCATACCCAGGTTATGGAATTGCTTCTCCTTCATGTCGCGGCCTTTCTGGTGACAGATGAGCATTACATATTCATCCCCCAGTTTGGCCGGGCCAGCCATAATCGCGTGATCGTCACTAAAGGAACGATCCCCATGCAGTTCAAAGAAATCTTCGCATATCAAACGGATGTAATCTGCCGAATAAGGCCGGTCTTTATGGCGTGCCACCTGCACTGTTTCCCAGGCCGAGAGGTTCCGATAAATTTCTCCGGTGTGGCGATGCAGCTCACGCTCTGCCTCCTGCAACTGCCTGTGTTCGTCGGGCTTCAGGCGATCGCCCTTGCGTTGCAGCGCGATAATCTTCTTTTCTAGCTCAGCCAGTGGCTTCTCAAATTCCAGGTCGTAAGCCATCGCTTCCCCCCTTTTGCTGTGTAAACTCCGGTGAATCCTGTCGAATAACGCCCGGTACATACAGGTGCAACAAGCGGGCCAATGTCTGCCGCAGGTCGCGTCGATGGACAACAGCGTCGATCATACCATGCTGTAGTACAAATTCGGAATTGACTTCCGGGGGTTTCACGTGCATGAACTGCTCAATTACACGCGGACCCGTGAAGCAGACCAGCGCTCCAGGCTCTGCGAGGATGACATCGCCCAGCATGGCAAAACTCGCCGTGACCCCTCCAGTAGTGGGGTCTGTCAGGAGACTGAAATAAGGAATTTTGGCCTCGCCCAGTTTTGCTAACGCTGCTGAAGTTTTCGCCAATTGCATGAGCGAGTACAGGCCCTCTTGCATGCGAGCACCACCGGATGCAGAAGAGATCAGCACCGGGATACGTTTCTCAACGCCTAACTCGATGGCGCGCGTAATTTTTTCGCCGACAGCGGAGCCCATACTGCCGCCAATGAAGTGAAAATCCATGATGGCGAGCGAGAGTGGCATCTCTTCAATAGTCGCCTGACCTATTACGACGGCCTCATGCAAGCCCACTTTTTCGCTTTCATCTTTGAGCTTTTTGGCGTAGACTTGAACTTCATCTTTCGTATGGCTCACAAAATGCAGAGGGTCAACCGAAATAATATCTGCGTCCGTTTCCACGAAGCTGCCGGGGTCCACCAGCAGTTCAATGCGTTCATACGCGGAAAGCTTAAAGTGGTAGTTACAGCGCGTGCATACCTTCAGGTTCTTTTCCCATTCCCGGACTATCAGAATCTCTTTACACTCCGGACACTTGGTCACTAAATTCCCGGGAGGTGAACCTGGCTTCGACTGGTTATTGGGAAAAGTCGCCGTGGGGGGATCTGCAGCTTCTTTAGCCATGAATTACCTCCTGGTCAATCTTGTGCGAAGAGCGCAGCCACAAAACTTTGTGGGTCAAAAGGAGCTAAATCCTCGACTTTTTCTCCCGTTCCGATAAATTTAATAGGGACGCCCAAATCGTCAGCGACCGCAAAGGCAAAGCCCCCCTTGGCGGTACTATCCAGTTTTGTGATCACCACTCCGGTCAGCCCAACATCTTCTGCGAATTTGCGCGCTTGTAGGAGGGCGTTCTGGCCCGTGGTTGCGTCGATGATCACCAACAACTCGTGAGGGCCGTCAGGAACCTGTTTCTGAATGACCTTGTTTATCTTCTTCAACTCTTCCATCAGGTTGTACTTGGTCTGAAGCCGGCCGGCGGTATCTACGATTAAGACATCGCTTCCTCGATTGCCAGCGGCCTGGATGGCATCGTAGACTACCGCACCGGGGTCGGAGCCGGGATTCTGACTGATTACAGGGACTCCGACGCGCTCACCCCATACTTTGAGCTGATCGATAGCTGCGGCCCGAAAGGTGTCGGCGGCAGCCAGGATAACTTGATGTCCTTCTTTGGTAAGACGATTGGCTAATTTGGCGATAGTCGTTGTCTTACCTGAGCCATTGACGCCGATAACCAGTATGACGGTAAGTGGGGACTGCTGAGAAAAACGTAATGGCGAAGGTTCTCCAAGGAGCGCCACGAGTTCCTCACGCAGGGCTTGCTGCACCTGGGAGCCCGTATGCATATTTTCTGCTGCTACTCGTTGGCGTAAGTGATCCATGAGCCATGTAGTTGTGCTTGGGCCAACATCGGCGCTTAAGAGCGCTTCCTCCAGTTCATCCCATAGCTCATCTGTGATGTTGTCTTGTTTGAAAGTATCGCCTAAACGCCCAAACAGCCTGCGGGTGCGGCTCAGACTGTTCTTAAAGGGATTGAAGCCTTTCTCAGACACAGAGTCCCCTCCTGCGCGCTCTTCAGTAACGACGGGGTCTCGTTTTGGTTCTTCCTGTGGTTTCTGCCCAAAGAATCGATTGAGCACGTCAGCCTTGACTCCTTATCCTCTTCCTCCGGGACAAAATAAAAGACAAAAGCGAAAAGGTTCTTTCGGCCCTTTGCCTTCTGCCCCTTGCAAGGTAACTAGCCATAAACCTGTGTAAAGGTTGTGAATTAGCCTGGCTGTCGCAAGGGCTGCCAGGCTAATTCGCAAAGCTTATTGACGGCTACTGCGATACGAATGTAGTGATCCATCACTAATAGGTTCGTTAATGATGATATCGCCGTTGCGGATCTTGATGTTGTACAAGCAAGATGGGTTCGTACAGACCCACGCCTTGTACTCGATGGAAGCTCCCTGGCTGCCGAAATCCGAGAGCGGAACCAGATCACCTTCACCACATTTGCGACACCGAGGAAATGCATTCTCCACGAAATCGCCTCCTTCCTTCTATCGAGAGGGTAGAATTCGCCCACCTGACCAGTTAAACTCAGCGAGGTTTGGCGATGAAGTAAGCCGAAGGGGAGCCTCCGCCGCTGCATCCGCATCCCCACAGCAGTAATACATTGGCCTATGCCACCGCTATCATACCACAAAATCCTTCTGATGTCAGCATACTTCTGAAGAAATTTTCATCTTCTTGTGTATTGTACACGTAAGTAGCTAGTCTTTTAACATGTGTAAGCATGTGACAATGTATGTCTGCTTGTGTATCTAGCATAACAGGTGGTACAAATTCCGTCAAGTTTTTATACCGATTGGTCGGGCTCGTGCAAAGGCTCTTTTGCCGCCTTGCAGCGGCGCGAAGTGTGGATGTGAGCGGTCCCTGGAAGCCCCCCAGCTTCTGAGATGGCCTAATTGGTAGGGTTTCAGGCCCCAACTGCCACCCCGGCAGCCCTTGACTGCAGGTACGCGTAGATGAACGGATCGACATCACCGTTCAGGTATCCCTCGGTATCGCTTGTCTCATAGTTCGTACGGTGATCCTTCACGATGTTATATGGGTGTATCGTCACCGTGCGAATTTGTGTCCCAAAGTCTGCCTGCACGTTCTCACCTTTGAGCTTGGCCCTCTCCTCTTCCTGCCTTTTCAACTCCCGTTCATACAAGCGGGCTCTGAGCAATTTCATCGCGACCTCGCGGTTCTGATTTTGCGAACGTTCATTCTGGCACGTCACTACGATGCCCGTAGGGATGTGACGGATGCGTACCGCCGAGTCGGTCTTGTTCACATGCTGCCCACCGGCCCCAGTGGAACGGTAGGTATCCACCTCAATGTCTTCGGGCCGGATCGTGATCTCAATCGTATCCTCTATATCGGGTAGAACCTCGACCTTCGCGAACGAGGTATGGCGGCGATGTGCAGCGTCGAAAGGCGACAGGCGAATCAGGCGATGCGTGCCGATCTCCGAGCGTAACAGGCCATAGGCATAACGTCCCGCAATTTCGACGGTCACACTCTTGAGGCCCGCCTCTTCACCCTCATTGTATTCATACACTTCGGTGCGGAAATTGTGGTGCTCGGCCCAGCGCAAGTACATACGCAACAGCATCTCTGCCCAATCTTGCGCATCGACGCCGCCGCTGCCCGCGTGAATACTCATAATAGCGTCGCGCTGGTCGTGTTCGCCATTAAACATCAGAACGAATTGCAGCTTCTCGACCTCTTGCTCAATTGCTGCCAGTGATTGAGCTATTTCTTCCTGCATCCCTTCATCCGGCTCCTCCTCTAACAATCCGGCTAATCCATGCAGGTCCTCAAGTTGCGCGGCGATGCCTTCCCAAGTGGAAACTTCTTCGCGCAGGGCATTCATCTGTTGCATTTGTGCCTGCGCCTTGCGGTTATCAGCCCAAAAATCTTCGGCCAGGCTTTCTTCTTCAAGCTCGGCTATCTGTTTGTTCTTTTGCGCCAGGTCAAAGACGCACCATAGTTTCATGGACACGCCCTTGCAGGCGTTCGATCTGGTTTGTTAGTTCACTCATATGCTGCATTGTAACATGTTTTGGCCTTGTCTGCACGCTCTTATTGAGAGCGAGGAATGCTACTCACAAGTGGTGGGAGTGCCGCCAGGCCAACTAAAGGTATGTCTGCTGAAGTTGTAGAGTTGTGTGTTACTAAGAACAGCACCATGGCACCAAGTATAAGGAGCAGGCCAAACAGGATGAGGAGCAGTCCAATTAGTCGCCCTCTCGCCCTGACCTTCGCGGCTTCAGCAGACGGGGCTCCATAAGTACTGGAGGGAGTTTGATAGTAAGGGGCTCCCGGCGCCGCGTAACCAGGATACGATGGATTCTGGTGTGGATAATTTCCTGCGCCCTGCTGCGTATAGCCGGGATATGCTGTTCCGGCAGGAGTCTGACCAGGCATACCATAGGTTTGCGAACCCATCATAGTCGTAGTCTGGTTGGCCATTTGTGCATCAGGAGCATGTGTATTTCCCTCCGGGCCCAAAATGAGAGGCTGCTGTGGTGCGGCTGTACCCTGCGTATTAGGCTGAGTCTGATCGTGCGTATAGATTGTGTTGGAAGCAATCGTTGGGTTGTCCGCTTGAGATTCTTCCATAACCAGGTCGGGATCTGTAGGCGTGCCGCAACGCGGGGCAGACTGTATCCCCTGCTGATAACTGCAGACCACATTTACCGCAGAAAACCAAGGCAAACTCCTTTCAGGCGTCGGGTCAATTGGCAGGGTGACTATCCTGCTCTCTGTAATATACACCCTGTGGTCAAATTGGGAAGCATTGTTCGACGATAGGGACGCAATTATGCTTTTTACCAACCAAGATCGGTAATAATCGCGGGTCGCTTGTCATGCTGAGCGCAGCGAAGCATCTCTCTCGATGGGCAGCCAGATGCTTCGCTGCGCTCAGCATGACACGACCGGCTTTGGTCGTTAATCTTCATCATTGCGTTCCTGCAAATCACCTGGAGTGATGCAAACCATTAATAGGCCAAGGGTATGGAGTTCCCTGGGACCTTAGAGATTCATTGTGAATCGCTTTGGATTGTTTGGATCAATCAGTATCGGCACCAGGTCCCCTTTGGCATAATCTGGATGGGAGTTCATGATCCATGTCCAAAAGGTATAGGCTTTCCCTGTCCTGGGATTTGTCCATTTGGCAGTGACGTAATAGTTATCACGTGAAAAGCCAGCCTGGGTTTTGCCCGTTTCATGCCGGATCGATGTTATCGTGGCAACGATTCGTCTACCGTGATGTTTCAGCCAATCGATCCTTTGGATCTGATAGGCAATGAACGCAATAATGAGCGCCAAGGTTCCTACAACGAGTAGCATATCAAGTAGTAAAGTCCTGTCCATGGGGACTTCTCCTTTCAAAAAGTTTAAGGAGATGAGCAATGTATAACCTTCTAAACTCATTTTAACTGTTAATATTATATACTATAAGTAGCTAACCTGTCAAGGCTATTTTGGTAGTTATACAGGGTTATTGTAAAGTCTCTTTTGCCGCCTGCGGCGGCGGGAAGGAGGGATGAAGCGAGGGCACCTCGCGCTCCGGCAAAGGGCTGTCGCCCTCTGCACTCCCACACGCACGCGTCGTCTTCCCGATCTTGCACCAGCCCCTGGGTGGTTATAGGGGGATTGTTGCATGTTAGAGGGGGGATGCAAAGCTTTTTAAATGAGGGGAACTGTGCTTGTCCTTTATATATGTGAGGCGCGCTCGAAACGTGATACAATCTGATCAATGGAAAGGAGAGGCGACGTTTCTTTCCCTTGCGTCAATGGATGCAAGGGTCCGGGACTTCACGTCGCACCAGCAACTAGCATGAACAATACTGCAGGACCGATTCCCGAAATCACAGAAGAAGCACTTCGCATACTTGAGGCAGCCAACGCGGAGGGCATCTCCCTACGATTACTTGGCGGACTGGCCGTCTATCTCCAAAGTCCTAGCGCTAAGACAGATGAGCGATTGAAGCGTTCATACAAGGATTTTGATTTCGCAACCCTTTCTAAGTTTAGTACAAAAACCAGGACGTTGTTTGCAAATCTGGGATACTCGGGAAATAAAACGTTTAACGCGCTACATGGGCATCAACGCTTACTCTTTTGGGATGAGCAAAATGAACGCCAGGTCGATATCTTCATTGACCGCTTTCAGATGTGCCATAACATCGATTTCCGGCCTCGCTTGCAAATAGATCAGCGCACCTTAGCGCTGGCTGATATCCTGCTCACAAAATTGCAGATTGTTGAAATCAACGAGAAAGACCTCCTGGATGTGATAGCGCTTTTTGTTGACAATACTATCGGGGATGATGATCGAAGTATTAATGCTGCGTACATTGCTAAATTAATGTCGAATGATTGGGGATTTAATAAGACGCTCGACTTGAATCTGGAAAAGGTGAAGGCGTTTGCTATAGAACGTAACTTTCCTGCGTATGTTGCTGAACGTATTGACGCTCTAATAGCTCGCATACAAGCACAACCAAAATCTATGGGGTGGAAGACGCGTGCGATGGTTGGCGAGCGTGTGCGCTGGTACGAACTGCCAGAGGAACCCCGCTGACCCCAGTAATCGAAGCTGGTGAACTATAACCAATGTGATAACCAGACCCACCAGGGCTGGTTGCTTGATCGTGTACAAAATAACTACAAAACAGAACGATAGTAGCAAGCCTCAAGCATTGTTTTTTCCCCATAGCTCTTGTATACTTCTGTAATAACTTCACAGGTGTTTAATGGGCCTGTTCCGTTCATTGGCCCCTACAAGAGGAGAAAGTATGGCAAAATATCTTCGCTGCTATATGTGCTCCGATTTGCATGCTGCAAATCGTACCTACCGTAAACTCCTCAATGCCATCAAGATGAATGTGTACGAGGCGCAGGTTGTACTGATCGCGGGCGATCTGACGGGCAAGGCGATCGTTCCCATCATAGCGCGGAACAATGGACGCTATGCTGCAACGTTCCTGGATCAAGACTACCTGGTTGAAACCGGGACTGAACTGCAAAACCTGGAAAATAGTATTTCCGATATCGGCTATTACCCACATGTAACTGACCAGGATGAAGTTGAAGCGCTCAAGGCGGATGAGACGAAGATGAAAGAATTGTTTCGCCAGAAAATGATCCAGCGTGTGGGTGATTGGGTCTCCTTAGCTGAAGAGCGTATTGGCAAGAGTGGGGTTCAATTCTACATGATGCCTGGTAACGACGATGATCGTGGTGTTGATGCCATGATCGAGCAGTCAGGCTACGTGGTCAACCCGGTCGGTGAAACAATCCAGCTCAATGAATTCCACGAGATGATTAGCTTCGATTATGCCAACCCGACACCGTGGCATACTCCGCGTGAATGGAGTGAAGAAGAGTATTACGAGCACGTAAAGGCGAGCGCAAGTACGCTAAAAAATGTAAGTAACGCTGTGTTTATGATTCATGTTCCCCCCTACGACAGTGGTATAGATACTGCCCCAGAACTTGACAAGACATTGCGGCCGAGAGTGACAATGGGCGATGTCCTGCGGGTTCCGGTGGGAAGTACAGGTGTGCGGCGTGCGCTCCAGGAGACTCAGCCGCTGGTCAGTGTACACGGTCATGTACACGAGGCCGGTGGACAGGGCAAAATTGGCCGTACAACCTGTTTCAATGCTGGAAGCGAGGCCAACCAGGGTATCCTGCGCGGCTTTGTTTTTGATCTTGGTAAGGACAAACTGGAACGGGCTTTCCGCGTCCAGGGGTAGTTATGGGTGCATCTTTCATTGCGCCTACGCTCTCATTTTATCCATTTCTGGCACAATGAACTGCACCCTGCATGAAAGGGGTTCACTCTCATGGCAAAATCTGCTACGCCAAGCGGACTATTTGTCAGGCAGGCGTCGGGGTTGGTGCGTGATGTCAGTATGACTAATGCGCTCTTCTTCAACGTCGCCGCCTTCGTAGGCACAGCAATTGGCTGGGCTATTGCTTTCTACGCGCTCTACCCGGAGTGGCAGGCACTTGGTATCTCGGCATATGCCTATATAGCAGTTCTAACGGGTGTCGCCTGTTACTTTCTGGGTATGATTTTCGCCAGTCTCACAACCGCCATGCCGCGCAGCGGCGGTGACTATGTCTTCACTTCGCGTATCATCAGTCCATTCTGGGGTTGGATCGAGAGCTGGACACTTGTCGGGTCCGCGCTTACGATCATCGGATTTGAAATCATCGTCGCTTCACACAACCTGCAATTGATAGGCATCTTGCTTGGTGTTGTCTTTCCGAGTAGCGTCTTTGGCAATGCTCAGAACTGGCTGCAGGATAATCCCAGCAGAATTCTTGTTGGTATCATCATTATGCTGGTGATAGCCGGCATTTCCATCTTGAGGACGCGTACCTTCCACAAGGTTGTGACGGGTCTCACCATCTTCGCTATTATCTCGGTCGTCATCAACTTCATCGGAGCCTTCACGATAGACTCAAACTCGATGAATAACGCTTTGCCCGCTCTGGGTACCTCGTCCAAGGCAATTATGGATGCAGCTGCCAAGGCGGGTTTTTCACTCGGAAGCCCTGACTTCTCTTTGCTGGGATTGGTTGGCCTGGCAGGCCTGGCCAGTGTAGTGCTCTTCCAGTACATCGGCTTCCAGTTCTCCTCGTACATTGCCGGTGAGGTGAAGGGCAATGTCAGGCGCGCAGTCTTTTTTGCAGTAATCGGGGCGCTGGTCTTCGCCGTGTTGATGAACTCGGTCTACATGGATGTACAGGGCAATCACTATGGCTTTACCCTGGTCAATGCCTGGGGTTACCTTTACTGGAATGGTGCTGGCGCTCCACTCAATGGTCAGCCGCCATTTACCCCGGTGATGGCAGCGGCCGTTCATCCTCAAGTGTGGCCGCTGTGGCTGATTGTGGCGCTGGGCAACATCACGTTGAACGTCTTACTCTGCCCCGTATATGCAATCTTCCTCTCGCGTATCGTACTGGCCTGGGCGCTTGACCGGCAGGTACCGGAATGGTTCAGTGTTGTGAACGAACGTACGAATGCGCCGCTGCGCGTGATTATTATCGCGGTTTTGCTGGGGGCGGTATTCTACGTGCTGACGTTCTTTAATGTATCTCTGGCAAGTACGACTTTCTTTGGCATTTTACTGGCGGGCCTCACCTGGATCATGCCGGGATTAAATGCTATATTGATACCGTATCGTCGCCCGGACCTCTTCCAACTCACTAACAACACCGGCAAGTTCCTGGGTCTGCCGCGCCTGGTCTGGTACGGGATCATCTGGCTGATCTTCATTGTACCAGTGTACGCCGCCGCGTTCGGCTACCCGGTCTATAAGGGGTTAGTGAGCAGTGGCACGGCCTACCTATCGTTATCCAACTCCAGTGGCGTTGGCGTTGCTCTCATCCTTATCCTGGTTGGCATAATCATCTACTTCGTGATGCGTGCTGTGAACGTCAGCCGTGGCATCAATGTGAAGATGATTTACCAGGAGTTGCC
>Ga0207646_10004021_pt1 | contig 16265 bp, 14 predicted proteins | sample KBSK5502metaG_FD_184343 | JGI IMG/M metagenome (GOLD analysis project Ga0207646, IMG submission 184343) | Corn, switchgrass and miscanthus rhizosphere microbial communities from Kellogg Biological Station, Michigan, USA - KBS K5-50-2 metaG... | ecosystem: Host-associated > Plants > Roots >... | reverse complement strand
CGTGCTTCATGCTCAGGAGCACGCCGAGAACATTGGTGTCGAACGTCGCGGCATAGCTTTCCGCGGTCTGCTCCGTGATCGGGCCGGGTTTGCCTTCGGTGCCAGCATTGTTCACCGCGATATCGAGACGTCCGAAGCGCTCGACCGTGCGGTCGACGAGGCGACGGACATCGTCTTCCTTGCGCACATCGGCCTGGACGAATTCAGCTTCGGCACCGAGCGTTGCAACGAAGCGACGTGCGATGAGTTCGCGATAGAGATCCGGCTGCGCGCGATCGAGATCAGCGCCCTCCGGGTATCCGAGGCGAATTCAGTCGCACCGAGGCATTGCACCAAAGAGAACGTAACCATAATCAGCAAGAATACAGATCTCACAATCACTTCAGAGTGTTCACAGGGAATTTCACTTCATAACGGCCTTGTTGGATGGATCCCGGATTTGTGGGGCGCCCGGAGTGTCCAAATATCGACAGCCAAGACGCAAAGCGGAACCCAAACCGGTATGAACTCGAGCGTCTTAACTGCAAGGCCAGCTAAGAACTGCGGTAGCTTGCCTCTCCATGTGGGGGACCTCGTTATGGTGAGAAAAACAAGATAGTGGGCTATGCCGTAATATAAATAACTGACCCTCTCTAAGTCCGTGCCAGCTGCGCCTGAACTCGCTTCTCTTACGATTGTGTCGACTACGTGATTTTCGCGACGGGCACAGTAAAAAAACCAAACTGACAAGACTGCTAAACCAGTTGAACCGACAACACCTAGGTCGAATGCGGAAAATTTCATTCCGACCAAAGGAACAGAGACTACGTAGAGATCCTTCCAGCGGAAATCCTCTACTCGGTCCTTTAAACTCTCAGAGACGTTTGGGCGCAAGACAACGTTTCGGATCCAAGGCACTGTGACGTTAAATTGTGCCGACAATATTAGAGCTCCCGCGACGCTTATTGCTAAAAATACGAATCGGGTCCGCTGCACGGCGGCTTCTCCCGCTTCAAGCAAGACCTGCAGTTTCGGTAGCGAGAATTCGCTCATAAGCTTTTCGTTTTCTGGGGGCCGACGTTTCCGCAAGTATAGCGCCGAAGGAGTGTACCCGTTATGCTAACAAGCATGTTCACTTACCAAGTGAAGCAAAATGGCATTTGTCTAACGACTGAAACAGTCGCGGTACAGTTAGAAATCGATTTACCTTTTGCGGAGTTAGTCGCAACTGTTTCGCAACTGTTTCAGTTGTGGTCGAGTTCGCGCAAGGACAACGTAGCTAAAAAGCTGTTTATAATCATTTCACACTAATCTGGAGAAGCTGTGAGAAGATCCACTTGAGACCCTGCGTTGTACTCGCCTCCGGCCACGAAAACGCGACCGTCTTTGAGCACAGCCGATGCGTAATAGAGTGGTGCATCCACCGGACCGGTTTGCGACAGCGGAGCGTTGGCAGGAAGTGGCGTCAGGTTCCACGCGCACCGCGGTGTTTGATCACCTGACCAAAACCGGAGTTACGTGACGCAACCGTGGAACGCGCATTTGAATGACAGACTGGAAAATCATCTTCACGAACTTTTGTGCGCAAAACAGATCACGCTGGAAGAAGGGCGCGCAAGGAAATCACCTACGACTGGACTAAGACGTACAAGAAATACTTCGGCACACCTCAGCCAGTCGCTGCTGCCCCGAGCAAGAGTGCTGCGCTAAAAACTGTCGGTACAAAACCGCGGCGCTAACAGCTCAACGTCGGCGCCAGGGTTGATCCGGTTCGACGTGTTCGGTCTGCGGCTTTGGCTCTTCACGTCTTACCGGAGCAGGTGCTGGCGGGCGTCGCTCTGGCGCTGGTCGCGGCTGCGGCCGCGGTGGAGGAGGAGTTGGGCGGGTGGGTTTTTCAGGCATATCACGGAGGTATATAGAACTCAGTTTCTGGCAGTTCAGTCTCTACTGAAATCCGGCATTTTTTGACGACGCGTTTACTACACGGTTCATCATCTGACTGAGTGATCAGCTCTTTCTTGCTGCGCAAAGCGATTCGAAATTCTCCTTTCGCAATGTCATCATACGCCTGGCGCTCTTTGACGCCGACGCGAATACACTGGAGTTCATGTTCGAGCATTCGATATCCGGCTGCGAGCCGCTCTTTTTTTAGCCGCTTATCGGCAAACGGGAAAAGGTGTTTTACGGCACCAATGACGATCGCGACCGCACCAAGACTTTTCCAAATGGTGGTGCCCAATGTGTTTTGCAGAAACCAAAAGCCTCCGATACTGGATGTCCCTGAGATTGCCATTATGACCTCGAGACAAAGCGATTTACGGCGAAGACTTGTGATCCGACATTCAAGGCACTTAACGTTTAGACGCGCGGTCCGTAATTCACTGTACACGTCCCAAACAGGATGATTTCTGGTATCTGTTGACGCCATATTAATTCTGCTGATTTCCCATCCGCCTAACCGCGCGACCACGGCTCGTCCGGCTCGACATGCCTCGCCTCTGGCTTTACGCTATTAAATCGTGCCGTTAAGTTTTCTAATTCCGCTAGAAAGCTTGGCGGCCAGGAGTCTTTGTGCTTCTGGAAACGTTCCACGACACTCGGATGAATTAATTCGAAAGTTTTTGTCGCTGTCGCTTGGAACGCTCGGTCGCCTTTCTTACGCCGGAGAGTATCCAGCCATGAGAAAGGAAAATCGAAGGAGTCATGTAACTGCCCATCTACGTTTGGGGCGAACCAACCTTGGTCAGCCAGGAAGTCTTCGCGGAAACCAAGGCCGTGTGCCTTAGCCTTTTCAATCAGCCAGGAGATGGCAATATCCGATAGTCCCGTTGCGGCATAACCGCCGCCCACATCAGAATGCACGCCGGAAAACCAAACCTGCTCTAATATCTGATCCGATGCTCCGGCCCAGTCTTGTTTTTCCCACAAAGTCGGTTTGAAATCGCTACGCCTTTCATGGATTGCGAGAGCATGATACGCGTTTTGAATACTTCGACTCAGAGTCGTGTCATGAAACTGCCAGTCGACTCGCAAAAGTCGGGCAAGCCAAAGATGGACGCCTGGAACACCGAGCGCTCCCACTGTGTCCCAAACACCGATAAACTTGATGGGCGGTTCCCACGAATAAGTGTTGCGAAAAATGCGCGCGCGCGGTGCATCGGGAGCCGTGTCGCCGTAGCGATCCCGGTAAAGCTTCATCGCGGCGCCGATTTGCTCGACATTTTCGGCTTTCAGCAACCCGCAGTCGCGAATCATTCCAGCAAGACTTCGTGCTGTAAAAGCTCCGCGACTGAACCCAAAGATCCAAATTTCATCTTCAGGATTGTAGGATTGAACGAGAAACGTGTAAGCGCGCTCGATGTTCTTTGAGATGCCGAGGCCAAACATTCCGCCTCGAAGCCATTCGCCGCGATGAGTTCCTACTCCTTCGAAATAGCAAAGTAGCTGCGTCGTTCCATGAATGTCGACCGGCAGCAAGGCCGCCGCGATCTTAGCAACATTAGTGGATAGATGTTTACCGCTTTGTGCCTTTTCAACCTTGTTCCACGTGCCGTCGGCACAAACAATGAGTCTCTTGGGCATGACCTTAGTTACTTAGATTTTATTTTTCGCGGGGGTCTCCAAGAAGGTAGTGGCCGGTAACCAGCTTGAACGCATCCGAAGTGCGTTTCCCGGCGATCCCATCGACGGCAAGGAAGACTCCGGAGAAGCTGCTTAGCCATTGTTGGAGGGCCTTTGCGGCGGCTACTTCGGCTGGATCAGTCGGCATTGCTTTTGAATAACGAATCGCTGGCGGCATGTTGGGCTTGGCTATCGGTTGATCGCTAAAAGTCACGTTACCCATTTCAGCGAAACGTCGCAGAACAGCGGCGCAGCCGCATTGATCGGAGACGGCAGATTCCGACCACACACCATCGGCAACGTACTTTCCGCTCGTATATTGGTTCGTGAAACTCCAGAGGTAAGGAGTGTGGATGCCATGATGGCGATATCCCCAACCGTTATACCCTTCCAGCTTGTAACAAATGCCCGCGATGCTCCAGTCGGCCCAAGAAGTTAGGTTATCATAAGAAAGTGCATCCAAGGCACTCTCTTCCCAAGTCCCAGTGCCGTCCCAGCCTGGAGGCCGCCCGGCCGGAACATTCACTGTTTTCTTCTTTAAAGGATCGCCATTGTGGAGATGTTCTCTGAAACTCAAGCTGCATTCCATATTGTGAATCACCGCGATAACATACCAGGGGACTGTGCTGGTTTGAGCTACTGTTTCGTAACGGCCGCGGTTACTTATGATCGCATCGACAACTTCCTGAACCGGCAACGGCTTGGTGATAATACAATTGTTAAACAATCCTTCGTACTCGGCCCGAAGGTCGGATAGTTTGGGGGCAGTCATAAGGGTATTTAGTTGCTGGTTAGTCAGGCATATTTACTCGACCACGGTTACCGCGGCCCAATAAAGATTTTCGCGGTTCTTGATTTCGTCGACCCGCAAACGTTGCCCGACGTGAGCGACGCCGATTACGTCGCTGCTCTCTGCGGTTGGTCGGACGGTCAGCGGAGAATTCACTGTTACAATGCTTCCTTTTTGCGGCATATCTTGTCCGACAAAATCGACATTTCGATTGCGCCAGTTGTCGGGCCCGCGCTCACCCAGGTAACACCAACCATACGTAGCGACCGGCAACTTCTGCGCATCGGATACCTTCGTCACTTCGATTGTTGGTTTTGCCTCGCGGCTAAGACCGATCGCCTGAGTAAAAGCACTCACTGGTTTTTGTTCGATCTTCACGTCAGCAGTCTGGACTGCACTGTTACTCAGCGGATGCGATTCACTTGCTGAGCCATCCTTCTGGAACTGAACGGCAGCCGCTTTAGCTGGAACATTGACCGCAGCGAAACCAGGCTGAATAGTCGTGGAAGAAATTCGGTTTCCCGAATTGTCCAGAAACGTCGCAGATACATTATTGGAAATCGGAGTGTTGGGCGTTGAAACCTCCAGCTTGCGATAAGAAACAAGTGCGTCTTCCGATGTTTTTTGCGATCCAATTCCTCGCGAGGTGGCGCTTTCCTGGTCTCCGGCCCAGGCCGAGGCAATGAAAGCTACATGTAACGGCGCAGAAACATTCGCAGTCCGCTTCGGCGCGTCCGCCTGTAAGCCGCTCACTTGAAAAAGCGAAGGTAAGCTTACACCTACCAGAAAGACGCTCTTGATCGTTCGCGCGTCATCCAGCACGATGGCCACCACGCCGCCGAATACAAGGAAAATAGCTAAGGCGCACATATAACCGAGAAGCTGTCCGTTCTTGAGCGGTGGCATTACCCCTTCGTGCGAAAATAAATAAACAGCGCCTCGCACCAACACCGGAGCGACCCCTCCGAGGGCGCCGATGGCGAACGCTGTGGTGGAAGATAACGGTGGCTTCTTATCTTTATCTGGGTTTGTAGTTTGTTGTTGCTCGTTCTGTTTTTTGTCTGATCCATTCATAGGAGTGTCTGATCAAAAGTTCGAACCGGTTTGAGTGAGCTATGGGAGAGGCACAACCGTGGGCGGCGGTTTGGGCTTATCTCCATCGGGTTGCTTTTGAGCTTGGTCCTGCTCCTTCGAGATGTTCTGCGCCACGGTGGACCTGAGGCTCATCAGATTCTTGAGCGCGTTATACCAAAAAGGTGCGCCGAGACTGAGCAAGCCAACCGAAAAAAGCATCCCAGCGAGATGCTCGTTGAAACCATCGCACCAGCTCTTTCCCCAACGGAACTGGTTGTCCTTCGGAAACAGGTCAAAACCAGTCTTTTCGAAATCGGCTTTAACGGTGCTGAAGTTACCGGCTTGCTCTTTGAGTCGCTGAGTCGCAGTGGCATTTACCATTGCGTCGAAATTGTCGATCGGGGTTTTGCCACCGAGAGCTTTAGCGACTTTATCCCGAACCGCTTCGCGCGTGTCGATGTCCTTTACTTCAACATTCGCTAACAGAGTGACAATAGCGGGATCGGTTTGCTTTACACTCCAAGCCTTGAGCGCATCTTTAAGCACGGTGTTGCTATCTCCCAAGGTGCGCGCAGCCTGAGCTTGTACCGCCCCCGCTTGCGCGACCAGTTGGTCCCGCACGGCTTTATTAGAAGAGACCAGTTTAAAAATATCGACGGTGTCGAGTTGGAGCCAAAAAGCGAAAACAAAAGCGAAAACGGCCGTGATGATATGCGTATGCATGGTGAACCATTGCTGCGCGCGCTCCTGGCAAATGCAGGTCCAATCTGCGAATTTCTGACGGGCCACGTCGAAGGTCCGCGCTGCACTGACAATCTGTGTCGCGGCAGCCTGCCCGGCGGCAGAAAGCCGATCTGTCGCAATCTTGAGCGCGCCCTGCACTTTCGTTTGATCCGCCTCGGGCAACGATTTCAAGACAGCTTCGGTAAGTTGCTTTGTACCTTTCTGAACGAACCCAATCTCATCCACCGCGTCGTCGATAGTTTTCTCGTCCACTCCTAGAGCGATCAGGAGCCTCTGCGCGGTCTCTGTCAGATTTGAGCCCTTGCTGACTGGTTCTTTGCCAATCGCAATTCGATGAATGGCGTCGAAAACTTCTTCGGGCCGTATAGCAGCGGCATGTCGCCACGGTTTAAGTATCCACCAATTCGGCAGAAAACTGTCCGAAAGAAACCCGCCCTTCAAAACGAAATTTGCAAGTTTCTTTGCGTTCTGCTCACTCTCCGCATCTATACTCGTTGGCACGATTACGGCGAAGGTTCGCTTCAGTCCCTGTGCGAGATTTAGACCGCGCAGATTGAGCGCTGACGCGACCATCTGAACAGCAATCGTGATCAGCAGGCTGACCACGAGCATGATCAGGACAAAGGCAATAAGAGTATCGAGGCTATCAAGCATAAATTCCCTTCAGAACTAACGGATGACGACAAAGACGCGATTCTCGTTCTATTGGAATCGCTAGGTTCATTGCGATGAAAACTGAGCCTTATCTGCAGTCCCAATGCGTAAACTGCTTACTGCATAAAGATTATTCGTCTTAACACTCGCGTCTCCGAATTGCTCTCCGGCAGTCAACACAAGCCAGATATTTGCCGTAATTTTCTTTTCGATACCTAAAGCGCCGCGCCAGCCGTCCCCGTCACCATTAAGTCCATGCCACACCCGTACATAACCACCCTCGGCAAACCCGTTGAACGTGTCCGTCCCCATTCGAAGGCGAGCCGCAGCCAGAAAGTTATTCTCAGTCGCTACATGCATCTTGTCATTTGGATCGACGACATGTTCTCCTTCTCGGTAACGTAATTCGCCGATGATTTGCACATTGATTGGCTCGTCTTGAGTTATCTTCAGCGAGTCCTTAGGCGTGCCGTACGCAAATGCGCTCCAAGTTGTGAATCCAGTTCCGGTTAAATCTGATATCTTACCTGAATCACTGTTCCAAGTCGGCGCGATTGCGGCTGTCCAAATCATGCCATGCCACTTGTTTTTGTAAAAATCGTCCACTGCCGATTGAAATATTTTTTTTGCTGAACTCGGAATTTCTTGCAGAGGTCCCGTGTCGCTGAGAACTCCTTGACTAGCCGCTTCTTGGGCCGCGTTTTGGAACGCTTCATTCAGATCACTGTTACGATAGGGGTCATGGTCGGCGCTCTCATAAAGGACTTCCTTAAATCCGATCGCTAGTTGAACTGCGTCGCTTTTATCGACAGCTTTCGAAGTAGCAATCGAGGTGCTAAAGTTATAGATCCAACGAGTAATCATCGCCCCGACGTCGGTCTCACCCGTTCCGCGGTAGGCGCTCAAACCGGTACGAATTCCGATCAACCGAAAGGGAGCTGTCTCGATCGCCAGCCCGTGTTGCAAGACTCCGTTCTTGTCCACCCCGTTGAGAACGTCGGTTGCTAAGTCACGCGGAGTGCTAGGAGTCGTTACGCTCTCAGGCGATAATCCAAGCGCATCGAATGCCGGAACGGCGCCCAGAGCACGATCTAAGTTGACCTTCTTTAACTCATCAGCAGAAGCAAGCGTTGGAGAAGCAGAAGGAGAAGCAGGCGGCGCGATAGCCACTTGACCGTTGCTGCCATTCGAAAGGATAAGGACCGCGCAAGTAACTACCGTTAATATAACTAGCGTTCTGGTCTTCATGCGAAGGTAGCGCGAAAACGGAACATGCACATATCCCCTTGCGTGCCGTTTAGGGTTCCTGGTCCCAGTTTGCCCACGACGCTGCCATCGACAAGAAATTGGCAATCCAGATCCCACGAACCGGCAACAGCAAATCCGACGATCCCAACGCAGGCCATCTGATAGCCTTTCAGTTCATTCGCTGAACGCTGTAAATCGTGCTTAATCGGGATGGCGTAGACGCCCTCGGGCACGACGTGAATCGTATTCAAATGTACATCGATAAGATTGATTCTGTAATAAACCCGCTCTGGCCGAGTCTCCGTAAGTTGAACAAAAACATTACTGGACGAGTTGGGAAGATTGATTTGACCTTGTATGTCTATTGATTGACTTGCCATACTAGTTTTTGGGTTGGTTTTTTGGTTTTTCTTATAAGTTCTGTGTGCGATGCATTTTGATTATGGCCATTTATCTCCTTTGGTAACGCCGGTTGACTCCAGGATACCGCGATCGATGCCTTTCAGAATCTGCCGCATGAGACTGATAGTGCCGTCCGTGACAAAATACGCGCCATGGATATCGGTGCCGCTGACGTTCGGCGGGAAGAAAGTGGTGCAATCGACCTCCCACACGTTGTCCGTCGCGGGCGGCTGCGTCACCAGTGGCGGGTCATGGGCAAGGCCGCTGCGGCCAAGGCGGCGGGTACCGAAGTGTTTGAGACCGGCTGAGGCACCGAGGACGGCGTCGCGTCCGCTATAAAGAGCAGTGGCACGATAGGTGAGGTTGGCGATGGCCGCACCGTCATCGTTATCGGGCGCGCCGGCGTCGAAGAGATCGTTGTCCACGTCGGCGGCAACCATGAGGAGCTGGTTAATTAGGCTGACGAGGAGCGGCTGGTTTTTCCGCGTCCAGGCCGCGGCCATAGCCTTTTGCACGACGTAATTCCCCATGCTGTGGGCGATCAGGGAGACTTTGGCTTTGCACGCTTTCTCCGGGTCGCCGCCCGAATCGATGGCGGCCTGTTGTTTTTTAATGAGCCAGTCGAAGAGCTCCGAGAGAATGTCGGTTAAATCGCCGGCGCATTCCCGGGCGTGAGCACGGTCGGGTTCGTAGCCGACGACGGTGCCGAGCGATGGCCAATCATATAGAATGCAGAGACCGAGACTATCGGGGCCGTCGAACAGTTTGCCGCAGAGGCTTTCATAAAACGTGGTGGAGTGATCGAAGCTGACGTTGAAGCCGTGAACGAGGATGGTGAGATGGCTCTGCTTTTCATTTTCGCCTTGGGGCAGCGCCGGAAATGCGTCGGCCGCGGCGGCGAGAAGAGTGCGGAACTGGGTAGGGCTGACTCTCTGCCAATTGTCGATGTTATTGAGTGGGCTTTTGTCGCTCACGAAGTAAGCGAGCCCCGCGACGTTGCGGTCCGTGCCAATGCCGCCATTGTTGCGGTCGCTGATGAGCCAGTATTGAGGCATAACAAACTTACGCGGCGCTTTGCAGCGTAACGGCCGAGCTTTTAGCAACGCGAGTGAAACAGTTTGTGAACAGTTGAAATTAGTAGAACCCAGTAGATAACTCCGCTCCATGGATCCTGATGGTCATGATTGGAGATCCCTTTGCCGCTTCGAAAGCTAAGCTTGCGCTCTAGTGGGTGAACGCGGGATTGTTTTTGACGACAAACGGCGATTTGCCCGGTCGAACTGGAATTTTGTGTCAGCGCGGCTTTATGCTCGCGTTGGTTATTTCAATATCTCGATGTTTGAAACCGGGTGAATTTCCCATACGGTTGCACGCCAATCGTTCGGGTTATCCGGCGCGGTGTTGAAAGCTTGCGGACGATGCTCCGTGTCGTAGAACATCCATCCAGTGAACCTCACGAGGTGGCCGGGTAGTGTCTTGTGCAGCGTTGGAGTAGTCCAATCTTTACCTTGTGCCGCCATCAATTTGCGAATTCGCGGCGTGACCTCCACAATAACGTGGCGTTTTTCGTCACCGTAGTCCTTGGGTGATAATACCACGTCGATATGTGTGTCGCGGTGCGGCAAATCTTTCGCTTTGCAGTTGCAGGATTCGATTCCCCCAACTTTTGCGCTGGCAACGTAGCCAGTAATCCGCGCGGCCATGAGGTTGCCGTATCGATTTTTGTCTTCGCCCGGCGCGAGCATGCCGGCTAATGTGATCTTCTTGTTAATGTCAGACGGCGCAGGTGCCTGATCGCGGTTCTTGAATGGGTTGAGGTACTTTTCCTGTGGCCTTTTGGCAGAGCCAGCAGGCCCACACCCGCCATAAGTTGAACTGTGGGGGGTCTGTGCCTGTGCCGCTACCGCTGCACAGAAGGCAATGACGAGGCTTGTACTAACTGACTGTTTCATTTGACGAATTCCTTTTCGCACGTGGTTTAGCTCGCTGATGAGCCAACAGGCAAACGAAACACTTTGTGAACAGTTCGAAGCGCTTGAAGTCACGCTTCAACTAGTTTTGATAGGAATGTGATCTTTGTACCTGAGGATGCGATCGGGGCTCAGCCGAAAGGATTTTACTCTCGGCTTTTTCCGTCACCTGCGGCGCCACTGGGAGTCCGCGAGGAGGAAAAACTCATCAAGCTTGGCGAGGCAATGCGCTACAACGTTGAGCGTGAAGGGACGCTCACACCTCGAGTTGGATACACGTACTTTAGCCAATTTGTTGGTCACGATCTAACGCATGACAACACGCCCCTAAAAGGCCCCTATTTAGATCCCGAACTGACTCCGAATTATCGGACGCCGTATCTCGACCTTGATCACATTTATGGAGGTGGGCCGCAGCGTGCGCCGGATCTTTATCAGGGAGATCCGGGGAAGGAGATATTCAAACTCGGAGCAACCACACCAACGGGTTATCTTCGTGATCTTCCCGTACAGGACGGAACCATCTTAATTGGTGACCAGGAAGACACGCGCAACCTGGACAATCTTATTCTCAGGCAGCTCCACGTTGTTTTTCTAAAGTTCCACAACGAGGCGGTCAAACAGCTTAGCGCCAAGCCTTCCACAATAATAGGAATCGAGAATCTCGGTTCCGGTACGATTTTCGAACGGGCGCAGCGACTCGTTCGATGGCACTATCAGTGGATTGTTCGGCACGATCTTCTGCCGCGAATTTTGCACACCAGTGTTTGGAACCGCCAAACGCAAACGGTTCGCCCAACCTCCGGATCTAAAGGCCGCTTTTCCGTTTCGATCGAGTTTTCCTTAGCGGCATTCCGATTCGGACACAGCATGGTGCGCAACGCCTATGGTTTAAACTGTCGTCAAAAACGTGTCGTTCTGCCAGAACTGATGGCGCTGGGGCACAGGACATCACCATTTTCGGATGATTTTATGATCGAATGGGGGCGGTTTTTCGATGGATTGCCAGCGTCTGGTCCGGTTGCATCAAGTTCGTTTATCGACACGTCCATCGCCGCGCCGTTACATGACTTGTCCCCCTCGACCATCCGCCTGTCCAGCAAAATGGAGTATTCGATGGAACCTGTGCGCCTTCCCGTGCGAACGCTATTACGGGGCGCGCGCGCGCGATTGCCATCTGGTCAGGAAGTAGCTAAGGCGCTCGTCAAGCGAGGGATAATCAGACAGCAGGATTGCCTTACAGGCACTCAGCTTACGCAAGACACATTTAATCATTCCGGTAGTGTCTTGCACAGAGTTGGCCTCGAAGGGAACACGCCACTCTTTTACTATCTACTCAAAGAAGCCGAAATAACCGGGGCGGGATTAACTTTGGGTTCCATCGGAAGCTACATTGTGGCTGAGGTGATATTAGGAGCACTGCGGTCCGATGCTGATAGTTACATCTCCGTTTTCGGTCCAGACTGGAAACTACCGCTGTGGCGTTTTCCAAGCGGATCAGCTGAACAAGTTCACTCATTCATCAGAATCATTCGATTAATCGGGGATGACAGACTCCTACCAGAGTGTGAAGCAAAATGGCGCAGTCTCATGCTTGGCTAGAAACGACAGCTTCGTACCTTGAATCTCTTCCCCAAGACTAAAGGAACTCTCGATGATTATCTCCGACAAGGAGTTTTTCGCTATTGTTCGAGCGGCTTCTAGTTGCGAAGATTTCCTGCATCGCAAGAAGAGGGAGCCCTGCTCAATGGCTGGTGCGGCCCGAACCTCGAGCGGCCTCCGCGGAGCCCTTTCGGAACGACTGCGCGTTGAGATTCCAGTGTGGGCGAATGAGCTACGAGAAATGTTCGACGCTTTACCGATGTTCGAGTTCAGTTCGCGAAATGCCTCGCCTTTGCATAAACTTTGCAAATGTGGTGCACGGTACGGATCGCAGAAATTAGAAGCACGAGCTTCTCTTAAGCCGCGTACCTTGCTTTCGCAAAAAGCAAGAGCACATCTGGAGCGGGAGCTGGAAAGACGAATCGCTAGAGCGACTAAGCCATGCTTCACATTGGAACTGAATGCTTTTCGTCTCGCATTCCGGGCCATTTACAGTCACCGAGAGATTGCGTCCCTGGAGGTGATAACGGAAAAGTTTCTCGGGAGAAAACCTTGCGAACGCCTCTTTCCAATGTTCAAGAGATTTCCAGTATTAGCCAAACTCTGGCAGGTACTGATATCACAATGGATTGATGAGACTGCAGAACTGCTTTTGAGATTTAGCGCCGACCGATCAACGCTATCGCGAAGCTTTCTGGCTTCGCGGTCGATCGACAAAATCATTGATCTCCGTTCTGGGCTGTCAGATCCGCACAATGGCGGCCGCACCGTAACGCTCATTCGATGTAAGGGGGGCTCAATAATCTATAAGCCGCGCCCAGGACATGGAGAACAGGAATGGTTCAAGTTCGTTCGTCATCTGAATACTAAAGGACTTCGACCCAACTTGCGAGCAGCGAAGGTTCTATGTCGCGATGGTTATTGCTGGATGGAGGAAATCAATTACGCGCGATGTAAGGATCACGCAGCTGCGCGTCGATTCTACGAGCGGCTCGGAGCAACCATAGCTACGGCCTACCTTCTCAGGGCGGTCGATTGCCATCGAGATAATCTCATCGCTTCGGGCGAGTATCCTGTCCTTATTGACGCAGAGACCCTCTGGCACCTTTCGCGTGGTGAACGGGCTCAAAGTTGTCTCAAGGCGCTATTCCAAACCGGCTTTATTCCGGCTTCGAAACAACGGTCGAGCTTGCATTACCGAAGCAGTATTCTTGGAAGGGCCGACTCAGGTCGGCACATTCCACGAATTAGCGGCGAGCGGCTCAACGCCTCGAAATATGAACGCGAAATCGTCACCGGATTCCGCCGAGCGTGGCAATGCACTCTCGGTTCGCGCAAGCAGCGTATTGAGTTCACTCGCCTCTGGCGAGGCGGTCGCCCTAAACAAGCGCGTTGGATCTTTTGGCCGACCGAAAGCTACGCCGCGATTATGCGCGCGTCTATCCAACCGGCCGCTCTGCGATCCGGAATCGAGCGAGATCGTCTTATTGCGCGGTTGTGCACCAGGAGCGCCGTCCTCCGGTCGATCCTTCATGAGGAAATCAACGCTTTGAGGCAATTGGATGTCCCGCATTTTATTCGGAAAATAAAATTAGGACCGTTACGTCCTGAAGAGGACACGCCGCCAACCGAGATCATTGAGGCTCTTCGGCGCGCTGCGCACCTATAGTCGCAATACCGAATTCCGACTAAGCTAGTGTACTAGCTCTTCCAAAGAACATAGGTGCATTTCTGATAGTCTTCGGCATTGCGTACCTCGGGCGTCCCATTTTCTGTAGGAATGAAATCGGGTATCGCAAGTACCAAGGTTTTGAGCTGCTCCTCTGGCGTAAGGAACTGAACTCGAAAGTCGGCTGGGAAATCTATATTTCCGACCTCACTAATCGCCTTTTTAGCCGATTCGGGTGAGACAAGACAGCGATCCCGGAATTTAACGTCTGATCCAGCCCGCGTAAGGACTGAAGTTAAGCGATCGATTTTCTCGTCATTACTCAATTCGTTCCATCTCTTAGTACTCATCTGTGATTCCTTTCCGTTTGGTTTTTGTTGCTAGTACTGCGCGATTTTGTTTAGGCGCTGCGATTCTGGTCGCATAGCCGCCACCTTGATCGCGAGATCTTTCATCATCGCCTGAAAATACGGATTTTGTCGCAGCGAGTCAAAGCGCGGATCCATCGCGAGAGATCGATAATCGATCCAACCTGAACTCATAGCTGCGCGCAAATGTTGAAGCGAAAGATCCATCATACCGAGCGATGATTCAACAGCAGCAAGGCGGTAAAGGGTTTCGGGATTCTCCGGTGCGTCTTTAAGCACCGCTGCTTCGCGTATCAAGCCTTGTCGAAGTAGCGCATCACCTCCCACTTGATCGCCTATGGCCTGTCTGGCCCTGCCCACGGCCGAGTCGTAGCTAACGGCACCATAAAAACGGCCACCGCCCTCAGGATCTATTTTTGCGAGATTACTATAGAGTTTTCCTGCCTCATCGAAATTTCTCCCAAAAAACTCGATTTGCGCAGCGATTCGCTCAATATCACCTAGGTCATTTTGACTCCAGCGATTTGTTCGAGAAAGTGCACGAGCGCCGTCAAAATCGCCTTCGAGCAACCGCATGTGACAGATTCCAGCAGTCCCCGCAGGGGAATCAGGCTGTAGCTCGATTGCGCGATTGTAAGCTTGCAACGCTTTTTCATCGTCACCAAGTTTGACCCAGCAGTCTCCCACTAATGCTTCTAAATCATTTGGAGAGCCTCCCAACTGCGACGCAAAACTAAACCAATGCAAGGCCGCGTTAGATCGTCCCAAAGTGTCTTGTGTCATGCCGATAAAACGAGCGACTCTGTCCTCTGGACCGGTAGTTTCGATAGTTCTCATGGCTTCCTCTAAAGCCTCTGAGAGTTTTCCCTGTTGATAAAACACCCCGCATAGCGCTCGGTGAGCATCGCTGGAATCTGGCGACAACCGAATCGCCTCATATGCCTCTCGCTCTCCAAGTTTAAGGAAACTAGTGTCAGAAATAAAGTGCGTGCGGCCTGTTGCTGCGATAGATAGATAAGCATGAGCGAGCGACGAATTAGGCTCCGCTAGGAGCGCCTTTTTAATTAAAGCAATTGCTTGATCAAAATCCGACGCCGTATAGCGCAACATCAATTCACGGCCAGCTGTGATTGCTTCTCGTGCGGCTTGATTACGCAAGCCAACATCAATATCTGATTGGGCTACGTTTGACCAATCGTTGGCATTCAACACGTCATTTACGGCAACGCCAATTTCCTTTGAAATTGTTGTCTTTTGAGAAGTTGCGCCCTTGTCTTCCCAAACACGCACTAGAAGCGGTTCGCCATTCGACGCATCAAGTAATTTAAAAGAGATGCGCCGTTTGTTCTGAACCTTGCGCGCCGTACCTGTCAGAACGGTACGCGTTCTCGCTCTGTCGGCAGCTTTCCGAACCTGCTCAACAGTTAGCCAGCCCGCAGCTGGCGGTAAAGGCTCTGTCCGTACCATGGCAGGACCCGCAAGATCCAGTTCGTATTGTAAGGAACTCGCTATTGATTGGGACAATGCTTCGTCGGGTGCGACGTTGTCCAAGTCAAAGAATGGCAACACCGCCACTGAACGCGCAGCCAACGCACTCTCCCGCGCGGCGGATTGAAGCTTCCAGCTATGGATCTGCCATGGGATCGATATCGCGCTTATTACGAGGAAGACAGTGAGGGTAGAGGCGATTACACGGTTGCGGCGGAACCATCTCCAGAGACGAGCCAGGATGCTCACCGGTCTTGCGATAATGGGGCGACATTCCAGCCAATTTTGTAGGTCTTCGGCGAGGCTCGCCGCAGATTGATACCGTGCAGCGGGTTCGCGTTCCAAGCAGCGTGCGCAGATTGTTTCTAAGTCCCGATCAAGGTGCGGGGCGAACAAACGTAGCTTAGGGGCAAGCTTTTCCGCCGCCTGGCGAATAACATTAAGCGCATGCTCGCCTAAAAATGGCGGTCTCCCCGTCAAAAGTTCGAACAAAATCGCACCTAAACTATACACGTCAGCGGCGACCGTTAACTTTGCACCCGGCCCTGTCGCCTGCTCCGGAGCGATATAACCAGGCGTGCCAAAGATTGTTAATGTCCGGGTTAGCTCGCTCGATGTGTCGAGCCATTTTGCGAGACCGAAATCACTGACCATCG
>Ga0207646_10004020_pt1 | contig 16266 bp, 14 predicted proteins | sample KBSK5502metaG_FD_184343 | JGI IMG/M metagenome (GOLD analysis project Ga0207646, IMG submission 184343) | Corn, switchgrass and miscanthus rhizosphere microbial communities from Kellogg Biological Station, Michigan, USA - KBS K5-50-2 metaG... | ecosystem: Host-associated > Plants > Roots >... | reverse complement strand
AAGGCGGAAGTTTTGGCAAAGCGTGCGTCCAAAGCCGCGGAAAACTCTTCAAAGACTGGCAAGCCGACCGAAGCGGCGAATCAGCCGGAGCGCCGGTATGCGTCGTTTGATGAAGAGGAAGCGCCGGTTGTGGCACGGACCAGACGGGCGGACGAGAATCCGGCGGAGGCCTGCGAGCTTGCAGCAACTCCAGTAGACATGAGAGGAGTCTTTGGCCCGGGCGGATTGCTCGAAAGATCGATGATTGGCGGGTATGAGCATCGCGTCGCACAGCTTGAAATGGCGGAAGTGGTGCACGACGCGTTTCAGAGCAGGCATCACGCGATTGTGGAAGCCGGGACGGGCACGGGGAAAACGCTCGCGTATCTGCTGCCCGCAATTTGTAGCGGCCGCCGCGTGGTGATTTCGACGGCGACGAAATCGTTGCAAGAACAGCTCTACCAGAAAGACATTCCGTTTCTACAAAAACATTTCGCCCCTAATCTGAAGGTTGCGGTGATGAAAGGCCGCGCAAATTTCTTGTGCCGCGCCAAGCTGCATCAGATGACAGATTCGCCGATGTTGAAGGGCATGGAGGAGCTGGACGCATTCCGGCAGATGCGCGAATGGGCAAAGTTGACGGAAACGGGAGACCGCGCGGAGCTGACTTTTTTGCCGGATGATTCGGAGCTGTGGGCACGGCTGGATGCGCGGCGGGATACCTGCACCGGTCAGAAGTGCTCCGACTTCAACGAGTGTTTTGTGACCGCGATGCATGGGCGCGCGCGCGAAGCAGATTTGATCATTGTCAATCACCATCTTTTCTTTGCGGATTTGGCGCTGAAGCACGACGACTTTGGCAGTATTCTTCCGGAATATTCGGCGGTGGTTTTCGACGAAGCGCACGAAATCGAGGATGTGGCGAGCGATTATTTCGGGCGGCAAATTTCGAACTACCGTTTTGAAGAGCTGGCGCGGGATGCGGACCAGACGCTGCGGATATTGAAACTTGGTTCACCGGCGTTGTTGCGGCGCACGCAGCGGATTCGCGAACGCAGCCACACCTTTTTTGATTCGTTCCCGCCGCGCGATGGTCGTTTCCCGTTTTCGCGCCAGGAGCGCGAAGCCTTCATCGAGCAGTACCACGAGGCGTACACCGGTTTGACCGACGCGCTCAAAAGCATGGAGACCGAGTTTGCGGCGCTCACGCAAAAGCCGGAAGAATTGACGCGGCTCGGACGGCGCAGCTTCGAACTACGGCAGGAACTGAGCTTTCTATTCGAATCGAACGAACGAAACTTTGTGTATTGGTTCGAGCGGCGAAACAAGGGAGTGTTTCTTGCCGCCACTCCGATTGATGTGAGCCAGATTTTGCGCGAGAGGCTGTTCGAACAGTTTGACACCGTGGTGCTGACCTCCGCCACATTAACGGTGGGCAATCGCTTCGACTACATTCGGCAGCGGCTGGGACTGGACAACGCGAAAGAGCGCACGCTGCCACCGGAGTTTCACTATGGCGAGCAAGCGCTTTTTTATTTGCCCCGGGGCATGCCCGACGTGCGTGAGGCGGGATTTGCGTCGAAGGCCGCGGACGAAATTCTGCGGCTGCTCGAATTGAGTGAAGGCCGCGCGTTTTGCCTTTTCACCAGCTACGCGCAGATGAAGGATTTGTACGAACGGGTTAGCGCGCGGTCGCCATTTCCGCTGTTTTTGCAAGGGAAGGCTCCGCGATCGGTGCTGCTGGAACGGTTCAAGACCACGCCGAACGCAGTTTTATTCGCGACGTCGAGTTTCTGGCAGGGAGTCGACGTGCCGGGCGAACAGCTTTCGTGTGTGATTGTGGACCGGTTACCATTCGCGGTGCCGAGCGATCCCATTGTGGCGGCACGCGTGCGCGCGCTTGACGAAGAAGGCCGAAACGCCTTCGCCGAATATCAGGTACCGCAAGCGGTTCTTGCGCTAAAGCAGGGATTCGGCCGTCTGATTCGCGCGAAAACCGACCGTGGCGTGCTGTCGCTGCTGGACAACCGCATCCAGCGGATGGCATATGGTAAAATTTTTATGGAATCGCTTCCCAAGTATGCCAGGACGCAGGAACTCGGCGAAGTCGAACGGTTCCTCGGAGCGGCGAAACCCGCCTGAATTGGACCAGGGCAAGAACCCAGGGGCAAGAAACACGCAATGTTTCAAGTAAGTGTTACAGAGACGTTTTCGTCGGGACACGCACTCCGCGGATACCAGGGGAAGTGCGAGAATGTGCACGGCCACAACTATCGCGTGCAAATAAAGCTGGCCGGTCCGCAACTGGACAACATTGGCCTGCTGGTGGATTTCACCGAGCTGAAGCGAGTGCTGCGCGGCATCATCGCGGTGCTGGATCATCAATTCCTGAACGATCTGGAACCCTTCAAGACAGTGAATCCGTCGGCGGAAAACATTGCGAAATATTTCTACGACGAAACGCAGCGGCAGTTGACGAGTCTGCCCGCCGGAGCCAGTATCACCGAAGTGACCGTTTGGGAGACCGATACGGCGAGCGCACTGTTCCGGCCGGGGAAATAGCCGCGATGAACCGCGGCTTCCTGATCATCTTGATTCCCGCAGTGCTAGTCGCGTTCGGTTACATCGTCGTATTTCGCTATATCGGTGTGACGCCGGGCTACGGGCGGCTTGCGGGCGCGATGATTGTTTTCTTTGGCGGAATCTGGTGGCTCGGGCGGCGGAATAAGAAGAATTCCAGTTCTGCCGGGACGACTTAAAGAAGACAGTTGAGATGTTCATTACTGAAATATTCAAATCGATTCAGGGCGAAGGAACTCGCGCGGGCTTGCCGTGTGTGTTTGTACGACTGACGGGATGCAATTTGCGTTGCACATGGTGCGATACGGCGTACGCGTTCCACGGCGGAAAGAAAATGAAGGTTGAGGAAGTGTTGACTCGCGTGGATGAACTTTGCGGCCGCACAGGTGACCAGTCCGGCGGGGCGGCGACTGTGCCGCTGGTGGAATTAACGGGAGGAGAACCGCTGTTGCAGGAAGAGATCTATCCTCTGGCGGAGGAGCTGCTCACGCGCGGCTATACGGTGATGATTGAAACCAGCGGTGAACGGTTTGTGGGCCGCTTACCGAAAGAAGTAATCAAAATTGTCGATGTGAAATGCCCGGATTCCGGAGAAGCGGAAACGTTTGATCCACGAAATCTGGAAGCGGTAGATACAAAGGACGAATTTAAGTTTGTGTTATCGACGCGGCGGGATTATGAATTTGCGCGCGACTTCACGCGCGAACATTCGCTTGCGGGCCGTGTGCGGCAGGTGCTATTTTCTCCAGTTTTTCCCGATCCTAACGGCAAGTGGCAGGGGCTCGAAGCATGCACGCTCGTGGAATGGATTCTCGCGGACGGATTGCCGGTCCGGTTGGGACTGCAACTGCACAAATTTATCTGGCATCCCGCTACACAAGGAGTTTGAACGCAAGGAGTCTAGCCATGGCCGATGGGCGAAAAGCGGTGGTGCTGCTGAGTGGCGGAATGGATTCGTGCGTTTGCGCCGCTACAGCGTGTAAGCAGCATGGCACTCACAATGTCGCGCTGCTTCACGCAAGCTACGGCCAGCGGACGGAGTCGCGCGAGGCGCGTGCGTTTCGCGAGATTGCTGATTTTTACGGCATCGAGCAACGGTTGATGGTGCAGCTTGATCATTTCCGCGCGATCGGCGGATCTGCATTAACGGATGCGAGCATCGCAGTTCCAGAAAACGGGCTCGGCTCAGACGGGCACGGAAGCGCGATTCCTGTAACCTACGTGCCGTTCCGCAATGCGCATTTTCTATCCGTGGGAGTAAGCTGGGCGGAAGCGATCGGCGCCAGCGCGATTTATATTGGCGCGGTCGCAGAGGACAGTTCCGGGTACCCGGATTGCCGTCCGGAATATTACCGAGTGTTTCAGGAATTGGTCCGGGTCGGGACACGTCCGGAGACGCAGATCGAGATCGTGACCCCGGTTATCGAATTGAAGAAGAACGAGATTATCCGCAAGGGCATCGAGCTTGGGGCTCCACTGCATCTAACTTGGTCGTGCTATCAGAATGACGAGGAAGCATGCGGCGTGTGCGACAGCTGCCTACTGCGGCTGCGCGCATTTTCGGAAGCCGGAGTTCCTGACCCGATTCCCTATCGCCGCGATCGACAAGCGGCTCCGGCGCAGCCCGGAATCCGGTCTACCACTTGGAATTGACCCGGGATAGGCGATAATAGGGCACACGCTTCCGGGAAAGCTTCGGGTAGAAGTTTTCCTTTCGGCCGTGCGAGAAGGGTGAAAGCTTGACGGGTCAAGCATCCGATTGCTGCCAGGCAGGCAAAGGAGAAATTAGCATGAAGAGATTCGCATTTTCGTGGGCGCTCGCCATTCTGGCGTTCGCCGCGCTGTTTGCGGGGCTGACGCCTCGCGCCGCGGCGCAAGGTGCCGGAATCGCTGGACAAATACTGGATGTCGCTGCGAAGCCCTGGGCCGATATTCCGATTCAGATCGTGAGCGATCAGGGGCAAAAACTGGAAACGAAGACGGACAGGAACGGGAAATACTCGTTCAACAATCTTCGGTCGGGAGCTTACACGATTAGCCTGACACTACCCGGTCAAAAAGAACCTTATGTCGGCGGTCAGGTAAATGTGGGAGCCGGCCAGACGGTGCCCGTGGATCTGAACTTCAAGGACATCGTAGGGAAGCAAGGCAAGGAATTCGAGGAAGCCAAGCAAAAACAGGAACAAGAAAAAGAAAAGTTTCAGGGAATGAAGCAGCATTTTGAAGCGGGAGTTGCCACGCTGGAGCAAGCGAAGACAGCGAAGGCGGACATGATGAAGGCGCCCGCCGATCAGCGGAACTCCCTGAAACAGAATGTGACGGACCTCAATAATAAGGCGGTAACGGAATTCGAAGCCGCAAAAGCTGCTTCGAACGAAAAAGATGCCAATCTGCAACTGATTATGGCGCGTCTTGGAGACGCTTATGATCTCGCTGGCCGTACGGATGACGCGGTTGCGGCGTACAAACGCGCCATTGAACTCAAGCCTTCATTCGCCTATTACAACAACCTGGGCGGGATTTATGGCCGCGCGGGAAAAATCGATGAGGCGTCCGCTGCATATCAAAAGGCGGCGGAACTCGACCCGGCGCAAGCAGCACAGGCGTGGCGCAATTTCGGAATCACGATGTACAACGCCAACAAGTACAAAGAGGCCGTCGAGCCGCTGAAGAAGTCGACGGAGCTCGATCCCAAGAATCCTCAATCCTGGTATCTGTTGGGCACTGTGCTGGTGGGCAGCATGGGATTCAAGAAAGTGGGCGACAAGGACGTCCCCGACGTGCAGCCGGGAACCGTCGAAGCTTACCAGCACGCCATCGAGCTTGATCCAAACGGTCCGTGGGGACAGCAGGCCAAGCAGGGATTGGACATGCTCAATCAAATTGCGCCGGGAATCGCGACGAGCGTAACCACGAAGAAAAAGAAATCCTGACGCTTGAATAAAGGCACCGGGGCCGGCGCTGTTCGCGCCGGCTTTTTTTATTTGCATGACGCTCGCTCTCCGGGAAAATTAGTCAAGCCAGACGTAGTCAAGCCAGACCGGGAAACGATACAATGCTTTTCATTCGGTGGAGGCGCAGCCTCGAGTCCTCACGCTTAGCCCTGGCCCTCGGAGACCGGAAGAAAGGTGTGATCAGCCGCATGATCTCATTTGCTGACCGCGCAATCGTTCCCTCAAACGTTTTGATCCGTTTTCTGGACCAGGAATCGGTGCTCCTTAACCTGAATACCGAACGGTATTTCGGTCTGGATTCCGTGGGAACCCGCATGTGGCAATTGGTGACGTCTGGGCCGACGATTGAAGGGGCTTATTTTCAGCTGATTGAGGAATACGACGTTGATCCCGACACCCTGCGATCCAGCCTTGCCGAGCTTCTCGAGCATCTTGTCGAAAATGGTTTGATCGCTACGCAACCCGCCAATGTGGGCACGCCTTCTCCGGTTTAGCGCGCTGCCGCGTCCCGCAAAAGCGCTTTTCTTGCGGGCCGCACTTTTGCTTCCTTTTCTGACGCTTAGCCTGCGATTCCGGGGTTTCCGCTCGACGCAGCGCTTCCTTCTGAGTTTTCTCGACTCTTCGAAGACGGCTTCGCAAAACGTCGAAATCGAATCGCGGGTCACAATGACGTCTCAAATGGTTCTCGCGGCCGCGCGCCACTCGCCTAGTCATTCAACGTGCCTGGAGCGCTCGCTTTGTTTGTGGTGGCTGTTGGCACACCAAGGGATTGCGACAGAGTTTCGTATCGGCGTTCGAAAAGATGACGAGAAATTCGCGGCACACGCATGGGTAGAGCGCGACGGCGTTGCGATTGGAGAACCCGAAGCATCGCATTTGCACTACGCTGCCTTTGCAGAAGAGATGTCCGGGAATGGATCATGAGCGGCTTCGCGGGGATTACTCGAATGGAATTCGCCTTTAGTTTCTCACGTGAGACAAACCTACCGCACCTACGGCCTGACCCTTGAGTCGGACCTTCCCGTAACAGGTCTCAGCCCCGTGCCGACGAGCGTGCCTGGTTCCGACATTCAGCTCCACTTTGCGGCCGTCCCGGCTGGGCCGCCCAAGCGCAACTGCTGCCAATCACTTCCGTTCGTGTTCGGCCCTCGGTGTTTCCAGGAGATGGTTCGTTTACTGTTTCCGAATTTGCCGACCGCCGATTTTTCCACTTGGCCTATGGCGACGGAACCCGCTTTCTGATGGACCGAGGTGCCACTCGAATCTGGGGCGAGCCGGGACCTGGCCTTTGTCACGACGATCTGTGCGTTTATCTTCTTGGACCAATCATGGGATTTGTGTTGCAGCAGCGTGGAAATACCACGTTGCACGCCAGCGCGCTCTCCTTTCGCGGACGCGCCATCGCCCTCGTTGGAGAAGCGGGCGCCGGCAAGTCAACCACTGCCGCAGCCCTCGCGCTGCGGGGCTGGCCGGTCCTGTGTGAGGACGTATGCGCGCTTGAGCTGATTTCCGGAAAGTATCAGGTTCTGCCCGCTTATCCTCGTGTTTGTTTATGGCCCGATTCCGTGGATTTTCTCTTTTCCAGCCGCGAAGCGTTGCCGCTGATCGTTCGTGGCTGGGAAAAGCGTTTTCTGGCGCTTGATGGCACTCGCGCGGAGTTCGCTTCGACTTGCTCACCTCTCGCTGCGATCTTTCTTCTTGCCGCACGCTCGGATCAAGAAGCCGCGCCGCGTATCGAACCCATCTCACAGCGCGAAGCTCTGCTTCAATTGGTGCAGAATACCTACATGAACTGGTATCTCGACAGGCGGCAGCGCGCCGCCGAATTCGACTCGCTCACTCGGGTTGTCTCCTCTGCCGAGTGCTTCCGGTTGATTCCCAGCACCGACCCAGCGCGACTCCCTGCATTGGCGGAAATCATAGAAAAGCAAACCTCGCGACTCGTTTGTCTCAATCCCGGCGCCGCGCAAGGCGCTGCTTCGAGCAATGTATAGCCTCGATCAATTTGCGTTGATGTTTGCGGACAAAATCCGCATGGAAGCATACTCAGCGGCGATTGCACGATCCGTCCGGCTCGGTGACGCTGTGGTCGATCTCGGTTGCGGACCGGGAGTTTTTGCATTGCTTGCTTGCAAGGCGGGTGCGCGCCGCGTTTATGCAATCGATATGGATGGCGTGGTGGACTTCGGCCGCCAGCTCGCATCCGCTAATGGATTTGGTGACCGAATTCTTTTCCTGCGCGGCGACTCCCGCCAGATTCATCTTCCGGAGCGCGTGAACGTACTCGTGTCCGATGTCCGCGGCGTTCTGCCGCTCCATTCAAACGCGATCGACACAATTGAGGACGCTCGCGACCGATTCCTGGAAAAGGACGGATGCTTGCTGCCTTCGCGCGATACTCTTTTCGCGGCGATCGTTGAACTTCCGGAGCACTACGGGCAACTGACGCGGGCCTGGAGGGCTGTCCCGGAGCTCGACTTGTCTTCCGGGCTTCCGCTTGTTCTGAACACGATTTATCGCCATCACATAAAACCGCAGCAGGTGCTTTCAAACTCGCGCCCCTGGCACGTGCTCGATTACACAAAGGGAGCCAAAATTCCCGCGCAGGCGCGGCTCGAGTTGCCAATCACGCGGACCACCGTCGCCCACGGGATCGGCATATGGTTTCAGACGCAACTCGCTGGCGACATCGGATATTCCACTGAGCCGGACAGCTTGGAAACGGTTTACGGCCATCTTTTCCTGCCTTGGCTGGAACCTGTTTTTCTTCGCGAAGGTGAAATCTGCAGTGTCGATTTGCGGGCGCACCTGGTGGGCACAGACTATATCTGGCGGTGGGAAACCGATATTCCTCCCTCAGCTGAACGCCAGCAAGTCCGTTTCGTTCAATCCAGTTTTTATGGAAGTCTTTTCCCTCCCTCCGTGCTTCGAAAGCGTGCGATGGGTTTTGTTCCTGTTCTGAATGAAACTGGCCAGGCAGAACGCTGGATGTTCCAGGCGATCGATGGCAAGAGGCCCCTTGAAGATATTGCCGCGGAAGCTGCGAGGCTCTTTCCTCACGTTTTCCAGCGCACGGAAGATGCTTTTAATCAAGCTGCCGAAATTGCCGAGAAATTTTCGCGCTGAGATTTCTTCCGCACTTTATCGCGTACACTACATCTGGTTCGGAGAAAATGTGTGCAGCCAGCACCGCAATATGCATCGGACTTCCTGACGCGTGATTGGCCCCTACTGCTGGAGGCATGCTCCCATCCGCGCGACCCTGCGAAAATTTCCGCCCTGGCCGCTGAAATCGGCGATCCGGAGTCGTTCTTTCGGCTCTCGGACGAACACGGCGTAATCGCACACCTGGCGTCGGCTTTCTCAGCCGTTTCTGGTATGGAGATTTCTGCTGGTTTGCTCGATTTGCTCCGTACCCGCCACCGGGCGCAGCTGCTTTCCACTCTTACGCTGACGGCGGAGCTTTTTCGTATGCTTGATCTCCTGCGTCAATCCGGCATCGAATCGCTGGTTATAAAGGGTCCTGTCCTGGCAATAAGGGCCCACGGCGATCCGGCAGCGCGTCAGTACGGAGATATCGACGCAATCGTTCGCCACGCGGATATTGCGCGCGCTGCCGAGATTCTTGTTGCTGCAGGATATGAGTCGCGGGTCCCAGCCGAGGCTATCCGCCGCGGAAAAATTCCAGGTCAATATCTTTTTTTCCGCCCGGCAACCAAAGTTATTTTCGAACTGCACACAGAACGCACGTTTCGGTATTTTCCGCTGCCGTTGCCCATCGAGAATTATTTTCGGCACAAGAGCTCGGTGAGCATCGACGGCCATGCCGTTCCCTGTGTCTCCGCCGAGCATGAATTCGTGCTGATCTCGATTCACGGAGCCAAACATTTTTGGGAACGTCTCATGTGGATTTCTGACATCGCTGCGATGGTCTACAACCATCCGGAACTGGATTGGAAGCGTGTTCGCCAGGGTGCGGTTGAGGTAGGCGCGGAACGAATGGTACGACTGGCGCTGCTCCTTGCGGAGCAGCTACTCGGTGTGGCGGTTCCCGCGGAGATGAAAAGAGACGTAGCGCTCGATCCCGTCTGCCCCAAGCTGGTTCGGGAGATCGAAATCTGGCTTCCCTACGGAGGTTACGCGGCTCCAACCATTGTACGCCGTGCGGCGTTTCGCTTCCGTATGCGCGGCCGAGCGCTCGATGGCGTCCGTTATCTGACGCGGCTTTCTTTTAGCACTACGGAGGAAGACTGGTCGGCGGATGTAGAGGCACCTCGCTCACGGATCGCCGAAATCCTGCGCCGGTCCCTGCGTCTTGCAAAAAAATATCGACGCGAGCCGGACTCTTGACGGCTCCGCACGTGCCCGCTACTTTTGATCCTTTAGTTTCTTCAGCCGATCGATTCCATTTTGATTCTTTGGATCGGGTTTCACCGACTTTTCGTAATTCTCAATCGCGAGTTCTTTCCTTCCCGCCAAGGCATATGCCTCGCCCAGGCTGTCGTAAACGTTTGACGATCGAGGATACTCCTTCACATTTTTTTGGAAAGCGCGTATGGCATCGTCTTTTGCGTCTGCTCGAAGATAGTCGTACCCGATCCCGTTCAAAACACGCTCATCCGGACGCGTCTTGGGATCCAGCCCCGTTTTGCGCCTCGAGCGGCGAATTCACGGCTGCTCCAAGTAACACTCCTATCCCCGCCACAACGGCACAGGCCACAATCCAGTCTTGTTTCTTCATTTCCACTCCTCCGATTACGCGCGATCGCTTCATTTTGGGGAAACACGCACAGCAATCGCTTGCCATGCCGCCGCTGTTAGGAACGATAGCTCAGCATCATTTGTTCCCAGACGCAAGACTCGCATAACACCCGGTAGGTATCGCTCTAATTGACTGACGAGCCAGCGCGTTAGAGCAAAAGAAAGGCCTTCCCGGCATTGGGAAGGCCTTTTCTTTCTGGCTCGTCTGAAAAATTATGAACTATATCTTCGTCCGCATCTCCATCTTGTGAACAGCCTTATGCTTCACCGCTGGAATTTCTATGTCCAGTGTCAAAGCGCTCTTATTTCGCAGAACGCCGAGCTTCGCAGTTTTTCCCTCGCCTGCCGCGGACAATTTCGAGCGCAACTCCGCCAGTCCGTGAATCCGTTCGCCATTCAATGAGGTAATCACGTCACCGGCTTTCACGCCGGCTTTTTCCGCTGCCGACCCGGGATTGACGTCGCGCACCAAAATGCCTTCACCGTCGGGCGCTCCAAAATACGAGCCGAGCTGCCCGCTGACGTCTTCCGCATCGATGCCCAATCGCGGACGGTTCATCAACAAATTGCCATTGTCCCACTCGATCGAGGGTACGTCCGGAATTGGGGCGACTTCTGGCATTTCCGGCAGTCGAAAGTTAAACACCTGCGGCATCGCGGTCATCCAGCGTTTGCGATTTTCCTGCATCTTGCCAAGCGTTGCATTCACTGTCTGCGAGTGTCCATCTCTCCACACGGTCAGTCGCAGCGTGCGCCCTGCCGGAGTTTCGCGGATAATTCGCCGGAACTGAACCGTGCCTTCGACAGGCTGGCCGTTGATCTCCGTGACCACGTCGCCGTCCTTCAAGCCGGCCTTCGCGGCGGGACTCTCTTCCAACACTTTTGCGATTACCACGCCGCGTTCCGCGGCGAGCTTCAAATCCTTCGCCTTTTCGGCGGTGACCTCCTGAGTCTCCACTCCCAACCAGCTCCCGCCTTCATCCTCCAATGCCATCTCAAACTGTTCATTAGCTTCGATCTCTGGACTAGCCGCGACCGCACCCGCCTGCGGGGTCCGCATGATTCTCATGCGCGAAATCGATTTGGGTGGCACAGGCGTAGGCGGTGGTGTAGCAGCCTGCGGGGTGGCTTGCGGGGCGTCCTGCGGCTGTTTGGAAGTACCCGGCAATGCAATCAGTCCCACGCAAAGGGCCGCAACTCCGCCGGCCAGCAAAATACCTTTGCTATTCATGGAATGTCCTCCTCAGTGCGTTAGACGCGCGTCTTTTCAAACAGTCTTTTTGCACTAATCGACGACGTCAGCCACCCGACCTTGGCTTTCGCGAGAGAAGCCGTACGGCCTCTGCGATATTCCGTCGTAAGCAGCAGGACGCTTAGGCGAAGCAGGATCGAGAGTCGGACCCAAAGGGGCTCGCCGCCGACCAAGCCGTGGCGAGGGCATGATGGCAGTCAAGACGCCTACACAATGACGCACAAGCAGCTCCGTAAGCGGCTTGCCATCCTCGAAGCGCAGAAGGATATCGCCTTCTCGACTGACTTGCTAAAGAACGGTTGACGCCACATCGGCTTCGACCTGGCGAGGGCGCATTACAGGATTTTTTGGCCCAGCCCTGAAAGCACCAGCTCAACTCCCAGCAGAGCTGTCCGGTTGTGCTCGTCAATCACAGGATTAATTTCGACCACCTCCAGCGAGGCCATCGCTTCGCTGTCGGCAATCATCTCCATTGCCAGATGTGCCTCGCGATACGTAGCTCCGCCGCGCACCGGCGTTCCGACTCCAGGTGCGTCTGACGGATCGACAAAATCCATGTCCAGCGAAACCGCAATTCCGTCCGTATCATCCATCGCGTACTTCAACGCATCCGCCATCACTTCGCGCATTCCCCGCTCGTCGATGTCCCGCATGGTGAAAACGTGAATGCCGGACTTCTTCACAATCTTGCGTTCCTGAGCATCCAGATCGCGCGCGCCCACGATCACTATGTTTCCAGGCTCGGCCTTCGGCTTGAATCCGCCCAAGTTCACAAGTTCGTCCGCGCCATAGCCCATAATCGCCGCGAGCGGCATCCCATGTACGTTGCCAGACGGCGAACTCTCCGGCGTGTTCATGTCGCCGTGCGCATCGAGCCAGATGTAGCCGATCTGTTTTTTGTCCTTGCGAAAATGAGAAGAAACGCCCGCCGCCACTCCCGCTGCGATGGAGTGGTCTCCGCCGAGCACGAGGGGGAAGAAGCCGGCTTCGAGAGACTCCTGCACGTGCTTTGAAATGTCCTGGCAGGTTTCAGCGATCTCCTGCAAATACTTTGCGCGCTTCTCGCCGACGTGCATTTCTTCCGGCTGTTTCACTTCCAGGTTGCCGATGTCTTCGACCGTGTGCCCCAGCTGCTTGATCCGCGCCTGCAGGCCCGCCACGCGCAAAGCCGATGGCCCCATATCCACGCCTCGGCGGCTCTGGCCCAAGTCCATGGGCACACCAATAATTCTCACTTTTTGTGGCATTGCTTATCCAGATTTCGGCGGCAAGCCGGACCAAACAGTGATTGGACGCCTACCCAGACGTCCAGCCGTTTAGCGGGCAGCCACTCCTAAGTTCCGAGGGCGCCTAAGGATACACCCTGTAAATCATGCGTGGAAAGGGGATGACCTCGCGAATGTGCTCGACACCACAAATCCAGGCCACGGTGCGCTCCAGGCCTAGTCCGAACCCGGCATGGGGAACGCTACCGTACCGACGCAAGTCGAGGTACCACTGGAATGCTTCTACTGGTAAGTTGTGCTCTATCAATCGCTTAACCAGCAAATCGTAGTCGTGAATACGCTGGCTTCCGCCAATAATTTCGCCGTAACCTTCTGGTGCCAACATGTCGAAAGCGAGAGCCTTTGCCGGGTCGTCGGCGTCCGGCTGCATGTAAAACGCTTTGATCGCCGTGGGATAGCGATGCACCATCACCGGCCGGTCGAACTCGTTCGAGATGATCGTTTCCTCGTCTCCGCCAAAATCATCGCCGAACTTTGCCGGGTTCCCGTGCTTGTTCAGCAGCTTGATGGCGTCTTCGTAGCTCAAGCGCGGAAACGGCGCCTTTGTATTTTTCAGCTTCGTCGTGTCGCGTTTCAGCGTTTCAAGCTCGGTCGCCTTATTCTCCAGTACCGACTGCACGACCGCGCTGACCAGGCCCTCGCCGAGCGTCATCATGTCATCGAGCGTCGCGTACGCCGCTTCCGGCTCCAGCATCCAGAATTCCGTCAGGTGACGCCGCGTCTTCGATTTTTCCGCGCGAAACGTCGGCCCAAATGTGTACACCTTGCCTAGCGCCATGGCCGTCGCTTCGATATACAGTTGTCCGGACTGCGTCAGGTAGGCTTTCTCGTCATCGATGTAGTTCACTTCAAAAAGGGTAGACGTTCCTTCGCACGCCGACGGTGTAAACATCGGTGCATCCGTCAGAGTGTAGCCCTGGCTATCCATAAAGTTGCGCGCTGCACGCACTGCTTCTGCCCGAATCCGCAAAATTGCTGCCTGCCGCGGTGTGCGTATCCACAAGTGGCGGTGATCCAGCAGAAAATCTACGCCGTGTTCCTTTAATTGAATCGGGAATGGCGTTTCTTCCGAGACTTTCTGCAGCACTTGCACCGCCGTTACGCCGATCTCGTAGCCACCCGGCGCTCGCTGTTCTGAGCGGATCTTGCCGGTCACAATCACGCTCGATTCCTGCGTCAGCCCTTTCAGCGCTGCGAACGCGTCCGGATTCTCTTTCAGAGAAACCACGCCTTGCATGACGCCCGTGCCATCGCGAAAGATCGGAAACAGCAACTTTCCTGACTCTCGCAAGTTATAAAGCCAACTCTGAATGGTCACTTCTTGTTCGTCGTATTTTCCCGCCTGCGCAATCGTAATCGTAGTCATAGTCCGGTTCTTCGCACTGTTGTGAAACAAGCAGTTTATCAGATTCGCGCCATGCCTTCCGCGCGCGGAAAGCCCTGAACCCTGCAAGCCGCGCAAAACGTCGCACGCATAGGACCTGGCGGTGCACGGTTGCCTAAACCTGATTCGCGACGGCACCTGCTCACTAGAAACTTAGGAGAAACCACGACGATGAAGATTCGTTTTGCAGTTTCGCTCACTCTGGCACTGTTTATGACACTCCCGGCGCTCTCCCAGCGTCCAGGCGGAGAACATCAGGAAGGCGTTCACGGCAATCAAGGGCACATCCCCCAGGCGCCACCGAAGCGGGAAGCCCATGCCAAGCCCGAAATTGACCGTCGCGAGGGCGGTCGCGTCAATAACATCCCGCACGTGGCCAACGATCACTGGTATGGACACGATCGTCCGAACGACCGGCGGTATGTTCTCGCTCACCCGTTCGAGCACGGCCACTTTGAACACTTTGGTCCCTCCTACCGCTACCACGTCGAGCGCTTCGATCGCGATCATCACCGGTTCTGGTTCCCTGGCGGTTTTTCGTTTGAGATTGGGGCGTGGGACTGGCCCGTTGCCGCCGAATGGTGCTGGGATTGCGACGGAGACAGCTTTGTCGTGTACGACGATCCCGATCATCCTGGCTGGTATCTTCTGTATAACGCGCATACCGGCGAGTGTGTCCACGTGACCTACTTGGGATCTTAGCCGCCGTCGGCATACGTCTAATCGCGCAAACGCCGCGTGAGCGGCTGTGGCTTGCTCTGCGGCGTTGCGCTTCAAATATGTTTTGCGTTCGCGCGCGATGATCGCTACCGCGCTAAGTCGGAAATCCCGGCTACTTTCCGGGTGTTGGGACGATGGCGTAACTGACGAACGCCAATTTCGAGCTGTCTGGCGACCACGACGGGACGTTGATCGTTCCCTGCCCGCCGAAAAGCTTCGCCAGCACCTTGATTTTTCCATCCGACAGCGACATCAGTCGCAGCATGACATCCTTGTTTTCCGGATGTCCGCCCACTGATTTGTCAAAGCTCAAGAACACCATGTATTTTCCATCAGGCGAAATATGCGGGAACCAGTTGTTGAAATCGTCAGAAAACACTTGTGTCTGCTCGCCGCCGTCCGGCCTCATGCGCCAGATCTGCATCTGGCCAGTGCGCTCCGAATTGAAATAAATGTACTCTCCGTCCGGCGAATATTCAGGACCGTCGTCCAAACCCTTTGCGGTGGTCAGCCTTGTCTCTTCTCCGCCGGCCGCGAGGATCGTATAGATGTCGAATTCGCCATCGCGTTGGCCAACGAAGGCGAGCGTCTTGCCGTCTGGCGACCAGCCATGCCAGTACGATGGAGAATTTTTCGTAATGCGCCGCGGAGTTCCGCCAGAACTCGATACGATATAAACGATCGAGCGGTGTTCTTCTTGCGACTGATCGCTGATCGCCAGCAGCATGCTGTCCGGTGAGATTCCGTGGTCGTTGTTACACCGGATGGCGAAGCCAGTGTCGATCGTTTCTGGCTTTCCTCCGCTTACCGGCAATCGCAAGATTCGTCCGTCACGGTTGAAAAGAAATGCCCTGCTGTCTCGCGTCCAATTCGGCGCCTCAAAGCGCCCTGACGCAACGTAAACCGCTGTACGGTTTCCCGAATCAATGGGAACCGTTTCCAAAAAGCTATACAGCGTGGCCGGGGACAGCTTGGCTGCAGCGTTTGGCGGAGCTGTCGTCATTTCGACATGGGAAAATACAGCGCGTTCCACCACGTCCTGGTCGTGGCTGCACACGCCGATTCCAACGTAGAACGGCTCTTTCAGCTCGATTCGCGGCGAACCGCCGGCGATCTCCATCTCACCATTTCCATTCGAAATCCACATCGTGAAGTACGCACCATGTTTTTCGATGCGCAGGCGCTTCGGCGCCGAGATGAGCGATTGCACTTCTTGCGTGAGGCTGCCTTTTTCATCGCGGAATTGCAAAGCGGTCAAACCGTCGCCGTGCAGAGCTATATCCGCGTACACAGAATCCGCGTCCAGGCTCTGCCGAATCATCAGCACCGCCTTGCGATGCGGGTTCCCGC
>Ga0207646_10004018_pt1 | contig 16275 bp, 20 predicted proteins | sample KBSK5502metaG_FD_184343 | JGI IMG/M metagenome (GOLD analysis project Ga0207646, IMG submission 184343) | Corn, switchgrass and miscanthus rhizosphere microbial communities from Kellogg Biological Station, Michigan, USA - KBS K5-50-2 metaG... | ecosystem: Host-associated > Plants > Roots >... | reverse complement strand
CCTCGAGCTGCCGGACGACCGCGTCGTCATCGAATCGGACCCTCGCCGGCTCGAGCGAATCCTCACCAACCTCCTCGGCAACGCCCGCGACCATGCCCCGGGGGCGCTCGTCGTCGTCCGGCTCCGGGCCGCCGCGGGCCAGGTCTCGATCACGGTCGCGGATCGGGGGCCGGGCGTCCCGGCGGACCGCCTGGCGCGGATCTTCGACCGGTTCTTCATGGCCGACCCCTCGCGTCGTGGTGGCAGTGGCCTGGGCCTGGCGATCGCCCGCGAGCACGCGGAGCTGCTGGGCGGGCATCTCCACGGCCGCAACCGCGACGGCGGGGGCCTCGCGATCGAGCTCGTGCTGCCCGTGACCGGATCGTTACGTCACGGCGATCCGGCCGAGACCGGCGAGGACGAGCCTGAGGGTCGATGAACCCGCACTGGAGCCCTGTCCCGATGACGACCATGAAGATCAGCCGCCTGCTCGCGACCCTGGTCGCAACCGTCGCCATCGCGGCCTGCAACACCGGGACCGGCCCACTCGGGACCGTTCCGGCGGCCTCGACCGGCCCGGAGCCCTCCGTCGTGCAGGGCAGCCCGGACGTCACGCCGGAGCCGTCGGTCGGGCCGAGCGACGAGCCCTCCGTGGAGCCGTCCGGGTCGACGAGCCCGTCACCGAGCACCGGGACGACCGGGACCACGATCGTCCGGGCCTACTTCTGGCTCGGTGGCGATCCCGGCACCGCCGGCCTCGTCGCCGTCCTCCGGACGGTCCCCGGCACGAAGGCCGTCGCCAGCGCGGCGATGAACGCCCTCCTCGCCGGTCCGACCTCCACCGAGGGCGGCCGCGAGATCACGACCGCCGTCCCCGACGGATCGCAGCTCCTCGGGCTGACGATCAAGGACGGCGTGGCGACCGTCGATCTCTCGAGCGAGTTCGAGTCCGGCGGCGGCAGCGCGTCGGTGCTGACCCGGCTCGGCCAGGTCGTCTACACGCTGACCCAGTTCCCGTCCGTCAAGTCGGTCCTCTTCCAGATCGAGGGCAAGACCGTCACCGTGTTCGGCAGCGAGGGCGTGACGCTCGACGGCCCCGTCGGTCGGGCCGACTACGTCCAGCTCCTTCCCGCGATCTGGGTCGACCGGCCGGCGTACGGTGCCGCGATCGGCAACCCGGCTCACGTGACCGGCTCGGCCGACGTCTTCGAGGCGACCTTCCGGATCTCGATCCTCGACGGCAGCGGCAAGGTCATCGCCGACCAGCAGGTCATGGCCACGTGCGGATCCGGCTGCCGGGGCACGTTCGACACGACGATCGCCTACAACGTCACGAAGGCCCAGTACGGAACGCTCCACGTCTACGAGCCGTCGGCCAAGGACGGATCGCCCGTGAACGTTCGCGACTACCGGGTGTGGCTCACGCCGAAGGGCTGATCCAGCGACCCAATCCCCGTCATCGGCAAGGAACGCCCCGGGCATCGCCCGGGGCGTTCGGCATGTCGGGCTGGCGGCCCGCCGGGGGCGCGGGCGCGGCGACGGCTAGAGATGCTTGATCGTGATCCGCTCGATGATGTTGGCGACGTCCTCGGCCTTGTCGATCGTGGCCTCGAGCAGGCCGTAGACATCCTTCCATTTCACGAGCGTGATCGGGTCCTTTTCCTCTTCGAAGAGGCTTGCGATCGCAGCCCGGGCGATCCGGTCTCCCTCGTTCTCGAGGCGATGGACCTCGATCCAGTAGCGGTCGAGGCCTTTGAACCCCTGGAGGTGGGCGAGCGCATCGTGGAGCAGCTCGACCTGCTTCACGATGATCGCGGCCTGCTCCACCGCGGTCGCGGTCGGGGCGGCGATCCGGTAGAGGACGAACGTGTCGGCCACCTCCTCGACGAGATCGAGGATGTCGTCGAGGCCGCTGATCAGGGCGTAGATGTCCTCGCGATCGAACGGGGTGACGAACGTCGCCTCGAGGCGGTGGCCGATGTCGTGGCTGATCTCGTCGCCGCGGTGCTCGGTCGCCCGGATCTCCGTCGCGCGGGCCTCCGGCTCGTCGTAGGTCCGGAGCATCGCCTCGAGGAGACGGGCCCCGCCGAGGACGTTCGTGACATCTTCGACGAAGAGGTCGAAGAACCGCACGTCGCGCGGGATCAGGCGGAGACGCACTGGCTTCCTCCGGGGCGGGGATGCTGGGCGAGCCGGGACGGTCGGTGCCGCGGTGTGAGGTGGCTGCGGGCGGCTCGGACACCGCCGGCGATTCGTCGCCCGACCGATGACGACAGGGTACTCGGTCGACCGGTGCCTGTGCGATCCTCGCCCCGATGGACTGGATCTTCATCGCGTTCCTGGCTCTGCTCGCGATCGCCCTGGCCGCCGCGGTCGCGCTCGTGATCGATCGGGAGCGACAGCTCGACGCGGCCCGCGACGCGATCCTCCGCAATGCCTCCCCGGCGATCGACGCGCGGCCCGAGGACGACCTGCCGACGCTGGTCCGGCACCTGCGCGAGCGGCTCGAAGCGAGCGAGTTCGAGTTGGACCAGCAGGTCCGGAACGCGTCCCACCTGGCCGACGCGATGGGGATCGGGATCGTCCAGGTCGACGATCGAGAGCGGGTCGAGCAGGCCAACGCCGCCGCCCACGTGCTGCTTCGCCGGCCGCCCGGCTCCATCGCCGGCCGGACCGCGCTCGAGACGTTCGTCGACAGCCGGGTCGAGGAGCTGATCGCCGCGGCCCGAGCGACCGGCTCGGCTTCGGGCGAGTTCCGCCTCAGCGGGCCCGACGGTCCGACGCTGCTCGTCCGGGCCCGTCGATCGCCCGTCAGCGGCGTCTCGATCCTGCTCGAGGACGTCTCCGAGCTCCGCCGGCTGCAGCAGATCCGGGCCGAGTTCGTGGACAACCTGTCGCACGAGCTGCGGACGCCGCTGTCCACGGTCAGCCTGCTGGCGGAGACCCTGGCCCGCGACGCCGAGGCCGCCGGCGACGGCGTCCCCGCCCGGATGCGCGACCGGATCGCGAAGATCGAGGTCGAGACCGGCCACCTCGTCCAGATGGTCAACGAGCTGCTCGATCTCGCCCGGATCGAGGGTGGCGGACCGCTCGTCCTGCTCGACGACGTCGATCTCGGGCGGGTCGCGGCCGACGCGGTCGAGCGGCTCCGCCTGTTCGCGGAGCGACAGGGGATCGGGCTCGTCGTCGACGTCGCCGACGAGGTGCCGCCTGTCCGCGGCGACGAGACGCGTCTCGCGCAGGTCGTCGTGAACCTCGTCCACAACGCCCTGAAGTTCGGTCGCCGCGAGAGCGCCGACGGGACCGAGGATGGCGACCGGACCGAAGCGGGCGACGTCGTCGTGGCTGTCCGGCCGGTGGGGACCGAGGTCCAGCTCTCCGTCCGGGACCGCGGCGTCGGCATCCCGAAGGCCGACCAGGGCCGGATCTTCGAGCGCTTCTACAAGGTCGACCGGGTGCGTGTCCGCGGCGGTGGGACGGGTCTCGGGCTCGCGATCGCCCGACACGTCGTCGGCCAGCACGGCGGCCGGATCTGGGTCGAGTCGCAGGAGGGCGTCGGATCGACGTTCACGGTCGCCCTGCCCGTCGCGCCGGGCGTTCAGCCGTCAGACTGAGCCCTGTGGATCGCCTGCACGTCGCGACGCTCAACATCCGCAACCTCGCCGACCGCTGGGACGAGCGGCTACCCCTGATCCTCGCAGACATGGCCGCGCTCCAGCCGGACGTCCTCGGGCTCCAGGAGGTGGTCTACGTCCTCCAGCAAGATCGCCTGATCGGTGCCGCCGGCGAGGGTCGCTACGACCCCCATCGGGGCTGGGCCGGCCGGCCGGAGTACGGCAACGCGATGCTCGTCCGCCAGCCGCTCGCCGCGACGGAGGTCGAGCGTCTCGATCTCGAGCTGAATCGCTCCGCGATCCGGGGGCGCTTCGGGCTGCCGAACGGCACGGCGGTCGTCATCGCCGTGACCCATCTCCACCATCTCCCTGCCGACGAGGGCGCCCGCGACGAACAGGCCGCGCGCCTCCTCGACTGGCTCGCGTCCGCACCGGCCGCGGACGGCCAGGTGGTCATGGGCGACTTCAACGCGGAGCCCGACGAGTCGGCCTACGCCCGGATGCGCGATGCCGGCTACCGATCCGCCTTCCTCGAGGCGAACGGCCGCGAGCCGGACGTGACCTGGCCCTCGGGCCTCGAGGCGCCGGCGAAGGACGCCGACGGCGACCCGGGCTGTCTCGACTACATCTGGATCCGCGGCGCGGTCGCGGCCGAGGCCTGCCGTCTCGCGTTCGATCGGCCGGCCGTCGGCGATCCCGGCCTCTACCCGTCGGACCATCTCGGGCTGTCCGCCCAGCTCGCGATCGGCTAGCGGACCGTGGCCGGCGCCGCCCCGAACCCGCGCCGCTCGCTCCGTCTCGCCCATCGCGGCGACGGCCGGCGGGCGACGGAGAACACGATCCCGGCCTTCCTCGCAGCGCTCCGCGTGCCCGGCTGCGACGGTCTCGAGTTCGACGTCCGGGCGGCCCGTGGCGGCGTGGCCGTCTGCTACCACGACGAGACGCTGGCGCGGGTCCACGGCGTGGATCGGCGGGTCGAGGAGATGACCGTCGACGAGCTCGAGGCGCTCGGGATCCCGACGCTGGCCGATGCCCTCGCGGCGGTCCCGCGCCGCGCGTTCCTGGACGTCGAGCTGAAGGGCGACCCGGGGCGCGGCGCGTTCGAGGCGCTCGTCGGCGGTCGCGGGCCGGCCCTCGAGCGCGCGGTGATCTCGTCGTTCGAGCCCGCGACGCTCGCCCGGATCGGCGGTCTCGCGCCGACCTGGCCGCGCTGGCTGAACGCCCACGACGCCGCCTCGGCCACGGTCGCGAAGGCGACGGAGCTCGGTTGCCGCGGTCTCTCCGTCGAGTGGCACGCGCTCGATCGCGCGGCGATCGCCCGCGTCCACGCGGCCGGTCTCGACCTCGCGACCTGGACCGTCCGCCGCCGGCCGACGTATGGCCGCCTCGCGCGTCTCGGGGCGGTCGCGATCTGTGTCGAGGCGGCCGCGCTCGACGGCTGAGACGCCGGCGGTGCCGAAGCCTCCGCCGCCTATCCTCACGGGCATGAGCGGCGAGGAGCGGGCCGACCTGGTCGTCGTCGGCGCCGGCACGGTTGGCGGCTGGGCGAGCTACTTCGCGAAGCGGGACGGCGTCGGGCGGGTCGTCGTCCTCGAGCAGGGTCTCGCCGGTCAGGGCGCGAGCAGCCGCGCGGCCGGCATCGTTCGGGCCCAGGGCGGGACGCCGACGACGGTCGGGCTCGGCCGCTGGTCGATCGACTTCTACCGCCGTCAGGCCGAGGAGCTCGGCACGGACAGCGGGTTCCGCGAGCTCGGCTACCTGATCCTGGCGGTCACCGAGGAGGATGAGCGGGCCGGTCGCGAACGCGTCGCGATGCAGCGGGCGAATGGGCTCGACGTCCGTTGGGTCAACGCCGCCGAGGCCGCCGCCCTGAACCCCACGCTCGCGCCGGACGGCCACCGCGGCGGCAGCTTCCTCGAGACCGACGGCTGCATCGACCCGCCGCGCAACGTCCGCGCCTACGGGCTCGCGATGCAGCGGGCGGGCGTGGAGCTGCGCGAGCGGAGGGCGTTCACGGGTCTCCGGACGGAGTCACGCCCGGGAGCGGCGCCGCGGGTCGTCGGCGTCGACACGTCCGCGGGGCCGATCGCCACGGAGCGAGTGATCCTGACCGGTGGCCCCGGCCTTCGGGCGGTCGGCCGCCTGGCCGGCGTCCGGATCCCGGCCGGCGCCGTGCGCCACACGGTCGCCGTCCTCGAGCCGCTCGCGGCCTTCGCCGTCGAGCGGCTGCCGATGGTCTTCGACATCGGGGCAGGCCTGTACTGGCGCCTCGAGGAGGGAGGGCTGCTGTTCGGCTGGAGCGACCCGAACGACCGGCCCGGCGAGGCGCGCTCGATCGACTGGGCGGCATACGACCGGATGCGGGAGCGGCTATGGGGGTTCGTGCCCGACACCCGCGGGCTCGGCATCCGCAAGATCTGGGCGGCGACGATCGACTTCACGCCCGACCACCTGCCGATCCTCGGCCCCGGGCTCGATCCTGACGGCCGGCCGATCGCCGGACTGACGGTCGCGTCCGCGGGCGGTCACGGGATGATGTGGGGCCCGGGCGTCGCCCGTGTCGCCGCGGATCTCGCGGTCGCGGGTCGGACGGAGATCGTCGACACGGCCGACCTCGGGCTCGATCGGTTCGACGAGCAGGGTCGCAGCCGTCTTGCGGCCGATCCGATCGCGCTGCCGTTCCCCGTGAGCGCCGAGGAGAAGCCCGATCTCGGCGTCCCGACGGCCGCGGGCTCGGAACGCGGCGCGGCGAGCTCAGGCGGCCGAGGCGGCGCGGCGGCGGATCGGCCCAGCGAACGCGGCGACGAGACCGGCGAGCCGTGAGGGCCGCGTCGGTGCGGTGGACCGGGCACGGGCCATTGCGCTGCCGCCGCGGGCCTGGTCGAGGGCGACGATCACGTAGTAGGCGGTGACGGACTGCATGGCGTGGAAGACCTCTGGGGTGACATGTCGATCGGCCTGAGCATCCGCGATCGGCCCGGACCGCGGCCATGGACGGTTGTTGCGCCGGGCATGGACAAGCGTCGAGTCGACGCCTACGGCCGGCCGACCACCGTTGCCCGCTCCGGAGCGGCCCTCGCCTTGGCCGTGGGCGTCCGCGCGCTGGCCACGACGGCCGCGATGACGATCGCGGCACCGACCCACTGCTGGGGTCCCAGGCGCTCACCGAGCAGGGCAAAGCTCGCGGCCACGCCGATGATCGGGATCAGGTAGAACGAGAGCACCGCCCGCGACGCGGGGAGATTCTTCAGCGCGGCCAGGTAGAACCAGTACGCGGCGGCGTAGTAGAGGACGCCCGAGCCGACAGCGCTGACGACACCGGCGACCGTCGGCGTCGCCGGCGAGACCTCGCCACCGACCACGGCCAGCCCGAGCACCAGGACGAGCGCGAAGCCGAGGGCATGGGCCTGTTGGGCGAGCACGACCTCGCCGGTCGTCGACTCGGCGTCGGGGAGCCATCGCCGCGTGATGACGCTGTAGACCGCGCAGCAGCCGATGCCGGCCACGGTCAAGGCAACGCCGCCGAGCGCCCCGGCGCTCGTCGGGTCGTACACGACGACGACCATCCCGGCGACGGCCACAGCCGTGAGGACCGCGAGTCGGCGGGTGATCCGCTCGTCGAGGAGCCACGCGGCGAGGACGACGATCAGCAGGGGTTCCAGCGCCCAGAGGAGCACGGACAGGCTGGCGGAGATCGTGACGAGCCCCAGGAGGCTGAGCGCGTACGCCAGCCCGGGATTGAGGAGCCCGAGACGGCCGAGGAGCCGCGGAGCACCGCGACGAGCGGCTGGCCCGCGACGACGGAGGACGACGGCGAGAACACCGACGCTCACCGCGAGCTGGATCGCCAGTAGCGTCAGCGGCGGCACCTCCGCCAGCGCTCGCTTGCTGACGACCGTGCCGATGCCCCAGCACCCCGCTGCCAGCACCAGGTAGGCGAGGTCGCGCCCGGAGATCGGACGTTCGACGGCCACGTCGGTGGCCGTCAGCAGCAGCCTTCCGCGCCGCACCCGCAGCCGGGGCCCGATGCCGTGAGCACGTCCAGCGGGCGGGGGAGGATCGGCATCGCCGGGATCGACTCGGCGGCCGGTGCCGCGAGCGGCTTCGTCGCCTTGATGATCGCGCCGTACAGCCCGTCGCCGACGGCGTGGGTCGGCTGGATGTCGACGTCGACCAGCCCGACGGCGGCCAGCCCGGCCCGGTACTCGGAGAACGACAGGGCGCCCGCGATGCAGCCGCTGTAGCTGCCGCGCTCGGCCCGTTCCGCCGGGGAGAGGGCGTCGTCCGCGACGACGTCGCTGACCCCCACCCGACCGCCGGGTCGCAGGACGCGTGCCATCTCGCGGAAGACCGCGGCCTTGTCGGCGGCGAGGTTGATCACGCAGTTGCTGATCACCACGTCGATCGTCGAGGCGGGCAGGGGGATCGCCTCGATCGTGCCGCGGACGAACTCCACGTTGTCGACGCCCGCCTCGGCGGCGTTGCGGACCGCGAGCGCGAGCATCTCGTCGGTCATGTCGAGGCCGAACGCCCGTCCGGTCGGTCCGACGCGTCGCGCCGAGAGGATCACGTCGATCCCGCCGCCCGAGCCGAGGTCGAGCACACGCTCGCCCGGTCGGAGCTCGGCGACCGCCGTCGGATTGCCACAGCCGAGGCTCGCGAGCAGCGCCGCCTCGGGCAGACCCGCGCGGTCGGTGTCGGCGTAGAGGGCGTCACCGAACGCCGCGGAACCGTCGGGACCGCAGCACGAGGCCTGGGCGTGGGAATCGGCGCGCCCCGCGGTCACCGCCCGGGCGGCTTCGGCGTACCGGGCGCGAACGTCATCGTGGACGCGATCCTGGTCGAGCATCGGAGCCTCCGGCAATCTCGCGGGGTGTGGAGTTGGCGCAGACAAGCGACTGCGCCGCCTGGTCAGGCGACGCAGCAGACGAGGTCGACCTCGGTCGTGGCCGGGCGGACGATGCCGCGCAGCCGATCGATCAGGCCGACATGATCCTCTCGCTGGCGCTCGCGGAAGGCCCGGAGGTTCGCGCGGTTGCGCTCGATCGAGGGGATCTCGATCCTTGGGCCGCCGGCGATCATCCAGGCGGCGATGTTCTGTTCCATGGGTCTTGGCTCCTTTTCTGTCAGGCCTCATCGTAGGCGATAATATCGATACTTGTCAATATAGACGAAGGTCGATATCATCGCCGCATGCCACGCTCGAAGACCACCCTGATCGAACCCGACGTCCAGCTCCTCCAGGCCCTCGGCCACCCGACGCGCCTCGCGATCGTCCGCGAGCTCATCGGCTCGAGCCAGGTCTGCGCGTGCGATTTCACGGGCTGCTGCGACGTGAGCCAGCCGACCGTCTCGCACCATCTCCGGATCCTGCGCGACGCCGGCGTGATCGCGTCCGAGCGGCAGGGGACGCAGATCTACTACCGGCTCGTGCCCGCCGCGGCCGACCGCCTGCGGGCGCTCGCGGGCGAGATGAGCGGAGCTCCCCAGGTCATCCCCGCCGCGGCCCTCCGTCGGACGTCGTCCGACGGGCGTTCCGGGTCGACGCGCCTCGCCTGACCCGACGTCCCGCTCTCGCGATCAGCCGCGCCGGCCACTGAGCAGGTCGGGCGGCACGAGCCAGCGGAGCGCCCCGGCGCCGGTCGCAACCGGTCCCACGACGTCGACCCGGGCAAACGCGCCCTTCTTCATCGTCAGCCGGCTCGACCCGGCGAGCACGCCCAGGAGCTCGCTGAAGTCGGGATCGTGACCGACGAGGACGACCCTGGTCGGCCCGCCGAGGTCGGCGAGGATCGCGTCCACGGTCGACCCGTCGAATGCGCCCGCCAGTCGCGGGTCCTCCCGAACCGTGACACCCAGGTGGCGGGCCACGATCTCCGCCGTCTGCCTCGCCCGGAGCCTCGGTGAAGTGACGATCGCGTCCGGCTGGAAGCCGATGCCCGCGAGGAACGTGCCCAGCCGCTCGGCCTGACCCTCGCCCTTGCCGCTCAGCGGTCGCGCGGCGTCGTCGCCGGTCCAGCCCTCGGGATCGCCGGCGTGCGCATGTCTGAGCAGGTACAGCTCGGTGGCGGCGTCGCGGTCGGTTGGGCTCACGCCTCGAGGGTAGCCAGAAACGCCGTGATCCGCCCGCGCAGGTCGGCCAGGGTCGCCCGATAGACCGGCAGCCGATCCTCGACCGTCCCGACGCTGAGCGCCGGATCGGGGATGCTCCAGTGCGTCCGGAGGGCCGGGCCGGGGAACACCGGACAGGCTTCGGCGGCGTCGTCGCAGACCGTGATCACGTGATCGAACTCCCGATCGAGGAACAGGGTCATCGACTTCGAGCGGGCCCAGGAGTGGCCGATCCCGGCCTCGTCGAGGACGCGTTCGGTCAAGGGATTGACGGCGCCCGCCGGGACGCTGCCCGCCGACGCCACGTCGATCCGGTCGCCGCCGAGCTCGCGGAGCAGGGCCTCGGCGATGATCGAGCGGCACGAGTTCCCCGTGCAGAGCACGAGGATTCGCACGGGCGGCGCCATGGTGCTCACGCTCGGCTCAGCCCGCGCTCGAGGCCGTCGCCCGGTCGGTGACGAGGAGGAACTGGCGGACGCGCTGGCCGAGCTGGGCGAAGAGGACCCGATAGGCGGCGAGCCGCTCCTCTTCGGAGCCGGCCAGCCCCTCGGGGTCCCCGTAGCCCCAATGCAGGGACTGGTCCGCTCCGTTAAAGACCGGACAGACGAGTCGCGCGTCGTCGCAGACGGTGATGACGAAGTCGAACGGCTGGTCGAGGTACTCGCTGATCGACTTCGAGCGCAGTGCATCGTGCTCGAAACCGGCGTCGTCGAGGATCCGCAACGCGAGGTCGGCGACGGCGCTCGTCGGGGCGATCCCGGCGCTGTAGGCCTCATAGGCCGGTCCGCCCGCCCGCCGCAGGATCGCCTCAGCGAGGATCGACCGGCTGGCGTTCGAGGTCGAAACGAACAGCACGCGGATCGGCTCGCTCATGGATTGAGGTCCTCGATCTCGCCGCTGGCGAGGAAGACGACATCCTCGGCGATGTTCGTCACCCGGTCGCCGATCCGCTCCACGTAGTGCGAGGCGAACAGGATCCGGGTACCCCGTTCGACGTTGGCCGGATCCTGTCGCATCAGGTCGACCACCTCGTCGAACGTGCGGTGATAGAGCAGGTCGATCTCGTCGTCGCGGGCGGCGACGGCCCGGGCCGCGTCGACATCGACATCGACCAGGGCTCGGAGGATGCCGCCGACCAGCTGGGCCGCCAGCTCGCCCATCGTCGGCAGATCGATGTAGCGCTTCAGCGGCGGCTCGGGTGCGAGCTTCCGGACCTGCTTCGCGACGGACGCCGCGTGATCGCCCATCCGCTCGAGCTCGTAGCCGACATGGTCGAGGGCGAGGAGGAAGCGCAGGTCCCGGGCGACCGGCGACTGGGTCGCGATCGTCCGCGTGATCAGGCCCGACACCTCCCGTTGCATCTCGTTGATCCGGCCGTCCCCGAGGATGACCGCGAGGGCCGCGTCGGCGTCGTGCGCGACCAGGGCGCTCATCGCCGCCCGGATCGCCTCTTCCACGTACGAGCCCATCCGGAGGATGTCGTCCTTGATCTCGCTCATCTCGAGGTCGAGGGTCTCGCGCCGGGCGTGGGCGAACGTCGGCGGAGGCGACGCCGGAGCCGGGACGGCGACCGGGGTCGGCTCCTCGCCGCCCCCGGGCGTGCCGTCCGCGGGCGTCCCGGCGCGTCCCAGGATGTCGTCGACCTGGGCGTGGATCGTTTCGGCGCGGGCGTCGCGGTCGGTCATGTCGTCCTCGCTCAGCCGAACCGGCCGGACACGTAGTCCTCGGTCAGCTGGTTCTTCGGGTTCGTGAAGATCTCGCTCGTCCGGCCCATCTCGACGAGGTAGCCGGCCCGGTCCTCGCCCATCGTGAAGAACGCGGTCTCGTCGCTGACCCGGGCGGCCTGCTGCATGTTGTGGGTCACGATCACGATCGTGTAGCTCTGGCGGAGCTCCGCCATCAGCTGCTCGATCCGGAGGGTCGCGACCGGATCGAGGGCCGATGCCGGCTCGTCCATCAGGATCACCTCGGGGTCGACCGCGAGGGCCCGGGCGATGCACAGGCGCTGCTGCTGGCCGCCCGACAGGGACGTCCCGTTGGCCCGCAGCTTGTCCTTGACCTCGTCCCAGAGGGCCGCCCGGCGGAGGGACCGCTCGACGACCTCGTCGAGCTCGTGCCGTGGGCGCCGGCCGGTGAGCCGCAGGCCGGCGACGACGTTGTCGTAGATCGACATCGTGGGGAACGGGTTCGGCCGCTGGAAGACCATCCCCACGACCCGCCGGAGCTGGACCGGGTCCACGTCCGGACCCATGATGTCGATCCCGTCGAGGAGGACCGAGCCCTCGACCCGGGCGGTCGGGGTGAGCTCGTGCATCCGGTTGAGGGTCCGCAGGAACGTGCTCTTGCCGCACCCCGACGGGCCGATGATCGCGGTCACGGCGTGGCGCCGGATCGTCAGGCCGATCTCCTTGATCGCCCGGAACGGGCCGTAGTAGACGTTCAGGTGCTCGACCGAGAGGGCGGCGTCCACGGCGTCGGGCTTCGCCGGCGTCGGCCGCGCCGGCTCGATCACGGGCACGGGCCGCTGGAGGACGTCGTGGTCACGATCGACCGCGGCCACGACCGGGTCGCCGACGGCATCGGCCGCCGGGTCGGCGACGGGCGCATCGGGCGCCCCCGACGGCGCGGCAGACGGCTCGTCGGCCCGGCTCTCGGGGCTCGGCGGCGGCTCGATCTGGATGGTCATCTCGGCGGACCTCTCAGGCGGCACGGCGACCCCACGATCGGGCTCGCACGAGGATGTTGATCGTCAGGACGACGATGAGGAGGAGCAGGGCGGCGCCCCAGGCCTGCTGGTTCAGGACGGGGTAGGGCTGGCGGGCATTGACGTAGATGAAGATCGGCAGCGCGTCCATGGGCTTCGCGAAGTCGCCGACGTTCACGAGCCGGCTGCCGAGCGCCGTGAAGAGCAATGGCGCCGTCTCCCCGAATGCGCGGGCGACCGCGAGCATGACGCCGGTCAGGATGCCGGTCAGGCCCGTTCGGAGCACGACGGACAGGACCGTTCGCCACATCGGGATGCCGAGGGCGAGCGACGCCTCACGGAGCGTACCCGGGACGAGGCGGAGGATCTCCTCGGTCGTTCGCATGATCACCGGGACCATGAGCAGGGCCAGGGCCATGCTGCCCGCGAACGCGTTGAACTGCTTGAACGGCAGGACGAGGAACGTGAACACGAAGATGCCCACGAGGATGGACGGGATCCCGACGAGCACGTCGGCCGCGAACCGGATCGCGTCGGCGCTCCGCCGACCGCTGAACTCGGCGACGTAGACCGCGCCGAGCACGCCGACGGGTACCGCGACCAGCGTCGCGAGCGGGATCATCTGGAGCGACCCGAGGATCGCGCTTGCCGCCCCGCCGCCGGTTCCGAGGGCCCTCGGCGGCTTCGTGAGCAGGTCGAGATTCAACCCGCCCAGCCCGTTGATCGTCACGAAGATGATCACCGCCGCGAGCGGGATGACACAGGCGATCGCCGCCGCCAGCGAGAAGCCCCGCATCATCCGGTCCGTGCGCGCTCGTCGCTGGTCCGCCTTCGAGCGCACGAGGCGTGACGCGATCGAGCGGTCCATGACCGGGGCGAGCGTCGTCATGTCCGACGCTCCCCGGCCGTGACCCGCCGGACGAGCAGCCTCGCAAGGACGTTCAGGCCGATCGTGATGACCAGGAGGATGAAGCCGAGCGCGATCAGGCTCGAGGTCTGGATGCCGATCGAGGCCTCGTTGAAGGTCGTGGCGATCTTCGAGGCGATCGTCTGGGACTGGTCGAAGATGCTGGTCGGGAGGTCCTGGGCGTTGCCGATGACCATCGTGACGGCCATCGTCTCGCCGAGCGCCCGGCCCAGCCCGAGGATGACGGCGCCGATGATCCCCGAGCGGGCGAACGGCAGGACGGCCCGCCGGACGATCTCCCAGCGGGTCGCCCCGAGCGCGGCCATCGCCTCGCGCTGGCTGTCCGGGACCGAGCTGATCACCTCGCGCGAGATCGCGACGATCGTCGGCAGGACCATGATCGCGAGAATGATCCCGGCGCTGAACAGGCCGATGCCGTAGGACGGGCCGGCGAAGATCGGGATCCAGCCGAGGATCCTGATCAGGAACGGGTCGACGGTCGAACCGAGGAACGGGCTGAGGACGAACACGCCCCACAGGCCGAAGACGACGCTCGGGATGGCCGCCAGGAGCTCGATCAGGAACGTCAACGGGATCGACAGGCGGCGGGGCGCGAGCTCCGCGAGGAAGATCGCGGTGAGGATGCCGATCGGGGCCGCGATCACCAGCGCGATCGCCGACGACAGCAGTGTGCCGACGATGTACGGCAGCGCCCCGAAGACCTCGGCGACCGGGTCCCAGACCGTGTTCGTGATGAAGCCGAGGCCGAACTTGCCGAAGGCCTCGGTCGAGTTCAGGGCCAGCATCACCCCGATCGCGATGATCAGGAGCGTGACCCCGATCGCGGCGAGACCGGACGCGGACCGGAACAGCCGATCCGGGAGGCCGCCCGAGCGGCCGGTCAGCCGGCGCGGTGCGGCGGACGGTGCGGCCATCTGGATACCTTAGCGAAGAGCGAGACGGCAGGGAGCGTCGCGGTCCGAGCTCCGCGACGCTCCCTGCCGGAGGAGGAGTGAGCGGTTCAGGGCCAGATCGGCGAGCCGCCGCTGGTGAACGTGTGGAGCTCGTCGATCGACTTCTGCTGGATGGCGGCCGGCAGCGGGGCGTACCCGAGTGAGGTCTCGGTCGCCTGGCCGTCGGTCAGCGCCCAGTAGGCGAAGGCCACAAAGGTCTTGCCCTTGTCGGCGTCCTTCTGGTCGAGGTAGGCGAGCAGGTACGTGTAGCTCGCGATCGGGTAGGTCGTGGCACCGGCGCCATTGATGATCGGCGCCTGGCGGAAGTCGGCGGGGAAGCCCGATGCGGCGGCCTCGGCGGCGGCGGTGACGCCGTCGGTCGAACCGGCGACGAATTGGCCGTCGGCGTTCTTGAGCTTCGCGGACGTCAGGCTCGCGGTCGTGGCGTAGTTGAGCTCGACGTACCCGACGGCGCCCTCGGTCTGCTTGACTCCGCCGGCGACGCCGTCGTTGCCCTGCGCGCCGACGCCGGTCGGCCAGTTGACTTCCTTGCCCTTGCCGACCTTCGAATGCCAGTCCGGGCTGACCGTGTCGAGGTAGGTCGTGAACGCGTTCGTCGTTCCGGAGCCGTCGGAGCGGTGGACGACGAGGATGTCCTTGTCCGGCAGGGTCGCTCCGCCGTTGTTCGCGGCGATCGCCGGATCGTTCCACTTCTTGATCGTCCCGAGATAGATCCCGGCGACGTTGGCGGCGTCCAGGTTGAGGTCGGTCACGCCCGGCAGGTTGAAGATGATCACGACGGCGCCGAGCGCGGTCGGGATGTGGACGATCTTCGAGCCGGCCGGCAGCTTCGCGATCTCGTCGTCCTTCATCGCGGCGTCGGAGGCCCCGAAATCGACCGTGCCCTCGGTGATCGCCTTGATCCCGGCGCCCGAGCCATTCGCCTGGTAGTCGATCTGGATGTTCGAATACTTGCCGTTGAACGCCTCGAACCAGGTCTGGTAGAGCGGGGCCGGGAACGTGGCGCCGGCACCCTGGAGGGTCAGGCTGGCGGACGCCGGAGCCGGCGCGGTCACGGCGGACGCGGGGGCGCTCGCGGGTGCGCCACTCGATGCGGCGTCGCTCGGGGCGGTGACACTCGGTGCAGCCGAGCTCGGCGACGGCGTCGCGGCGCCGCTGCAGGCGGTCGCGCCCACTGCGGCGAGCAATCCGAGCACGACGAGACGCTTGGTCACAGGGGTGATCACGGGCAATGCCTCCTCCAATGGCGAGTACGCCGGCACCAGAGCAATCTCGGGTTCGCGTCGGCTCCGGGCTCGGGGGTGACGCTCGGATGCCGGATCGCGTGGCCGGTGCCCGGCCATCTCCACTGGTACCGATGCAACCGTCGATCCGGGCGGTCAACGGCCATTTCGCCCCGGGTTAACGAGCCGTTAACAGGGAATCCGGATACGCGCCATCGCGCGCTGGGGGACAATGCCGCGGGTACGAGAGGAGACAACGAATGGCCGAAGACACATCGACGGGGTCCACGGGCTCGAGCCCGGGGACGCCGCGCCGGCGATCGACCCGGTCCGCGAAGGGCGGTTCGGCGACCGGCTCGACGCCAGGGTCGACGAGGGCGAAGCCGAAACCCGCGTCGAGTGCCGCGAAGCCGGCGTCCAGCGCCGCGACGGCCGCGAAGCCGGTCGCGGCGGCGAAGCCGGTTGCCGCCGCGAAGTCCGCGACGCGCGCGACCAGGTCGGCGGCGTCCGCCCCCGCCCGATCGCGGGCGGCCAGGAAGCCGGCTCCCGCCCGGTCGACGGCGACGAAGGCAGCGTCATCGGGCGGCGGGACCGCCAAGGCACCGTCGAAGCCGTCGGCGACGGCCAAGCGGACCGAGGTGATTGTCGTCCCGGCGGCGTTCGACGCCCACAACGGCGCGATGACGCCGGCCGTGGCCGTCACCCGCCACCTCGAATGGCTCGACTACGCCCTTGCCGCGGCCCGGGCCGAGGAGACCTGGCG
>Ga0207646_10004017_pt1 | contig 16278 bp, 14 predicted proteins | sample KBSK5502metaG_FD_184343 | JGI IMG/M metagenome (GOLD analysis project Ga0207646, IMG submission 184343) | Corn, switchgrass and miscanthus rhizosphere microbial communities from Kellogg Biological Station, Michigan, USA - KBS K5-50-2 metaG... | ecosystem: Host-associated > Plants > Roots >... | reverse complement strand
AGGATGGCAGGAAGGCGCCCGCGCTACGGTTCGGCGACCTTCGAGTCCAGGCCCTGGCCGGCGCCCTCGCCGCCATGCTGTTCACGGTCACCGGCATCACCAACAGGAGCCTGCGCGCCCTGATCACCGGCCTGCTGCACCGCCCCTACAGCATGAACCAGGCCAGCTACGACCTGTCCCGGCTGGCCCGCAACGGCCTCATCGCCCGTGTCCCGGGCAGCAACCGCTACACCCTCACCCGCGACGGGCTGCTGTTCGCCCACTTCTACACCAAGGTCTACGACCACGTCCTGCGCCCGCTCATGGCCCCCGACCGGCCCAACGCGCCCCCCGAGCTCGCCGCCGCGATCGATACCCTCGACCGGATCGCCGTCAGCCACATCACCCAAGCACGCATCCCCACCGCCGCCTGACCTCACTCACACCCCCGCTCAACGGCGACCGCAAACCAAACTCAGGACTAACGTCAAAGTCGTGGCACCGAAGGTGCCCTAGACGGATCGCGGTGGGCTGAGCGAGATCTGACGGCGTTGGCTCCCGCGATTGGCTCCCTGAAGATCAGGAACGCTGGCGAGAGCTGGTAGTCATGGTTGGGCCTCGGGGTGCCTATGGCAGCAACGTGAGCGTGCCTACGTGCGCAGGCCGGACCACGGCGAAGTGGCGTCGGTCCAGCGTGGCCACCTCGGCTAGGTTCAGCCGCGCAGGGATAGCGATGACGGACGCGTCTGTAGGTCCAAGGGAAGGTCATTGTGCCTGGCAACCAGCTCGGCCATCCGCGCGTATTCGCTGGTGGTAGATGTACGGCGGGGAAGTCGCCATCGGCCAGTGATTGGAGGAACAGGGATTCAACCTGAGGCCTGGTTCACAGCCTGGCTAGACTCTGTGAGCTGAAAGGACGCATATGAAGGTCTTCATCAGTTGGTCAGGGCACCGTAGTCACGAGGTTGCCGAGGCGCTTGCAGAGTGGCTGAAGAAGGTCATCCAAAGTGCTGAGCCGTGGGTGTCGAGCGAAGTAGAGCGCGGCGTCAAGTGGCTGACCGAGATCGGCAAGAGTCTCGATGCCCATAGCATCGGCATCCTCTGCGTGACGCCTGGCAACATCAGCGCGCCGTGGCTGAACTTCGAGGCCGGCGCCCTCTCCAAGCAGATCGGTGACGATGTGCGCGTCATCCCGTATCTCCTCGACTTCCGTTCGGCTAGCGAACTTCAGCCACCACTCGGCCAGTTCAACGCCAGCCTCGCTGACGAAGCCGGCACCCGCGACCTTGTCAAGACGCTCAACGCGCATTCGGAAGCGAAGTTGACCGAGGCTAACCTCGACGAGACCTTCCAGCTGTGGTGGCCGAGCTTGCACGACAAGCTTGAAGCCATCAGGACGAACGGAAGCGGACAGCCGCCAAGGCGCCGGACAATTGACGATAAGATAGATGAACTTCTCGATCTGACACGACAGCTCATGCTCCGGTTGCCCTGGCCCACAGCAGAGAACGCGCTTGACCGGCTGCTCCCCTTCATCCAGACACGTGCTTTCTCCACCACGGATAGCGACCGGCGCGCTTTGGTCAGGCTTCTTGGGGCGCGCGCTGGGGAGCCGACCTCAGCAAACGCCTGGAGGGCAGTCTTGGCCTCCTTGGATACACCTGCTTTCAACGAGGCGCTCAAGGCTGCGCTGTTGGAGAGGCTGAGCGACCAGCCCGGCCCGGTCGGCGGCGAGCCCAGAAAAGACAAAGGCCAGTCCGATAAGTGACCGTGGAGATCTATACGGAGATTCTGAAGACTGGCCTGGCCTGATCTGAGGTAGCCGAGTGGGAGCCTCGCACCAGCAGAAACTTCTTAGAGGGATCGCAGTGGGTCTAGGCAGACCTGATGGCGTTGGCTTCCCGCGTTGGCTCCCGAAGATCGCCAACGCCGGCGAGGTTTACCTTGTCAACGGCATTCGAAAATTGGCCCTTCCGGCCTAGAACCCAAGTTCCGACACAGGGTCAGTTTCACGTGCCGCCGACATACCTGGCTAACTGACTGATTCGGCGGTATCGCAGATGATCACGCAGGGCGGCCGAACCCGCCGTCGAGCAGATCCTCGGGCCGGGCTGCCACGTCCGGAGTACTGCCCTGATCGGCGTCGAACCACGCCGGGGGCCATAACCTGTCCTTGACCGCGCGAAGGTGGCGGCGCACGTCATCGAGCACCGCTGGCACCAAGCGGAGCTGGGGCGACGGGCACCTTGGACCATTCAGTCGGGTCTGCGCGCCAGAGGGACGGCACTCGACGACGGTGACCGAACTGCCGCGGACGGTGGCTTCGATCCGCATCACCCTCGTGGCCCATGAAGCGCCTACGGGATGGGCGTGGTTGCCGTCGCGCGATGGCCGAGACGGGTAGCGTGGTGCCATGTCCGCGCAGCCGACCAGTAGCCAGGGCGAGCATGAGCCATATGAGGTGATCCACCTTGGTGGGGAGGCGGCCGCCATTGTGCCGCTCTCCGACCTGCGTCGGCTTCGGGCTGTGGAGCGCCGCGCCCCGGCCGAGATCCTGGAAGAAGCTGAGATGGAAGCAACGCTTACCGCCCACCAGGAGTGGGTGGCTGCAGGTCGGCCTGGGGCGGTCTCCCATGCAGAGGCGATGGCTGAGTTGCTCGGCCCGTGAAGATCGAATGGACGCCTGCGGCGAGAGCCTCAGCCCGGCGCTACATCAACGATCAAGACGGAATGCGCGCTATAGGCGCGGCCGTCACCCGGTTAGCTGAGAACCTATACCTGCCCGAAGCCTTCCATCGAGGCGACTATCACCGGCTGCGAGTCGGCCAGTACCGGGTCGTTTACGTTGTTGATGACGATGCCCTGATCACAATCGAACCCGCCGCATACCCAGTCCCGCCAAGCCGCGAGCTAGGAAGCCCGCGTAAGCCACGCGCAGCCGAGAGCGTTGCCACGCACGAACCGCTGGTCTGGGGTTAGCCTTGGATCATGGTGATCACCCCGGGCATTGAGGTGGACGAGGAGCGCCTGGCTGCCATCTGCGACAAGTACGGGATCGCCGAACTGAAGGTGTTCGGCTCTCGCGCCCGCGGTGAGGCCGAACCGGACAGCGACATCGACATCCTCTATACGCTGCGGCCTGGCCGACGGCTGGGCTGGGAAGTTGAGCAACTCGCCGACGAACTGTCCGGCCTGTTCGGCCACAGGGTCGATCTGGTTTCCCTGCGCGCGCTGCACCCGCTGCTGCAGCCGTCCGTCCTGGCCGAAGCCAGGCCCGTGTATGCAGCGTGACATCCTTCTGCTCACCGAAATGATCGACGCGGCCGAGCAGGCCCAGCAACTGGTCAACGGCGTCACCGTCAAAGGGCTTGAAGCTGACCGGCAACGGCGCGACGCGCTCTTGTGGAACTTCACCGTCCTCGGCGAAGCCGCAGGTCGGCTGTCCGACGAGATCAAAGCGCGATTTCCCGATGTCACCTGGCAGCAGCCAGTACGGCTGCGAAACCGGATTGTCCACGGATACTGGTCCATCGACCTGGATGTCCTGCACACGACTGCGAGCGAACAACTTCCCGGTTTCACTACCGCGTTGTGCGAGGTTCTCCGCATGCTCCAGAACAACGCTTGAACGGCTTTCACCCTGATCCCTACTGCGTTCTGGGGATTCTGTACCGGCGTCCGGTGGCTCGCTCCGGCTCCCCGAAGATCGGAAAGGGCCGCCTGATTAACTCATACAGGCACGGCACCGTGTCGCATGAAGAGGCGATGGGCGAGTTGCTCGGCCAGTGAAGATCGAATGGTCGCCTGCGGCGAGAGCATCAGCACGGCGCTACATGGAAGATCAAGACGGGATGCGCGCTCTTGGGTTGGCTGTCGTCGGCTGGCTGAGGACCCGCACCCGCGGGAAGCCTTCCACCGCGGCAAGTATCAGCGGCTGCGGGCCGGCCAGTACCGGGTCGTGTACATCGTTGAGGGTGACCTGATCACGGTCGAACGGGTCGGCCGTGTCAACTGACGCCTGAGCATCTCACATCTGGTGGCTTTGGCCTGACGAACGCGTTGCGACCAGTGCACGAGGGCACCATTCCGCTCGCCGGGAGGCGAACCGGTGCCCAGCATCTACCGGGATCACACATGGTGATGTCGTGTGCCGACAGATGCCCTTACCTCTGTGCCCCGGCTGGGCATCGAGACCGCCACGCTGGCCGAGGCCATCGAAGGCGGCCCGCTAGACGCACCGATCGCCGATGCCAAGCTGCACCAGATGGCCCACCGCGACTTCGCGCCCGAGTTCCCTCTGGAGTGGGCGCTCAAGGACGTGGACCTCGCCATCGCAGCTGCAGACGGCGGCACCCTGCCGCTGCTGGCCGCGCTGTCCGGTCAATGGCCGCCGCGGTGAACGCAGGCCACGGCCGGGTAGAACGTCGGCCTGTCATCCTGAAGGCGAGTCTCCTAGGGAGTTGCCACCATCGATGACGACGTCAGCGACCCTGTCCCTGGGGTATGTGGCGGTCTACGTGGCGCTGGTCGGAGTCGCCTCGTTCATCGAGAAGCCAGCCGGGCGCGGATTCGGGGCCTTCCAGCTCAACGCGCTCATCCGGGCCGGCAGCCTGGCCGCCGCCGCGGTTGCCCTCATCTTCGCTCATGGGCTTGCGTTTCCCGCCACTAGCTACCTCCTTGCCGGGCTGGGCATTGGTCTTCTCACCGGCGCGGGCTCGATCCTCTACTGCTTCGGGCTGGATTACCTGCCCGTCTCGCTGGTGGTCACGCTGTCGAATCTTTACATCGTGATCACGATCGTGCTCGGCATCGTGGTACTCCACGAGCCCATTACCGTGCTGAAAATCGCCGGGCTCACCTGCACCGTGGCCGGGGTGCTGGTCCTGGGGCACTCACCGGCCCGCTATGCAGCACATCCCGAGGCCGGCTCCGCCAGTACGCCGCGCCAGGCCCGCGGGTTTGCGATCATGGGCAGTTACATTGTCATGATCGGGGTCGGCGCCTTCCTGGAGAAGCCGGCGCTGAAGGGCCTGACAGCAACCCAGCTCAACGCCCTGATGGGAATCGCCATGACGACAGTCGCGGGCATCGCGCTGGCGGCTAGGGGGCCACGGCTGCCGATGACCAAACGCACGCTCGGAGGATGGGGCGTGGGAGTCATGATCGGGACCGCGTCGGTGTTCTACTTCCTCGGCCTGCGCGGGCTGCCGGTCTCCGTTGCCTCCGCGGCCTCGAATGCCTCCGTCGTCGTGACCGTTGCCCTGTCGGCTATCTTCCTGCACCAACGGCTAGGCCGTGCCCGCGGCGCGGCGATTGCCCTGACACTCCTCGGGGCAACCCTCCTGGCCCTCTCCACCGGCTAATTTGCGCCCGGCTGGCCCGGCGGGCCGGATCCCGGCGTCAGCCGGGCCGCACGTTCGTATCTTCGCCTGGGCGGAGTCGCGGGTGATCATGGCCGACGTGGCGGGGCTCATCCTGACCATCCGGTGCTGAGCCGGCGATCTCGGCAATGACTGGCTGGGTCATGCCTACCCCGCCACCTACCTGTTCGTCTACATCTGCTTCCTGGTGCTGGGCCTGGCCTTCGGCGTAACAGCCTGGCTGACCTGACGGTCACCAGAAATCCCTGGCAGATGCTAGCTGTCTTCGGCGGCGCGAGGCCGCTGCTGTTCGCGGCGGCGGACCACCAGGGGGCGGCGGGAGCTGGATCACGCAAGTCCCCGGGAGCTCTGACCGAGCGCACTGAGACCCATAGCACGACGCCGCCGGGCCTGGTCAGCTGCACGGTGGGCTGCCAAGGGCGCGCCCCGGGATGACCAGGAAGTCGCGATCGCACTGCCGCCAGCCCAGGGCCTTCCGTACCAGCGTCGGCAGCCACTCAGGTCAATTCTGGCCGCCACAGGGGCAGGCTGGGCTTCTGGGTGGCAGAGCACCGGGAACCGGGCCGCATTCGCCGGGTGGTCGCGGGAAAGAGCCGGCAGGGAGGCTGAGCCGTCGCGGGTGGATGGCGGCGCGTGGTGTGCGGCGGGTGCCGCCGCTCTTGGTGATGTCCGCGAACTCCCCGAACGCTACCGCGTCGCCGCGGGCAGCCTGGTGCCCGGCGCGCACGCCGATCATCACCAGTAGGCACCGCTGGTGCGCCGCGAGGGGTCGCCGCTGTGTCCCAGAGCCACAGCGTCTTTGACTCCCGAATGGCCGCCGGATGTACTGGAGCGGCCAGGGTGTGTCCGAGTTGCCCGGGCGCCCGTTCGGGCATTTCCCGGGGACGAAACGAACCGGCATGGAGCCTGGCTACGCGGTGGCGGGGAGATGAGCCCGGCTGAGCAGGATGAAAACACGATGTGATGGCCCGTAAACAGCCCGACAGCGCCGATGGCAGGCCCGGCGAGGTCAGCCCGCGCGATCCGGTCGCGGCGAAGGCCGCTGCCATCAAAGCCATGCAGGCGCATCCGCCGACGTGGAAGGCCGTCATCAAGCGGGCCATCGTTCTGGCCGTCGCTGGCGCGGCAATCTACCTGGTGCTGCCGGGCCTCATCGCGGTGCTGGGTTCCTGGCCGCGCCTTTCAGCGCTGAGCCCGATCTGGTTCACCGCCGCGCTCGCCGCCGAACTGGCCTCCTTCACCTGCAACTTCGCCGTGCAGCGGCTGGCGCTGCGCACCAGGGGCTGGTTTGCCGTGGTGACCGCCGGGCTGGCTGGCAACGCGGTCACCGACTCCCTGCCCGGCGGCGACGCGGCGGGCGCCGCCGTCCAATTCAACATGCTCACCACCGCGGGGTTCGACACCGACACCGCCGTCGGCGCCCTCACCGCCTTCTCACTGCTGGGCGTCGGCGGGCTGCTGGCGCTGCCCATCCTTGCCCTCCCCGCCATCCTGGCCGGCGCGCCGGTCAGCCCCGGGCTGGTCCATACCGCCATTCTCGGCATCGCCGGGTTCGTCCTGTTCGCCATCTTCGGCGCCGTTCTCCTGCTCACAAACCGGCCGCTGGCAGTGATCGGCCGCGCCGCGCAGGGCCTGGCAAACCGGCTCAGGCGCGGCCGTCCCCCGCTGACCGGCCTCGACAGCCGGCTGCTAGCCGAGCGGGACACCATCAGGGCGGTGCTAGGGAAGAAATGGTGGCAGGCGGTCCTGCTGATCACCGGCCGACTCGGCTTCGACTTCGGCTGCCTCCTGGCCGCCCTCCGGGCCACCGGCGCCCACCCGCGCCCCTCTCCGGTGCTGCTGGCCTACTCGGCGGCGGGAATCATCGCGCTCTTCCCCCTCACCCCCGGGGGACTCGGCATCGTCGAGGCGAGCCTCAGCGGCCTGCTGATCCTCGCGGGCGTCCACCCCAGCGACGCCGTCCTGGCCACCCTCGCCTACCGGGTCGCCTCCTACTGGCTCCCCCTCCTGGCCGGGCCGCCAGCCTACCTGCTGTTCCGCCATCGGCACGGCACGCCGACGCCCCCGCCCGTGAGCCACCAAGCCGCAGATACCGGCCGCGAACACCGGCCCCGCAACGAAAGACCGTCACATTTACGGGGTGGCGACACTTTACGGGGTGACGGCGCTCGCCCGGCATCATCGTGTGGGTCCCACGTTCGAGTCGCGGTCGGGGCGCAGCTCAAAGGCCTAGAGACTCGACGAGCGGATCAGTGAACCGCCTGGGGCACCGGGGCGGCGGTGCTGAATCGTGCCGCCCGGCGCTGGATCCGGTGGGTCCGCCCGCGCCGGATTCGCTGCGCGGTGCTAGGGCCCGAGTGCTGGTAGAACGGCTTCTTGGCCACCTCGACGAGCGCGAGGTACACGACGACCAGGCCGGCCAGCACCAGGTAGAACGACGCAGGCGGGGCGACGAAGCCGAGGACGCCGGCCAGCGGGGAGAGCGGAAGCACGACGCCGATGGCCACGACCACGAGCGCGGCGCTGGCCAGTTGCCAGCTGGGCCGGCTGCGCAGGAAGGGGACGCGGCGGGTGCGGACGGCAAATATGACGAGGGTCTGGGTAGCGAGCGACTCGACGAACCAGCCGGACCGGAACAGCTCCGGTCCGGCGTGCAGGCCGCCGAGCAGGGTGCCGAACGTGATGAAGTCGAACAGCGAGCTGAGCGGGCCGAAGACCAGCATGAACCGCTCGATCATGCCGATATTCCAGTGCGACGGCGCGGCCAGCTGCTCGGGATCCACGCGGTCGGTGGGGATGGCCAGCTGGCTGCTGTCGTAGAGCAGGTTGTTCAGCAGGATCTGGGACGGCAGCAGCGGCAGGAAGGCCAGGATCGCGGAGGCGGCCGCGGCGCTGAAAATGTTGCCGAAGTTGCTGGCGGTTCCCATCAGGACGTACTTGATGGTGTTGGCGAAGATTCGCCGCCCTTCGTTTACCCCGTCGGCCAGCACGTCAAGGCTCTTCTCCAGCAAGATCACGTCTGCGGCGTCCTTGGCCACGTCGGTGGCGCCCTGGACGGAGATGCCGACGTCGGCGGCGTGCAACGCCAGGGCATCATTCACTCCGTCGCCCAGGAAGCCGACCGCCCGGCCCTCGTGCCGCAGTACCCGGATCAGCCGGGCCTTCTGCTCCGGGGACACGCGGGCGAAGATGCCCGCCTGCGCGGCGGCCGCGCGCAGCTGGTCATCGCTCAGCTGGTCCAGTTCCGGCCCCGTCATGGCCCGGGTGGCGGGCATTCCGATATCGGCGTAGAGCTTCTGCGCCACCGTGGCGTTGTCGCCGGTGGCGATCTTGACCTGGACGCCGAGGTCATTGAGCCGCATCAGCGACTCTCGCGTGCTCGGCTTGGGCGGGTCGAGGAAGACGAGGAAGCCGGCCAGGGTCAGGCCGCTCTCGTCGGCGGGGGCGATCGCGGTCAGCCCGCTGGCGTCCCGGCTGGCCACCGCGACGATCCGGCCGCCGCCCGCGAACAGCTCATCCAAGGTTGACCGCGCGGCGGCTGGGACATCCGAGCAGGCGGCCAGCACGGCCTCAGGTGCGCCCTTGGTGACCAGCAGCCGTTGGCCATCGGGCCCGCTCACCAGGGTGCTGGCCATCCTCCGCTCATGGTCGAAAGGCAGTGATGCCAGCCGCGTGTAGCCGGCCGGCCAGCCGCCCGCCGCCTGCCAGAGCGCGCTGTCGAGCGGATTGCCCGGGTCGTCCTCTTGCCCGGGATCAACCGCGAGAAGCCCGAGATCGCGCACGTGGCCGTCGTCACCCCCGGCCGGGTTCACGCTGGAGGTGAAAGTAATGCGGCCCTCGGTCAAGGTGCCGGTCTTGTCGGTCACAAGGATGTCCAAGTCTCCCAGGTCCTCGATGGCGACCAGGCGTTTGACGAGCACCTTGCGGCGGGCCAGCCGCCGTGACCCGGTCGCCAGGCTGGTACTGACCACGGCGGGCAGCAGCTGCGGGGTGATGCCCACCGCGATGGCCAGCGCGAACAGCAGGGACTCGATCAGCGACCGCCGCAGCAGCAGGCTGATGATCACGATGAAAACGCTGAGGACAATCGCTACCCGCAGCAGCAGGACAGAAAAGCGCCGCAGTCCGGCCTGGAAGTCAGTCTCGGGCTGCCGCGTTCCGAGGCCTGCGGCAATGCGCCCGAATTCGGCGCGCGAACCCGTGGCGACAACCACTCCCGTTCCTTCACCTGCGCGCACGACCGTGCCCATCAGAGCCACGCTCGCCAAGTCGCCTAGCGCGGTGCCCGCCGCAACCGCGGCAGTGGCTTTCTCCGCCGGGAGGGACTCCCCGGTCAGCACGCTCTCGTCAGCTTCCAGCGCGGTGGCCGTGAGCAGGCGCATGTCCGCCGGCACGACGGTGCCCAGCCTGAGCCGCACGACATCACCGGGGACCAGGTCAGTGACCGGGAGCCTGCCCGGCTTGCCGTCCCGCAGAACGACGACGGTGTGCTGGACGCCCTCATGCAGCGCCTCGGCCGCCCGCTCGGCGCGGTACTCGTTGGCGAACCCCAGTCCGGCGCTGGCGGCCAGGATGAGGCCGATGATCACCGCGTCGGTGCGCTGGCCCAGCACGTAAGACAGGGCCGCGGTGATTATTAGCAGGATGAGCAGCGGGCTACTGAACTGACGGATCAGCAGGGCAAGCGGCCTGGCGCGGTGGTCTCGCACCGCGTTCGCGCCGACGGCGGCACGCCGCCTCGCGGCCTCGGCCGTGCTGAGCCCGTAATCCGCGCTGGTGCCCAGCGCCGAGACGACCGCCTCCGCAGGCATCGCGGCCGCGCTCGCCGCGGACAAGACGGTGATCCGGGCCGCGACCTGGCCGCGCTCGGCCGCTGGCAGCGCTGGCGGCGCGGTCACCGGGCCGGCTCCGTCACGGGGGGGCGCGCGGCGCTGATGGTGGTGCCGGCCCGGCCGGCCAGGATGGCGGCGGCGTCGGTCAGCGCGCCGATCGCGGCCGGCTGGCCGGTCGCGGTGACGAAGCGGAGGCACGCGTCGACCTTGGGCCCCATCGACCCGGCCGGGAACGTCATGGCCGACAGCGCGACGGTGTCGATGGCCCGGATCGGCCGCGCGCCCGGCGTGCCGAAACCGCGGATGATCGCCGGCACGTCGGTGAGCACGAGCAGGCGGTCGGCGTTGAGCGTGATCGCCAGCTCGGCCGCGGTCAGGTCCTTGTCAACGACAGCTTCCACGCCGGTCAGCTCGCCGGCAGCCGACCGGGCCACCGGTACGCCGCCACCTCCACCGCAGACCACGAGCACGCCGGCGTCGGCCAGGGACCGCACGGTCTCGATCTCCACCAGCCCCAGTGGAGGAGGCGAGGCCACCACACGCCGCCAGCGGGGCCCGTCGGCCGCGATGGTCCACCCCAGGCGCGCGGCCAGCGCCTGCGCCTCGCTCTGGTCGTAGCCGGCCCCGATGAACTTGGCGGGGTTGCCGAACGCGGGGTCGGACGGGTCGACGACCGTCTGGCTCACGACGCACGCCGCCTGCCGGGCAACGCCCGCGTTACCGAGCTCCTGGACAAGCCAGTACCCGATCATGCCCTGGGTCTGGGCAACGAGCACGTCGAACGGATACGGCCGGCTGAGGCTGGCATCCGCCTGGCTCTCCAGCGCAAGCAACCCCACCTGGGGCCCGTTACCGTGGCACAGCACGAGCTGATGATCGGCGGCCAGCGGGGCGAGGGCCGCGGCGGCCGCCCGCACATGCTGTCGCTGGATCACCGCGTCCGGCCGCTCGTCCCGCTCGAGCAGGGCGTTTCCGCCCAGGGCCACTACGAGGCGCATCACTCAGCCCGCCAGCGACCCAATGAGCAGGGCCTTGATGGCAGCAGGCCGGTCAGGGCCATCCCCGGTGCGGCCCGCGGCCAGCTGATCTTGCTCATCTCATGCCTCCGGTTAGAACCTCGTGATTCAAGGGCTGCCGCCCATCTGGCTGACCATGGCGTCACGGGTAAGGCCGTGCTGCATCAGCCAATTCCCGAGCCGGTTGAAATCGACCGGATCGGGCAGGTCCCGCGCCGCCTCGTCGGCTAGCTCGGGGTACCCCAGGGTGTGCAGCACGTCGACCACGTCTTGCCTGCTCCTGTATTGCATGGCGATCACCAGCCTCCTATGTCAGCTCGACGTCACGATGGGTTGCGGGGCTCCGCCAGGCCGGGCTCTTCGTAGCCGCGATGGTCCCTTCGCCATAGACAGGTTCGCGGCGGTGTTGATAAGCGCGACGTGGGAGAAGGCTTGAGGGAAGTTCCCGAGCATCCGGCCGGTGGAGGGGGCATACTCTTCCGAAAGCAGGCCGACGTCGTTGCGCACGCCGAGCAGACGCTTGAAGATGTGCCTGGCTTCATCGGAGCGGCCCATAAGAGCCAGGTTGTCCGCCAGCCAGAAGCTGGTCATCAAGAACGTGCCCTCGCGCCCTGTGAGGCCATCGACACCGCCATCAGATTGATAGCGGCGGACGAAGCCTTCCTCGAGCAGGTTCTCTTGGATGGCTGCCACGGTGCCTGCGATACGGGGATCGCCGGGAGGCAGGAACCCAACCGGGGCCAACATTAGCAAACTGGCGTCGAGCAACGTGGAGCCGTAGTACTGGGTGAAGGAGTTGATCTGCGGATCGAAGCCTCTGGTGCATACCTCGGTGTGAATCCGGTCCCGCAGCCGCTTCCAGTGGGCCACTCCATCAGCTGGCACGGTGTGGTATTCCTCCGCCAGCCGGATGGCCCGGTCGAATGCCACCCAGGCCATCACCTTCGAATGGGTGAAATGGCGCCGAGACCCCCGCATCTCCCAGATCCCGTTATCAGGCTCGTCCCACACCGTCTCCAGGTGGCATAGATCTCGGCAAAGGGCCCGGGCAGGCCCAGACACTTGAGCTGCGAGACGCGCCACTTGTGTACGGGCGACTCGTCGCGGCTTATGGCATCGTGGCCGGTGACAGGCGGTTCCATCACTGCTCCTCCCAGAACGGTCATCAGCCTCGTCTTCTTTCGCGAGCTTTGCTAACGATGGGCCACTGAAGGGCGTCCGCCTTTCGCCGCCTGCCGGTCGCCGACGAACTCCTCGAGGGGTACCTCGGGGTTGGCGAGCCTGCCGGTGTCCACGGTGTGGCCGCCGCGCACAATGGCCTGGATGGTGTCGTTGACGCCGGAGATGTTGACGTTCATTCCGGCCAGCACCCGGCCGCCGCCCAGCCAGAACGCGATGAACTCGCGCCGCTGCACGTCGCCGCGGAATACTACCTGGTCGTAGCCGCCGGGCTCGACGTAACCGGCGTACTCCATGCTCAGGTCGTACTGGTCCGTGTAGAAGTACGCCACCCGGTCGTAGGCGGTGTCCTGGCCGAGCATCGTCCGGGCGGCGGTCTGCGGTTGATGCAGCGCGTTGTACCAGTGCTCGACCCGGATGTGCTTGCCGAGCCTGGGATGGTAGGCGCTGGCGACGTCCCCGGCGGCGTGGATATCCGGGTCGGAGGTCTGCAGCCGCGCGTCGGTCACGATGCCGTTGCCGGTCTCCAGGCCTGCGCCGGCGGCGAGCTGGACGTTGGGCGTGATTCCGACGCCGACGATGACCGCCTCGGCCGCCACGTGGCCGCCGTCGGCCAGCCGCACGCCATCGGCCCGGCCGCCCGATCCGGTGATCTCGGCTACTTGGACGCCGAACCGCAGGTCGACGCCATGGTCGCGGTGCAGTCCGGCGAAGACCTGGGCGGCCTCCCGGCCGAGTACCCGCAGCAGCGGCAGCTCGGCCGCTTCCAGGATCGTCACCGCGGCTCCGGCCGCCCGGGCCGCGGCCGCGGTCTCCAGGCCGATCCAGCCCGCGCCGATCACCGCGACCCGCGACGAGGTGGCGAAGGCGTCCTTGATCTGGTCGCTGTCGGCCACCCGGCGCAGGTATAGCACCCCGTCCGCGTCCCCGCCCGGCACCCGCAGCCGCCGCGGCGTTGACCCGGTGGTCAGCAGCAGCTTGGCATAGCCGATCCGGCTGCCGTCGGCCAGCATCACCTCGTGGGCCGCCGGGTCGACGCCGGTGACCGTGGTGCCCAGGCGCAGCTCCACGTCGTGCTCGGTGTACCACCCGGCCGGGTGGACGTAGATCGTGTCTCGTTCGGCCTTGCCCAGCAGGTAGTCCTTGGACAGCGGCGGCCGCTCGTATGGTCGCTCGGTCTCCTCGCCGATCAGCACGACCGGGCCGCCGAACCCCTCCTCGCGCAGGGTTTCCGCGGCCTTAGCGCCGGCCAGGCTCGCCCCCACGATCACGTATGCCGTGTTCATTCCGCGCTCTCCTCTCCGCCCGGCCGCCGCCGCGCGGTGCGCAGCCGGTCGCCCAGCTCCCGCCAGCTGGCGTCGAAGGCGGCCAGGCCGTTGCTCTCGAGTTTGTCTGTCGCGTCGCCGTAGTCGATGCCGAGCGCTTCCAGGTCGCTGAGCACCTGCCGCGCCTCGGCGTAGTGCCCGCGCACCGAGTCCTCGGGGACGCGGCCATGGTCGGCGACCGCACGCAACGTGGCTTCGGGCATGGTGTTGACCACGCCGGGCGCGACCAGGTCGGTCACGTACCGGGTGTCCGGGTAGGCCGGGTCCTTGACCGACGTCGAGGCCCACAGCGGCCGCTGCGGACGCGCCCCCGCCGCGGCCAGCGCCGCCCAGCGCGGCGAGGCGAGCATCCGCTCGTAGTGCTGGTAGGCCAGCCGCGCGTTGGCGATGGCGGCCCGCCCGCGCAGCGCGGCCACGGCCGGGGTGCCGATCTTGTCCAGCCGCGCATCGACCTCGGTGTCCACCCGGGACACGAAGAACGAGGCCACCGACGCGATGCAGGACAGGTCACGCCCGGCCTGCCGGGCCCGCTCCAGGCCGGCCAGGAACGCGTCCATCACCTCGCCGTAGCGGACCAGGGAGAAGATCAGCGTGACGTTGATGCTGATCCCCTCGGCCAGGCACGCCGCGATGGCCGGCAGCCCCTGCCGGGCGGCCGGGATCTTGATGAACAGGTTGGGCCGGTCCACCAGCCACCACAGGAATCGTGCCTCGGCGATAGTGGCCTCGGTATCATAGGCCAGCCGCGGGTCGACCTCGATCGAGACCCGGCCGTCCACCCCGCCGGTGGCGTCGTAGGCCGGCCGCAGCACGTCGCAGGCCCAGCGCACGTCGAACGCGGTCATTCCGCGCAGCGCCTCCCTGACGATGGCGCCGCGTGCGGACAGGTCTTGCAGTTGCCCGGCGTAGACGTCGCTGCCGGTGATCGCCTTGGCGAAGATCGTCGGGTTGGTGGTCACGCCCACCACGTGGTCATGCGCGACCAAGCGGGCCAGGCTGCCGGTTGTCAGCCGCTGGCGGCTCAGGTCATCCAGCCAGATGGAGACGCCATTGTTACTTAGCTCAGCCAGCGGATCGGTCATCGTCCTGCTCCTTCCCGGCCCGCCGGCGGCGGGCCGCTGGTGCTTTAGTTCGGTACGTCGGACAGCGCGAAGAACTCCGCGCGGCTGCGTGGGTCGGCTCGCAGCGTGCCAGCAGGGCCGAGGTGGGCATGCCGGTGTATGTCATGGGACGACCTCGCAGACGCGGTCCTGGTCAGATGGCTCACCGCATCGCTCAGGCCGATCCGGCCGCAACCACCACCGGGATCTCCTTGTCCCAGATACTGGGGCCATGGCGAGTCCTTCCCGTGGCCGGCATGGCCGGCGCCCGAACTCCCGGGGCCAGGCGCCCGGCAGTTTGATCGGGGCTGGTAGGGCAACGGTCGCTCTCCGAGCGCCGCGCTGCGCCGGTAGAATTACGGGGTTGCGCCCGGGAATCCCAGACCGGTCTACGGGTCTGCCGCCTGGGCCGCGCCGGTACTCACTCACAACCGCCTGCCGGGATGAGCTTCCGACGACCGCCCGGCTCGCCGTCGGCCGCACTGACCTGTAGATCGGCGCGCAGCTAGCCAAAATCGCCAGGTCAGGTCCGTCAAATCCATGGATCAGGACCTACTGGTCGACCAAGTCGTGCACCTGGCCCGGTTCGGCATGTTGTACCGGCTGCCGGTCGTGCTCTCGACGGTCAACGTCAGCACCGGCCGCAACCAGCCCACCATCGCACCGCTCCAGGACGTCCTGCCGGGGATCACGGCCCTGGACCGGGCCACGATCAACGCCTGGAAAGACGCCGGGTTCAAGCAGGCGGTCCGGGCCGTCGGCCGTCGGCCGTCGCAAGCTGATCACGGCCGCGCTGTGGACCGAGGCCTGCCTGACCTTCCCCGCGCTCGACGTGATGCGCGACAGATACCAGACCTACCCGGTGACCGACGCCGTCGGCGGGACATCACCCGTGGCGCATCGGGCCGGCTGGACCGCATCGCCCTGGCCGATGGCAAGCCGACCAGCATGGTCCAGGTGGGGTGTGAGCTGCAGCGCGACTGGGGCCGCCCGGACATCGCGGAAGGCTTCACGCAGATCCTGTTCGGCGGGGACCGGCCACTGGCCGGGGCGAGCACCGAGCCCGCCGGCAACGGAGTTCGCGCGGGCCGATGAGACGCGGCATATGCCGCCCGGCGTCGGCCGCGACTCCGCCAGGCATATCTGCGGTCAGACCAACGCTCACCGGGCCAGAACGTGGCAAGGCTCGTCCTGCACGGCCTTGATACCCGTGGGCGGGCTGAGCGGCCGGCAGGCCTGACGAACTCTTGCGCGCTCAGACGCTGGCCGGCGTCTTGTGCACGGAGGCGTCGAAGATCTGCCCGATCGAGGCGTCCAGCCGGGCGTGGAACTGCTCGTCGGTCTGCTGGTCGGACAGTCCCTGCAGCAGCGCCCGGGAGAAACTCGCGATCATGCTCGGGTCCCTGGCCAGCAACGCGCACGCCTCGTCGCGGCGGTAGCCGCCGGACAGGGCGAGCACCCGCAGG
>Ga0207646_10004015_pt1 | contig 16287 bp, 15 predicted proteins | sample KBSK5502metaG_FD_184343 | JGI IMG/M metagenome (GOLD analysis project Ga0207646, IMG submission 184343) | Corn, switchgrass and miscanthus rhizosphere microbial communities from Kellogg Biological Station, Michigan, USA - KBS K5-50-2 metaG... | ecosystem: Host-associated > Plants > Roots >... | reverse complement strand
AACGTGTACATCGGCCTGGCCGTGAGCGCCAACAACAACTCGGCTCTGGTCACTGCCACCTTCGACAACGTGTCGATCAATCCGACGACCGGGAACTAGTACTCTTTCGGAAGAGCCCTCCGAATCCGCCGACGTCTCCGTGAGCTCTCGGAGTGAAAGTAGAGCGGATGACGTCCTTCGCGCGCGCGAGCGCCGCGGCTTTGGCGTCGATGTCGACGCCGGCGGCTGCGTAACGGGAGGATTTCAAGGCGCGGGATTATAGGCAGGCCGCGGCCGGCTGCCATCCCGCCAGAAAAGCGTGAATCGCCCGATGCGCTCCGAGTGCGGATAGCGATCGGCGATCGCGCGCCGAAGCGACTCATTCGGCCGCCGGGAGAAGGACGGAAGATCGTTCAACACCACGGCTTGGACGTCCCTCGCCTTGAGGAGTCGGATCATCCTGTCCGGTTGACCGTAATCATCGGAAAGAAAGTCGAAGAAGTAGCGCGTCGGGTTCCGACGCCCGGCCAGAAAGTAGACCTCCGGGCAGTCTGGAGACGCGTAGATCTCCCCCTCCGGAGCCACCCGTCGGAGCGCGGCCAGCAGGGCACCGTAGTCTCGCGCGTCACCGACCGGCACTCGGAGACCTCCGCGCTCGTGCTCGAGCCGACCGTTCGCCGAGTAGCGGGCGGCGCGCCAACCGAGGTTGAAGAGGTATCCGGGATTCATTCGGAGGACGGCAAAAGCGAGAAAGACGATCAACAGAGCGAGTCGTGAAGTTTTCGAACCGCCGGGGCGAGCCGCGGCGATCGCCACCAGCGCCAGGACCACGATCGGCGCGGCGTAACAAAAGTAAATGGCAGCGGAGAAAGGAAACTGGACGAGAGGAAGGAACGCGGACAGGGATCCGAGGAGAAAGACCTGGTGCTGCCTTCGGACCGACACGCCCGCACCGAGAGGGCTCGACACGAGGAGCGCCGCCGCGAGAGGGGTTGCGACCGCCAGAGCCCTCGCGTTCGACCAAAGCGTCTGATACGCCTCAAAGGAGCCGGAGAGGCAGAGAATCAGCACGAGGACGGCCGCAAGAGCAAGATGAACGGCTCGGCGCGCTCGGGCCGGCAGGGCGACCGGCCGCAGCAGGACGATGAGCGCAATGATGGCCAGCCAGACTCCCTGCTGGGCGGGCAGGGCGACCGTGGCCTTCGCGATCTGCCGCTGAGGCAAGACGAAAAGGTCCCGCGCGAGCCAGTTCAACGATCCGGTTGCAACATACGGAAGGACATAAATCGCCAGCGGGATCGACACTCCGGCGCAGAACGGAAGGAGAAGGCTGCTCAGTCGGAAGAACCGTTCACGCGATCGTCCGCTTCCCGATCGCCACTCCCGGTACAGCATCGCTGCGATCAGGGTCGCCGGTGGAAACGCAAAGGTCATCAGCCGGCGGAAGAGGAAAGGAGGCCGAACGAAAACGAGAACCACGAGGCCCATGAGAACCGCGGCGCCGAAAGCCGTGATGATCAGGAATGCCGATCGCTCCCGACGCGGTCTTCGTGGCTCGCTTTCCGAAAGCGTTTCCTTGTAATGGACCACGTAGAGCAAGACCGCGGCGACGTAGTACAGCCCCACGATCTTGACCAGAATGGAGAGTCCTCCGCACAGGCCGGCGATCCACAGCCAGGTTTTCCGGCCGCTTTCGCCGTGGCGAAACAATGCGAGCGTGCCGAAGGTGGCGAAAAAAAGGTTGTACCAGGAGGGAAGGCTCGCGAAGTAGTTCGGCACGCTCCAAACGACGGCAAGGAGCGTGACCAGAAAGGCGGCTCCCGGAGAGACCACACCCATCGCGATGGCCGCGACCGCCGCAACCCAGAACAGAAAAGAGACGTAGAGGAGCCAGCGAAGCGAGGCCAGGCGCGTCCCGAGGATCCGGAAGGTCAGCGCATGCGCCCAGGTCAGCCCGCCCGTGTATCCCTCGTCGAAGTCGCGGTGCGGCAGCTCCCCCGACAAGACGCGCTCGGCGCTCTGCGCGATCGTCCCCTCGTCGTGCGGAATCCAGCCACGCTCGACGAAGGGGAGCGCGTAGGCCGCCGACAGAAGAATAGATAACGTAAAGGCAAGTCGCCGCTTCGTGGAGCGTGCGGCCCGCTCCGACGTCTCATCGCCAGATGACCCGGTTGATCGCGCGAACTCACCCGGGATCTGGCCAATTAGCGATTCATTCAATCCTTCGAAGATACAACGTGGAGTCTCCCGGCCGGGTCGCTGTAAAATGGAACATCGAACCGCGCCGAGCGCCAATCCAGCTTTCGATCGTCGTCCCTGTCTACAACAGCGAGAAGTCGCTTCCCTCGCTCGTCGTCCGAATGGCGCCGCTTCTTGCCGACGGGCGGGGAGAGCTGATTCTCGTAGATGACGCAAGCCGGGACGCCTCCTGGGAGGCCATTCGAAAAATCTCGGGCGAGCCGTGGAGCGTCCGCGCGATTCGGCTGATGCGAAATTCCGGTCAGCACGCAGCTCTCCTTGCCGGCATCCGGGCGGCACGTGGCGAGATCATCATCACGATGGACGACGACCTGCAGCACCCTCCCGAAGAGGTCCCGAAACTGCTCGAGAAACTCGCGGAGGGGTTTGACGTCGTGTACGGCACTCCCCGGCGGCTTCCCCATTCGGTCTGGCGGAACCTTGCCTCCTGGACGACGAAAATTGTCGTGCAAAGGGCCATGGGCGCCGAAACGGCACGCCAGGTCTCGGCCTTTCGGGCGTTCCGAACGAGTCTCCGGGATGCCTTTGCCCACTATTACGGCGCTTTTGTCTCGATCGACGTCCTGCTGACATGGGGCACGACGCGTTTCGCCGCCGTGCCGGTCGAGCATCGGAGCCGCGAGGTCGGGAGATCCAACTACACTTTCCGGACGCTGATCGTCCACGCCCTGACGATGGTGACGGGTTTCTCGACGCTCCCCCTTCGACTGGCGAGCCTCGTCGGGTTCTGTTTTACCCTCGTCGGCCTGCTCGTTCTCGGCTGGGTCGTCGGGGTCTTCCTTCTCCGTCACGGCAGCGTCCCCGGGTTTCCGTTCCTCGCTTCAATCATCGCGATCTTCTCGGGCGCGCAGCTCTTCGCGCTCGGAATCGTCGGCGAGTACCTCGCGCGGATGCACGTGCGAACGATGGGGCGCCCGCCGTACACGATCGCCGAGGAAATCGAAGCGACGCCCCCGGCATGATCGAGCGCCTCGCGTGGGACAGCGCCTTCTTCGGATTCGGCGTCGGGCGGCTCCCACCAGGGCCGCTCTCATCAGATGAGGCAGCGAAGTGCCGCCGAGAAGCCGTCACCGGGGGCATTGCATGTGTGTACTACCTCGCGCCCGCCGGAGACCCGCAGAGCTGGGCACACGCGATCGCGAACGGATTCTCGCCAGTGGACGTGCGAATCGAACTCGAGCGTGACGACGCGTTTCCCGACGTTCCCGCGGAGATCGCCGGGGAAGGTCAGATTCCCGCCCTCCAGGAGCTTGCAGCGGACGCGTTTGCTCAATCCCGGTTCTTCGCGGACCGGCGGTTTCCGCGCCAGAAGGCTCAAGAACTGTTCTCGATTTGGATCGATCGCGGCGTCCGTGAACCGGGTTTCTTCACCACTATCGCCCGAGACGGAAGGGAACCGGCGGCGTTCGTCTCCGCCCGAGTATCCGGCTCCATCGGTCGCGTCGAGCTGGTCGCCGTCGGCGAGGCCCATCGCTCTCGTGGGCTCGGCCGAGCCGCGCTCAAATCGGCGGTGGCCGAGCTCGGCCGGCGCGGGGCGGTGCGCGTGCGCGTGACCACGCAGGCCGCCAACGTCCCGGCTCAGCGCCTCTACCAGGCGGCCGGCTTTCGAACGGTCGAGGTCGGGCTTTGGTTGCACGGTTGGTTTGCGTGACAATCCCGTTCAATAAGCCGGGCTTCGCAGGCAACGAACAGGCCTACATGGCCGAGGCGATCCGGTTCGGGCACATCTCGGGCGATGGTGAGTTTACGCACCGGGCGTGCGAGCAGCTCGAAGCCGTGCTGCCGGGAGCTCGGGTGCTGCTAACCACATCCTGCACCCACGCGTTGGAGCTCGCGGCGCTACTCCTCGACCTCCGGGCGGGCGACGAGGTCATCGTGCCGTCTTTTACCTTCGTCTCGTCGGCTAACGCCTTTGTCCTGCACGGCGCCCGTCCGGTTTTCGCCGACATCCGGTCGGACATCCTGGGCCTGGACCCCGAGTCGCTCGAGGACAAGATCTCACCGCGGACACGAGCGGTTGTGCCCGTTCACTACGCCGGGGTGAGCTGCGACATGGAAGAGATCCTGGATCTGTGCCGGCCCCGCGGGATCGAGGTCGTCGAAGACAACGCCCACGGACTCTTTGGGCGGTACCGCGGCCGGGCGCTCGGGACCTTCGGGGGTCTCGCGGCGCTCTCCTTCCACGAGACCAAGAACATCATCTGCGGCGAGGGCGGCGCGCTCGTCGTCAACGATCCCCGCTACCTCGAACGTGCCGAGATCGTGCGGGAGAAGGGGACGAACCGCAAGCGCTTCTTCCGAGGCCTGGTGGACAAGTACACGTGGGTGGACGTCGGCTCGAGTTTCCTGCCGTCGGACCTCCTCGCCGCGTTTCTCTTTGGACAGCTCGAAAAGAAGGACGAGATTCAGGCCGCGCGCCGAAGGATCTTCGAGCGTTACGCCGAAGCGCTCCTCTCATGGGCGCGCGAGAAGGGCGTACGGCTGCCCGAGATTCCGCATGACCGCGAGCAGAGCTTTCACATGTTCCACATGCTCCTGCCAGATCTGGGCGCTCGAACCTCGTTTCTTGCCCACCTGAAGGAACAAGGGATCCTCGCTGTCTTCCACTACCAGCCGCTCCACCTCTCGGAGATGGGTCGGCGCTTCGGCGGAAAGCCCGGCGACTGCCCGATATCCGAGGAGGCTGCGGACAGACTCGTCCGGCTTCCCTTCTATACAGGACTTGCCCCGGCCGATCAGGAGCGCGTGATCGAAGCGATCCTGTCGGCTCCCCTCTAGCGTCGCGCTGACTCTGGCAATCGGGCCGACGCGAGCCAAGACGTTCCAACGCCGCGTTGCGAGTCACTCAACAGACCGCGTTCGAGGGCGAGGAGCGCCCGAAGCGGCGGGTTTGCAAGAGCCGAGATGCGGTACTCGCTTTCGGGTTCGGTGACCGGACGCCGCCCGACGAAGAGTGTCCGGAGCCAACCGAGCGGCCAAAGTACCCGAAAGATCGGCATGACGACGCCCGGCACCAGCCCCGCTCGGGCAAACAGGTCGAGAACCATCTTCCGCGTATACCGCCGCACATGACCTGCGTAGTCGTCGAGCGAAGACCACAAACGAGGATCTGCAGGCACAGTGAGGAGGATGTAGCCGTCGGGGGCGACCAAGTTCGCCGCCTGATCGAGCAGACCCGCGTCGTCCTCGACGTGCTCGACGACGTCAAAGAGTCCAACGAGATCGAAACTCCGGGAGAACGGAGGAGCGCTTCCTTCGGCGAGCACCACCGTTAGTCCAGCCTCGCGCGCGAGACGAAGGTCATTCATGCGACGTTCGAGGCCAACTGCCCACCAACGCCGAGACAGCGCGTCGAGGAGATGGCCGTCGCCGCAGCCGAATTCGAGGACACGGGGCCGCAGGCGCCCTGCCAGGCACTCCGCGGCAAAGCGAACGACGCGCGCGCGGCGATGCGAAAACCAGAAGTGGTTGTTCCTCAGGGAGCGGAGGACTTCGTGGCCCCGCTCTGGGAACCGAGGCTCGAGTGCGGAGTCGCAACGCACAGAAGGTAACGATGATACACAGAGAATTCGACGACTTCCCGCACGAGGAACTCGCGGCCGAGAGCCTGAAGGATGTCGTCCCGTCGTCGCGGAAAACGCCCGCGATCGTACCGCCACAGGATCCGCGACAGAGCTCTGGCATCGTCGCGTACGGCGTCGAGAAAGATCAGCGTTCCGCGGGTCACGCGGCGCAACTCCGCGAGCATTCGCGGCCACGCGGTCTCCGGGAGGTGGTGGGAGACGTCGAAGCACAGCGAAAGATCGAAGCAGTGCGCCGGGAAGGGAAGGTCCGTGGCGTCTCCGACCAGCGCGACGGCGTCGGGACGCCTCCGCCGAGCGGACAGCACGGATCTCGCGTCGATGTCGAGAGATACCGGGTCGAGCCCCAGGCTTCCGGAGAGGCCTCCGCCCGCGCTGCCCACGTCGAAGACGCGACCCGCCGGCGCCTGCGGGAGAACGGCTTTCAGTTTCTCGACCACGACCGAACGCCCGGCCGCGTTCTGGACGAGCTCGTAAAACCAGGGTCGGGAGACGACAGCCGCGGCGACCCGTTGAAAGAACGTTTCGGTCACGGCGATCCCGAGCCCGATTGTTGGGTTTCGGACGTCTTCCCCCGATGGGTGGGATTCGGTCCGATCGCCGACGTTCTTCGCCGGAAGATCGACCCGCCACGATCGGACTGTACCGGCCGATAGTTCCGCAGAATCCACTCCTCGAGCAGCGTTCCGTACCCCTTGCCGAATCGTTCGAATCCGTACTCGGGCATCGGACGGTTGAAGATCACCACGACGTCGGGCGGAGATCGCTCGAAGCTCCGGATCAATTGCTGCTCAACGCGGGCGTCGAGAAAGCCCGGCATGAGGTCGAGCAGCGGCGACACGCTCCGGACGCCGAACAGGAGGTCTACCGCGTTGATCTCCGGGAGGACGAGGGCGGTTTCGCCGGCTCGGAGCTCGCCGCGCAGCTTCTCGAAGAACGACGCCTCCTTCAGAGGAAGGAAGACGTCGCCCATCCGGGTCGCGACGCGCCGCTTCCAGGGATAGCGCAGGCTGTCCGCTCCCGCGACCGCACCGAACCCGCCGACGATCAGCAGCAGGATTCCCGCCATCCGACGCATTACGCGCGTCGCCTTCCCGGCAGGAGCGAGGAGCACGGGCGCCACGAAGCACAGAAAGACGACCCAGGTGAGGCTGCTGGTGAAGTGCGCGGGCCCGTCGAAATGCCCCGAGACCCCCACGGAAAAGATCGTGCGCGCGCCGACCAAGGCGGCGAACACGCCGATCGCGATCAGTCGCGAACGGTACGGGAGATCGCGCCGGAAGAGCGCGAAGAGCGCGACGAAGAAAGCCACGCTCGCGGAGAGCGCGACGGGCGCTCGGAAAGGTTGCGAAAAACGCTCGACGAGCCACCAGACAAGAAGGGCCCCGGCGAGAATCAGAGCAGGGCACCACCGCGAAAGCCGGGGCTCGCGCACGGAGAGCATCGCGGCAAGAGCGAGAAGGAGCAGGGTCAGGAGGAGGCCCCACGCGACTTCTCTCACGCTCACGAACCAGTCCATCGCGTCCATCCCTGCGACCATCCGATAGATGCGGTTGAGCTCGGGGGGAGGAGTGACGTTCACGGGCCAGAGGTGGTTGTCATCGCGAAGTGACCGAAGCGAAGTGTTCGAAGCCGCGAGGAGAGCGCCGGGCGCGACCGCCAGCAGGAAGCCTCCGACGGCTCGCGCGCCCTGCGACACCATTTCCCTGGGCCGCGGAAAGCGCCCGGCGACGAGCGCCGCGAGGGCGGCCACGCCGACCTCCTGCTTTGCACAGAACGCCAGCCCGGCGAGAAGGCCGCCGAGCAATGATCGCGTCGACTCTCCGGGTCCGCCGTTTCGCACGAGCAGGATCGCTCCGAGCGACAGGGCGAGCGCGTGCACGACGCCGGCGTAATACGGGAAGACCAGACGGCCGGGTCCCGGAGCGAAGACCGAGAACGCGAGCAGGAGACCCGCGCACGCGATCCGCTCCAGCGTGGAGAGATACGGCTTCGCGCATCGAAGCAGCAGAATGCCCGCGACGATCGCCGGGATCCAGTTCCAGAGCAGCAGAGCGGAAGTCGAGGATCCGACGAGGCGCGCGAGACCACCCAGCACATAGGGGGAAAGAGGACCGTAAGCGAGGTAGACGTCGCGGTAGAGCACCTCGCCGTGGGAAATCCGGTGGGCGAGCGACCAGGAGAAGCCGGGGTCGCCGTAGGGATCGATCCACCGTCCGTCGGCGGAGAGACCGGCGACGGTCGTGAAGAGAACGAACACGATCTCGGGCAGCCAGTCCGAGAGCTTTGCCGGGTTCATCGGGCGTCGACTCGTCTCACGCGGACCTGGAAGGCTGATTGTTTCGGCGCGGAACCCGGGCCGGGGAACCCGGGGACGTAGTTCTCGTCGATCCACCGCCGGATTTCTCGCCCGTAGTCTTCTCCGAACAGCCCGCGTCCGTACTCTCCGGCGGTTCGTTTGACGATGACGATGGTCTCCGGCCGCGCGCGCCGCAGATCTTGGAGAAACTCCTCTTCATTCGACTCCCGGAGATAGCCGGGAATAGAGATCTTGTGACGCATGAGGTTGGGCTGGCCGGCGAGATAGTTGATGACGCCCCCCTCGGGAACAACGACCACTCCGCTCTTCTCGCCCGTCTTCGCCCGGACGATTGCCGCCACCCGGGTGAGATCACGAGCGGTGCCAGGCAGAGCAGACAGCATGCCGTCGGTCCCGGGCACCGGAACGCGCTCGTCGGAGGCGTACTGGATCGAGCGGCCCAGGAAAGCCAGCCCGACGAGAAGGGCGATTGCGCCGTCTGAGATCGCGCGCAACCGAAGCCGTAGCGCTCGCTGTTTCTGCAGGCCCACAAATGTTCCGAGAAGACCTGCCGCGCAGACGAAGGCAAACAGGAGCGGCGGTGCGACATAGCCCGAGTCCGCAATATGAAAGAGCCTTCTATGGGAGGCGAGAAGTCCCAGGCATCCAAACCCCACGAGGGCCGCGGCCCGCGGGCCGCGGCGCCGGAGGAGGCCGGACACGAGAGCCGCGAGGCAGACCAGGGGCGCGGCACTCAAGAGAATCGCACCCGACGCGCCTCCCGCGACCGCGAGTAGGGCCATTGCTGCGAGAATGGCGAGAAGCCGCCGGAGCCAGCGCGCCGCCCGTGCGTTATCGACACCTCTGGCGGCGAGGAGCCCGGCGAGCGATGCGACTCCGAGCCAGATTGCGGCCGAATACAAGAGAACCGGAATTCCATCGCGCCAGCCTCGAAAGGCGGCCAGAAGCGACCCGGCGGGCGTTTCGCTGGGAATTCCCACCAGAAGCACCGGAGCGTCTCGCAGGAGCGCTTCCGGGCCGGCCGCGGCCGCAAAACCTCCGAGCGTTCCGCCGAACGTCACGACTGCCGCCCCGGCAATCAGAAACACCTCCCGGAGGAGCTGGGAGGTGAAGCCGAGGCGGATCGACTCGGCCGCGAGCACCGACACGAGCGTAATCACTCCCCATTCCGTGCGGCAGAGGCCGGCGAGGCCAGCGCACACCCCTGCCCCGAGGCACCGCAGGCTGTTTCGACGAGATCCGGGCATCGACGCCAGACCGCATGCGACGAGAGCGAAGCCGGCGGGGTGCCAGATCCGGTATCCCATGCCCAGAATGGCGCCGCCGGAATTGGGCATGAAGACCAGAGCCGGAATCGCCAGCGCCGTCCACAACAAGGCCTCGCGTCGGCCTTTGACGCGACGAAGAGCGAAATACAAAGCCGCGAGGACGCCGAAAGCTCCCGCGATACCGCAAATCGCGAGGGACGTGAAGCTCGATCCAAACAGACGGAAGAAAGCCGCCTGGAAGTACGGAGTGAACGGACCGAACCAGTAGACAACGTCCCGGTAGAGCATCTCGCCGCGCGCCAACGCATCGGCGTAGATCCACTCCGTTCCCGAATCGATGATCGCGTCGGACCACTTGCCGCGGGAGATCACGAAAAGTCCGACCGTCGCCGCGCCAAACGCAACCACAGCCACGGCCGGCACCAGCCGCCGGGATTGCGCTCTCAAGTGACGATCGCCGGCCGGTCGCGCCAGCGCTTCCACGCACCGGACGCCCGGATCTCGTCGATCGATTCGAACGCACGGTCGAGCTCCTCGTCCGCCGTGTAAAAGTGCGGCGAGAGACGGATACCCGCTCCCGGACGATAGTCCACGACCACGTCGCGGGCGTTCAGCTCCCGCGAGACCTCGAGCGCGTGCTCGAAATCGACGGCGACGGTTCCTCCGCGGCGCGCGGGATCGTCGGACGCCGCGCACCGGAATCCGCGGTCGCGCCCGAGCGAGATCAGCCGCCCGGTCTGCCGGAGCGACTTCCCGCGAATCGCTTCGACGCCCGCCTCGAGGACGATCCGCGGCCCCTCGCGCGCCGCGTAGAGGGCGGGGATCGCCGGGGTTCCCAGGAGGTATCGGAAAGCATCGTCGCGCCAGCGCATCGGAGGCGCCTCGAAATCGAACGGCGCGGGATGCGCCATCCATCCGGTGAGCGACGGCCGGAGGCGAGATCGCAGCTCGGGTCGCACCCAGAGGAATGCGCCGCCGGGGCCTCCGCAGAGCCACTTGAGAACGCCGCCGACGAGAGCGTCGGCGCCGAGGGCGTCGACCGACACCGGCATCGTGCCGACGGACTGGTACGCATCGACTCCGAGGAGCGAGCCTTCGCGGCGGCACTTCGCGGCGATTGCGGGCACGTCGACCACGAACGCGCTCTTGAAGAGGACGTGGGACAGCAGCACGAGCATGGTCCGCTCGTCGATCGACCCGGCGATCCGCGACTCGTCGACTGCGAGGCCGTCTCCGCGCGGCGACGGCACGACGACGATCTCCGCTCCGAGGCGGGGACCCAGCGTCTCGCAGAGGTATCGGACGGTCGGGAACTCGCCGTCGATCATCACCACGCGATTTCGCGGCGGTCGGAAGTCGAGAGACGAGAGAAGCACCGCCGCGGCGATCGTGACGTTCGGGAGCATGGTCACCGAGCCGGCGGAAGCGCCGATCAACGGCGCGACGTCGTCGCCGACGGCGACCGACATTTCCCACCACCCTTCCGCCCAGGCGCGAACCCCGCGCGTCTCCCACGTCTTCGCGTATTCGGCGAGCGCCTCCGCCGCCCGGCGCGGCATCGCGCCGAGCGAGTTGGAGATGAGATAGGTCGACTTCTCCAGAATCGGGAACTCGGGCCGGAACCGGAGGAGGGGGTCCGCCGCGGTCATCGAGCCGGGGCGGCGTCCGCGACGATCGGACCGACCTTTGCGCCGTTCTTGTAGATCTCGGAGATTTTCCGGACGTTTCGGACGTCCCGCAGCGGATCCTCGGAGAGCACCAGGAAGTCGGCGCGCTTGCCCGGTTCGAGAGTCCCGCGGTCCCGCTCGATTCCGAGCGACCGCGCGGAAGTGACCGCCGCGGACCGAAGCGCCTCGAGAGGCGAGAAGCCGGCCTCCGCGTACAGATCCATTTCGATCGACACTCCCAGACCGGGGAAGGCCCACATGTCGGTGCCGAGGGCGACCGGGACTCCCGCCGCGTGGAGGCGCCGCAGGTTCTCGCGGAGCGCGGGAAGGTTCCGCTTCACGTTCTCGAAGTTCGGATAACGGCGCCGATAGCCGTCGGAGTATTCGGGCGTTCGGTAGCGCGCGATGGTTTCCTTCGGAAGCCCGCCCGGCTTCGTCACGGCGGGGTCCGAAAGCACGCGGTCCACGAACGCGCGCGTGTCGGCGAGGAACTCGAAGATGTCCATCGTCGGGATGTAGAAGATCGACCGCTTTTTCATGGCCGCGATCGTGGCGTCATCGAGCGGCTCGATCACGCCGTGCGCGAGCGCGGTCGCGCCGTCGGCGATCGCCTCCTTCGCGTCGGCGAGCTTCGGAGCGTGGACGGTCGCGCGCAGGCCCGCTCTCCGCGCCTCGGCGATCAGCGCCTTCGCGACCTCGGGCTTCATCCGGGGAAGCGGGGGCTTCGGGGCGCGGCACCAGCTCATGTCGTCCAGCATGAGCTTGATCTCCGTCGACCCCAGCTCCTTCGCCTTCCGAACCGCTGCCCGCGCCGCTTCCGCCGTCGTCGGAAAGCGATCGACGTGGGCATCCGCCGGTTCCCCCTGGTCCCACCAGCCGCCTTTCGCGGTGAAGATGGGCGCCGCGGGAAAAACCTCGGGGATGTCGCGGCGTTCACGGGACGCGGCCGCGAGGGCCCGCGCCCCCGCGACGTCCTCGGCCATCAGTCGCACCGACGTGACGCCCCGGTTGAGCATCGTTTTCAGGTCGTCGTCCGATTCCGCGTGGACGTGCGCGTCGATCAGGCCGGGAATGATCCATTTCCCGTCGGCCGGAATGACTTGCGTTCCGACCGGCAGCGCCTTCACGGCCTCCGGCGTCGCAGCGCCTACGGAGAGGATCCTTCCGTCGGAGATGACGAAGAGCGCATTTCCGAGCGACGGCGCACCCGTGCCGTCCACGAGCGTCGCGCCGCGAAAAGCAATGATGACGGAGAGGACCGTCTTAACGGGCGACCGCTCCCTCTTTTTCGAGCTCCTCTTCCGGGATCTCGACGGGATAGACGCCCGTGAAGCACGCCGCGCACGTGGCCTGGAGCGGCCGGCCGAAGGCCTCGAGCATGCCTTCCGACGAGAGATACCCGAGCGTGTCGGCCCCGATGAACTGCCGGATCTCCTCGACCGAATTGTTCGCGCCGATCAGCTCCCGCCGCGTCGGCGTGTCGATGCCGTAGTGGCAGGAGGCCATCGTCGGCGGAGAGGACACCCGCACGTGGATCTCTCGGACGCCGGCTTCGCGCAGCATCCGCACGATCTTTCTCGACGTCGTCCCGCGCACGATCGAGTCGTCCACGAGGACGATCCGCTTGCCTTCGACCACCTCGCGGACCGGATTCAGCTTCACCTTGACGCCAAAGTGGCGGATGGATTGTTTCGGCTCGATGAAGGTCCGGCCGACGTAGTGGTTTCGGACGAGCCCGAGAGCGAACGGGATCCCCGACTCGCGTGCGTAACCGAGGGCGGCGTACATGCCGGAGTCGGGCACCGGAACGACGAGGTCCGCGTCCGCCGGATGCTCGCGCGCGAGCCGAGCCCCGAACGCCTCACGGGAAGCGGCGACGCTCTTGCCGAAGACTTTCGAATCGGGGCGCGCGAAGTAGACGTGCTCGAAGATGCATGGGGTCGAGTTCGCGAACGCGAACCGGCGGGCCGACAGGCCTTCGCGGGACAGCCGCACGATCTCGCCCGGCTCGACGTCCCGGTCGAAGCGTGCGCCGATCAAGTCGAAAGCGCACGTCTCGGACGCGACGACGGGAGAACCCTCCAGCGTTCCCAGAGAAAGGGGGCGGATGCCGTGCGGATCGCGCGCCGCGAAGATCCCCTCGCGGGAGAGAACGAGGATCGAGTACGCCCCCTGTACGTCGAGAAGAGCCTCGGCCAGCGCGGAGGCGACGTCGGGCGCCTTCGAGCGCGCGACGAGGTGCAGGATGACTTCCGAGTCCGACGTGGTCGTGAAGAGGGCGCCCGACGATTCGAGCCCCCGCCGGATCTCGCGAGCGTTGACGAGGTTTCCGTTGTGCGCGAGCGCGAGCGGTCCGCGCCCGGTCGCGAAGACGATCGGCTGCGCATTCGCGAGAAGCGATGCGCCGGCCGTCGAGTACCGCACGTGACCGATAGCCGTGCGTCCCGGAAGTCTGGAGAGCCTCGCTTCATCGAAGACGTCGGCGACGTAGCCCATCTCCCGCTCCACGAAAACCGCCTCCCCGTGGAGGGTGGCGATCCCGGCCGACTCCTGCCCGCGGTGCTGGAGCGCGTAGAGTCCCAGGTAAGCGATGTTGGCGGCGTCCTGGGAGTCGGCGATCCCGAAAATGCCGCATTCGTCGCGGAAGCCGTCCCGGAGTTCCATCTCGTCAGATGTTAACGCGTCGGGGAAGAGGTTCATGCCCCGGCGCCCGGGTCCGGGGTGGAGCGGTCCGTCAGGACATCCAATCGGCGAAGATGCGGGCCTTTTTCGCGGAGCTCCAGACGTCGGGCGGGACCTTCATCGCGAGCGAGATCTCGATCGAGTGCGCTCCGGGGGGAAGGACCCTGCGAGTCGAGTACACCCCGATCTGCTTCCCCGCCTCGTCGAGCAGCCTCACGACGATCTCGACCCGATGCGCCTGGCCGTCCGTGTTCGACCCGGTGAAGACCCATTCGGTAACGACCGGGGCGGCGCCCGGCTCGGATTTCATCTGCAGTGTGACGGAGTCGATCGAGGCGACGAACCTCGCGCGGTATTCGAGCCTCCGGAGCGTCGTCTTTTCGCCCGGCGCCGGCACCGGGATCGTCGTCTCGGAGTGCAGCATCAACGAAGCGAAGGCGAGCGCCGCCGCGAACGAAAGGACGGTGACGCAAGCCGCTTTCCTGCGCGCGTTCATAGGCCCCCTTTCGAGTTTGGAAGGATTATAGAGGCGTCGACCCCGGCAGGAACTCCGCGAGCTCCCGATCGTGCCGGCGCGCCAGGACGAGCTGGGAGGTGACCGCGCCGATGAGCGCCCAGAGCATGTTCGACTGGGTGTCCCCTCTTCCGTCGCGAGCCGGGTTCGCGCTGGCACGCGCCGTGCTCTCTACCCCTTCCGGTATGAGCAATGCGACGCCGGATCGGATGAAGTTCCTGGCTGCGGCCGTGATTCTTCTCGCCGGTTTCGCCGCGGGGTGCGGGTCTTCCGCCTATGCGCGGCGAACCGACTCGGACCGGCTCCTGTCGGCTCAGGTGGACGAGCGCCTGGCGGCGACCTCGAGCCTCGCCGGCTCGCGCGTCGTGGCCAGGTCGCACTGGGGCGTCGTGGCCCTGCTCGGCGAAGTTCCGGAAGAGCAGCTGAAGGGCGAGGCGGAACGAGTCGCGACCACGGTCCCGGGCGTCGTGCGGGTCAACAACCTCATCCTGGTTGCAAAGGAAGCCTGGAGGATCGGGGGATCAGCCCCGCCGCAAGGCTCCTTGACTATCGCCCGGGCCGATTAGGTCCGAAGGAGGGCTACATCATGGTCAAACGTTTCCATGGAATCCTGGGTGCCGCCGCCGCCGCAGTGGTGCTGGTTGCGTTCGTTTCCGGCTGCACGACGACGCAGTCGCCGAAGAGGCAGATCGACGACAACGCGATTACGGCCGCGGTCAAGGCGAAGCTGACCGCCTCCCGGTTCTCGAACATCGTCAACGTCGACGTCAACACGACCAACGGGATCGTGACGCTCGCCGGCGAAGTGCCCAACGCCCAGGTGAAAGCCGACGCCGAACGGGAAGTGCGTACCGTCGACGGCGTGCGGGGCATCAACAACAACCTTCAGGTCAAGAACCCGCCATCGCCCTAGCTTCGATCGGGGAACGAGAGGAGACGGCAGACGCGATGTCTGCCGTTTTTTTGTAGTCTCGGGGCATGCCGACCTGGAAGGTCACGCTCGAGTACGACGGCACCCGCTATCGCGGCTGGCAGGCCCAGGCCAACACGGAGCGCACGGTCCAGGGAGTCTTCCTGCGGGCCGCTCGCGAGATTCTCGGCGCCGATGCGACTGTCGGCGGCGCCGGCCGGACCGACGCGGGAGTCCACGCGCTGGCACAGGTCGCTCACGTCAAGGCGCGGCGCAACCTGCCTCCCGGAGAAATCCTCCGGGGCGTCAACGACGCGCTTCCGCACGACGTCGACGTTCTTTCGGTCGAGTCCGCGGCCCCCGCGTTTCATGCGCGTCACGACGCCTTGAGCCGCACCTATCTCTATCGCATCTCCCGCAGGCGCACCGCGTTCGACAAGCGCTACGTCTGGTGGGTCCGGGACCGGCTGGACTCCGCCGCGATGGAGACTGCGGCGCAGCTCTTCCGCGGCCGGCACGACTTCTTCTCCTTCTGTGAGAACCCGGAGGGACAGCAGTCCACCCTGGTCGTCGTCGAAGCGAGCGAAATCCTGGAGCGCGGACACGAGATCCATTTCCGGATCGAGGCGTCGCACTTCCTCTGGAAGATGGTGCGGCGCCTCGTCGGAACTCTCGTGGAGGTCGGAAGGGGAAACCGGACGCCCGCGGACGTCGTGAAACTTCTCGCCGAAAAGTCGGCCGAGCCGGCCGGATGGACGGCGCCCCCTTCCGGGCTGTTCCTGGAGAAGGTCCGGTACTCTTAGAGAACGTCGGCCGCGGCGATCGCGCTCTCGAAGGAGGTCCTCCAGATCTTCGCGAGCGAGTCGACCTTCTCTTCGACGAGCAGGCGGCCCGATACCCGAACGGAGAGGACGCTGCCGCAAACGTTTCCGACGGCACGGAAGGGAACCTGTTCCGCGGCCGCGGCCTTCCGGATCGAGCTCTCGTTCGCGGCAGCGAACGTGATCACCGCGCGTCCCGTCGTCTCGCCGAACAGGAGCGCCGATGGGCGGATCGTTTCGGGGAGCGAGATTTCGGCGCCCCGGCCGCCTTTCATCGCGCACTCGG
>Ga0207646_10004009_pt1 | contig 16293 bp, 14 predicted proteins | sample KBSK5502metaG_FD_184343 | JGI IMG/M metagenome (GOLD analysis project Ga0207646, IMG submission 184343) | Corn, switchgrass and miscanthus rhizosphere microbial communities from Kellogg Biological Station, Michigan, USA - KBS K5-50-2 metaG... | ecosystem: Host-associated > Plants > Roots >... | reverse complement strand
GGGGCCGCGCTGCAGCTGGGCTTGGGCCACGGTGATCAGGTTCGCCGTGAGCACCTCGCCGATGTAGCCCTGCTGGATCAGATCACGCGCGTACAGAATCGTCGGGTCGCTGCGCCCCTGCAGGCCGACGATGGTCGAGAGCGATCGCTGGCGAGCGAGCCCGGCCATTTCTTCCGCCTCCGCGAGATTCTTGCCGAGCGGCCATTCGCAGCACACGGGCTTTCCGGCCTGCAAGCCGGCCATCACGAGCTCGCGGTGACCGGGCACTCGGACGCAGACGACGAGCAGGTCGACGTCCGGATGCGTCGCCATGTCGCTGAACTGGTGGAACGCGTGCTGCGCGCCAAACGCCGCGGCCGAGGCCTTGGCCGTGTCCTCGTGCGCGGTGCAGACCGCCTTCAGCTCGTAGCCGGGTAGCGCTTGCAGGGCGGGAACGTGAGCATTGGCGCCCCAGCCGCTGCCTCCTTGTGTCACGGTCGCTCCCACGATTCCCACGCGAATCTTCTCTGTCATCACATACCCTCCTGGCGCGCACAGGTTACAAGAGTCCCGGCGCGCTTGACACCTCGACGTCGCAAGCGGAACATCCCGGCTCGAGCGCGCCAATGCGGCAGATTGCCGAAGAGCAGCGGTTGCCCTCCGATCTCGACGCGGAGCCCGTGGTACAGGCCGCGGCCGCTCTGCAGCCGGTCATTCGCGGTCATCACGATGAGCTCGAGCGCGAGCAACGGCTGCCGAAAGTGCTGGTCGAGCGGTTCCATGCCGCCGGCTTCTATCGGCTGGTGATGCCGCGTGCACTCGGCGGTCTGCAGACCGACCCGCTGACCTACGTGCGCGTCGTGGAGCTGCTGGCCGAGGCCGATGGCTCGGCCGGCTGGAACGTGGCCAACAACAGCATCGGCCAGCTCGTCACGCTGGGTCTGCCGGACGAAGGCGTTCAGGAGATTTACGCGCACGGCGCCGACACGGTCATCGCCGGCACCGCGGTCATGGGAGGCGGACGGGCCGTGCCCGTCGAGGGTGGTTATCGCGTCACCGGTCGCTGGCCATTCGGCACCGGCTGCCAGGAGAGCTCCTGGATGCTCGGCAGCTTCCAGATTCTCGACGGCGGAGAACCGCGCCGCAGCCCGGATGGCAGCTCGGTCTTCTGGCGCGGCGTCTTCGCACGGTCGGACGTGCAGATCGTCGAGGGTAGCTGGGACGTGGCGGGGATGCGCGCGACCGGGAGCTTCGACTGGACGGTCGACGACGTCTTCCTGCCGGAGCGGCGGACGATGGTCCACGCAGGCGTGCCGCTCGACAATCAGTGGAAGCGCTGGCCCGGTGTGTCGTACGCGTTGCCCGCGCAAGCGTGGGTCGGGCCCCATCACAGCGCAGTCATCACCGGAATCGCTCGAGCTGGTATCGATGCACTGATCGAGCTCGCCGGTGAGAAGACGCCGCGCGGCCGGACCGGTCGGCTCTGCGAGAACCCACAAGTCCAGGAGGCGATCGGTCGCGCCGACACGATTCTGAACGCCGGTCGCGCCTATCGCAGCGCGACGATCACGGAGGTCTGGAACACCGTCGCGGCCGGCGAAGAGACGACCCTCGATCAGCGGGCCCGCTGCCGGCTGGCCGCCGTCTATGCCTCCGAGAGCGCTCGCGAGGCGATGGATTTGATGTACCAGCACGGTGGCAGCACGTCGTACCGGCGCGAGAGTCGCCTGGCCGCGTGCTGGCGCGACCTGCACGTCGTCGGTCAGGCGGTCACGCTCGCGCCGGAGTGGTACCCGATGGGCGGCCGGGTCTTCCTGGAAATGGACCCGGGCCCGCGACTGCGCTAAGGAGGAGAGGCCTATGCCGTTCTACGCACGTGGTGACGTCCGCATCCACTATGAGGAAGTCGGCTCCGGATTCCCGCTGCTGCTGATCCCGGGCGGCGGCCTGAATTCGTCGATCTCCTTCTGGTCACGGGCCGCGTTCAACCCGATGGAGGAGCTCAAGGACGACTTCCGCTGCATCACGATGGACCTGCGCAACGCCAACGACGGGCAGTCCACCGGCCCGCTGCAGATCGACAAGCCGTGGGACGCCTACGCGGACGACCAGCTCGGCCTGATGGACCACCTGGGCATCCGCGAGTTCTTGGTCCTGGGCAACTGCATCGGCGGTCCGTTCATTCTCAAATTGATCCAGCGGGCACCCGAGCGCGTGGTGGCCGCCGTGCTCAGCCAGCCGAGCGGGCATCGGCCGGAAGATCCGGACATCTTCTGGAACAACAACATGACGAACTGGGGACCCGCCCTGGTCGCGCGGCGGCCCGACATCACGATGGCGATGATCGAGCGCTACCTTCACAACATGTACCGCTCGCCGGCCGACTTCGTCTTCACCGTGACGCGCGAGTTCGTGCGCTCCTGCCAGACGCCCATCCTCGTCCTCCCGGACGATATTCCGCCCCATCCGCTCGCCATCTCGCGGGAGATCGTCAGCCTCGCTCCCAACGCCGAGGCATCGATCTATCCGTGGAAGGAGTCCAAGGACACGATCCGGAAGGTCATGGACCATGTCCGGACGTTCTTGAAAGCGCACGAACCCGTGGCGTCCGCTCCGTGACCACATCGTCGCGTCATCCGAGCCCGGCTGCTCGCGCGACCAGAAACAATCCTGCCCCGACGACGACGACCCCGATGGCTCGCGCGACGCGCTCACCGGCCGGCGTGAGACGTTCGACGGTGATGGCCGCCGCCACGACAGCCATCGCGCGAAGGTCCATGACCCCGATGACCAGGAGGATCGCCATCGGACCGGCACAGCAGTGGCTGCAGTGGAGGCCGAGGCGCAGGCCGTGTCGCCAGGCCGTGCCGGCGTCGGCCGGCAGCGTACGGTCGCGCCCGGGTGCCTCCCGGCAGCAGGCAAGGTGACGAGCCTTCCACGCGCTGAATTGGAGCGCGCCGGCGATGAGGACGACCACACCGATCGCGATCGGTACGGCGCGCGCCAGCGTCGGCTGTTGCATCTCGACCGCCGCCAGCGCGACGCCCAGCGGAAACGCGGCCATTCCGAACACGGTCCAGATGAAGAAGTAACCCACACCTACGAGCGCGGTCAGGCGACCGAGGCGCGTCTCGCCTGTCCTGCCAACCGCCTGGCGATAGCGCCACAGCATTGGGACCAGGGACGGCAGCATCATCGCCACCATCATCACGACCCACATGCCGAGGAACGACGCCGCGGCGCCGGGCCACGTCTGTCCGGGCATCGGCATCCACGCCATCGACATCGTCCAGCCGCCGGGCATCGGCATCTCGCCCATCGCCGACATGGACGCGCACCACAGTGTCGTCAGCGCCGCGCTGGCGGCGAAGAGCAGCGCTGAGACACCGAAGAAGGCGCGGTGGGAAGCTCGCTCGGAAGCCACGACGTCGCTCAGCCCTTCTTGTACTCGTCGTGGCGGCGCCACCAGACGCCCGTCTCGTTGCGCCCGCTGGGTGCGCGGTCGAGCCACTGGTACATGCCCCAGAGGCCGTCCAGTCCGCGCGCATAGGTGGAATAGGCGTGGTAGACGACGCGGTCCTCGAGCGCGAACGCGCTCATGCCCGGCCTCTCGCGCGTGTACGTGGCCACGTCGGTTCCGACCATGGCCGCGAACTCGGCGACAGGCCCCTCGCCGCCGGCTTCCCGGACCAGCGCCGCCTCGCGCCGGTAGTTGTATTCGATGCCGTCGCGCTGTTGCTCCTCGGTGAACCCGACGGCGAAATCAGGATTGAAGTCGCCGCCGAACGAGGACGCCCAGGGAAACGTCCACCCCATCCGCCGCTTGTATGCCTGCAGCTTCGCGAGCGGCGCCCGCGACACCGCCCACAGCATGACGTCGTGGTTGGCCAGGTGCACGGCGACCCCGTTGAAGCCGTCCGCGATCGCCGAGCAGGAGGGGCAGCCGGCGGCGTAGTCGGGCCCGAACATGAAGTGGTAGACGAGGAGCTGCGAGCGCCCTCGGAAGAGGTCCGCCAGCGAGCCGCTCCCCTCGTCGGTCTCGAATCGATATGCCTTGTCGATCCGAACCCACGGCAGCTCCTGCCGCTGTCGCGCCAGATCGTCGCTGCGCCGCGTGAGCTCCTTCTCCGCCTCGAGCAGCTCGAGCCGCGCTGCGATCCACTCTTTACGTGTCCCGGTCATGTGCTTCGTCATCGCTTTTCTCTCCTTCTGGTGTCCACGGTTCCATTCGCCGCCCATCGCTCGTTGCTGGTCATGAGATAGATTTAGCGCCAGGTATCGAACGGTGGGAGTTACAAGTGTGACGGGATTCCGATGGACTCGCTGATCACTGCCGCGGCGCGTGCACTGGCGGCGGGTGATCCCCTCGGCGCATTGAAGCGGGTCGCCCTGCGCGAGGACGCGCCGGCTCTCGCGCTTCGGGGCATCGCGATGGCGCAGCTCGGCGATCTCGTTCGAGCGAAGGGCCTCCTGCGAAGTGCCGCGCGTGCGTTTGGTCCGAAAGAGGCCGTGGCCCGCGCGAGGTGTGTCGTCGCCGAGGCTGAGATCGCGCTCGTCTCGCGCGACCTGGGCTGGCCCGCGAAGGCGCTCGACGCAGCGCGCGCGACGCTCGAAGCGCACGGCGACCGGGCAAACGCCGCGTATGCGCGGTATCTCGAGGTCCGGCGCCTCCTGCTGATCGGGCGCATCGGAGACGCCGAGCGTACGCTCGCCGAGCTCGACGCAGCACCCCTCCCTCCCGCGTCGACGACCGCCCACGAGCTGGTGGTCGCGGCGATCGCGATTCGACGCCTCCGGACGAAGGCGGCGCGCGCCGCGCTCGCTCGGGCCAAGCGCGCAGCGGACCACGCACGCATCCCTGCGCTGACGGCGGAGGTCGACAGCGCCTACGCCGTCCTGAACACGCCGGCTGCGCGTCTGATTGCGAGCGGCGAGGAGCGACTCCTCCTGCTCGACGAGGTCGAGGCGTGTCTGGCGTCGAAAGCATTCGTCGTGGACGCCTGCCGTCATGTCGTGCGTGACGCAAGCAAGGTGGTCTCGCTGGCAACGCGTCCGGTGTTGTTCGCGCTCGCACGCGCGCTGGGCGAAGCGTGGCCGGGAGACGTACCAAGGGACACGCTGGTCGCGCGCGCATTCGGATCGAAGCTCGCCGACGAATCGTATCGCGCGCGGCTGCGAGTCGAAGTCGGGCGGCTTCGCACGGTGCTTCGGACGCTGGCCGACGTGAGCGCGACGAAGCGCGGTTTTGCGCTGGCGCCACGCCGCGCACGCGAGGTCGTCGTGCTGGCGCCGCCCGTCGACGACGAGCATGCGGCGGTGCTTGCCTTTCTCGCCGACGGTGAGTCGTGGTCGAGCTCGGCCCTTGGGCTTGCGCTCGGAACGAGCCAGCGCACGGTGCAGCGGGCGCTCGACTCACTTGCGGCGGCAGGCAAAGCGCAGTCGTTCGGTCGCGGGCGAGCTCGTCGTTGGATGACCCCGCCCGTGCCGGGATTCACGACGACCTTGTTACTCCCCGCTCCTCTGCCGATTGATTAAGATGGACGTATGAGTCGATCGACCGCCGAGATCGTCCGTGAGTATGGACCCTTTTCGGGTGCTGACAGGGTGCATGGAGTCACGTATGACGGTCAGAACGTCTGGTTTGCTGCTGGAGACAAGCTGAACGCCTTCGATCCTGCGAGCGGGAAGATGCTCCGCTCCATCGATGTCGCCGCCGATGCAGGAACGGCCTACGACGGCCAGCACCTGTTTCAGCTCGCCGAGGATCGCATCCAGAAGATCGATCCGAAGACCGGCCGTGTGCTGGCCACGATCCCGGCGCCCGGCGGCGGCGGTGACTCGGGGCTCACGTGGGCCGAAGGAACGCTCTGGGTGGGGCAGTATCGAGACCGGAAGATTCATCAAATCGATCCCCAAACAGGGGCGATTCTTCGCACGATCGAGTCCAAGCGCTTCGTCACCGGGGTCACCTGGGTCGACGGAGAGCTCTGGCACGGCACCTGGGAAGGTGACGAGAGCGATTTGAGGCGGATCGATCCTCGAACGGGAGAAGTTCTAGAAACGCTCGAGATGCCGCCCGGAGTGGGCGTTACGGGGCTCGAGTCCGATGGCGGCGATCAGTTCTTCTGCGGAGGAGGCACGAGCGGAAAGGTGAGGACCGTCCGCCGGCCCAGGCGCAAGTAATCGGCTCGCCCGGTGAGGGTCACGGCGCGCCGGCGCCGCCTTCGCGCTGCTTGCGCAGGAAGTCCTCGAGGTCTCGCATCAGCTTGTCCGAGTCGAGCTCCCCGTCAGGCAGCGGTTGCTGCTCCTCGGCGTCCGCGGCATCGTACTGCTGCTCCAGCTGCCGCACGTGCTCGCGCGTTGCGCGGTCTCGAGCCACCGCGCGATCACATTGGGTGCGGAACTCCCGGATCGCCTCGCCGAAGCGGGACATGTCCGGACTCAGATGAAGAAGGCGGGCGACGCAGCTCACCAGCGTCTGGATCGCCGCCGGATTTTCGGAATCCGGCAGATAGTGCGGGGCTTGCCCCATGAAGCCGACCTGCTCGATTCCCCGCCGGCCGGCCGCGTCCAGGACGACCGAAGAAATACCGGTCGGCCCTTCGTAGGTTGGCACACGATAGATGCCCCAGGCCTCGAGCACCGAACGCACGGCGGGATCGGTGCAGCGGGCCGTCACACGTATCGGCCGGGTATGAGGAGCGCTCGCCAGAAGCGCCCCGAGCGAGATGATCTGCTTCACCCCACAGCGCTCGGCCACGTCGAGGAACGCGTTCGTATAGGTACGCCACCGCTGATGGGGCTCGGGCCCGCAGAACAAGAGAAGGCCGTCTCCGCCGGCCTCGGGACGCCATGCAAAGAACTCGCTCCGTGGCCAGTGGATCTCGCGTTCCCCATCCGCCCTCAATCGCACCTCGGGGCGCTCCTGGGTCAACACGAAAAACTCTTCGGGGTCTATCGAGGCCAGGCGCTCGGCGCCGAGGTCGCCGATCAGGTGGCGCACGGCGCCCGTGGCCGCCCGGCCCGCATCGATCCATCCGCCAAAGGCCATGACCATCGTCGTCAACGTCGCCGGCGGCTCGCGATCGAACGCTACGTGGTCCATCTCGAGGACCCCTCCCTCCCACAACGCGGAGCCATGGTACATAATCGCGCTCTGACTGGAGGGCGCTCATGAGCGAAGTGGACGGCGCAACCTTGGTGGCACGGAGCCTCAAACGGCAGGGCGTCGAGTTCATGTTCGGGATCGTCGGGTTTCCGGTGGGGCCGATCGCGACGGCCGCGCAGAAGGAAGGGATCACCTATGTCGGGATGCGCAACGAGCAGTCGGCATCCTATGCCGCGCAGGCGGTTGGCTATCTGACCGGGCGGCCCGGCGCCTGCCTCGTCGTGTCGGGTCCGGGCGTCGTCCACGCCCTCGCCGGCCTCGCCAATGCGCAGCAGAATGGCTGGCCGATGGTCCTCATCGGCGGCGCGTCGGAGTCCTGGCGCAACGGCATGGGGGCCTTCCAGGAAGAGCGCCAGGTGCTGATCGCAACGCCGTTCTGCAAGTTCGCGCATGCGGTCGAGCACGTCCACCGCATCCCGTTCTATGTGGAAATGGCGGTGCGGAACTCGATCTACGGCCGGCCCGGCGCGAGCTATCTCGACATGCCGGACGACATCATCACGGGAAAGGTCGACGAGTCGACGGTGGACGAGCCGGCGCGCTGCCCGGACCCGCCACGCACGCAGGCCATGCCGGCGGACGTCGAGCGCGCGCTGAACACGCTCCGGTCGGCCGAGCGGCCGCTCGTCATCATCGGCAAGGGCATGGCCTACTCGCGCGCCGAGGACGAGGTGCGCGCCTTCATCGAGCGCACCAAGGTGCCGTTCCTCGCCTCGCCGATGGGCAAGGGCGTGATGCCCGACGCCCATCCGCTGTCGGTCGGCGCGGCGCGCAGCCACGCGCTGCAGAATGCCGACGTCGTGTTTCTGATGGGCGCGCGGCTCAACTGGATCATGCATTTCGGTCTGCCGCCGCGCTTCAACAAGAACGTGCGGATCATCCAGCTCGACATCGCGCCGGAGTCGATCGGCCAGAACGCGCCGACCGAGGTCGCGCTGGTCGGCGATGGCAAGGCGATCGTCGGGCAGATCAACGAAGCGCTCGGCAAGCGCGAGTGGGTCTTTCCCAAGGACTCGCCCTGGCACGCCGCGATCGCCGACAAGGCCGCGGCGAATGCGGCGCAGATCGCGCCCCAGCTCGCCGACGACCAGGCGCCGGCCAACTATTACCGTGCGCTGAAGGACGTCGCCGCGTGGGCGCCGGACGACGCGATCATCATCGGCGAGGGCGCCAGCACGATGGATATCGGCCGCACCCAGCTGTTCAATGCGAAGCCCCGGCACCGACTCGATGCCGGCAGCTACGGCACGATGGGCATCGGCATGGGCTTCGTCATCGCCGCCGCGGTCGTGCATCCCGACAAGCCGATCATCTCGGTCTCGGGCGACTCCGCGATCGGCTTCTCCGGCATGGAGATGGAAACGGTCTGCCGCTATCAGCTGCCCGTCAAGATCGTCGTCTTCAACAACGGCGGCATCGGCCCGGGACACGCCAAGCATCCGGACAACCCGCTTCAGAACCTGAAGCCGAACGCGCTGATCTACGGCGCGCGCTACGACAAGATGATGGAGGCGTTCGGCGGCAAGGGCTGGTTCATCGAGAATCCGAAAGATCTGAAGAACGCGCTGGAGCAGGCGATGGCGTTCAGCGGCCCGGCGCTCGTCAACGTCATGATCTCGCAAGAGTCCGCGCGCAAGCCGCAGCAGTTCAAGTGGCACAGCTGATCAAAGGATGGACGCCATGCTGACGATCGATGCCCAGGTGCACGCCTATGAACGCGATCACCCCGGCCGGCCATGGGCCGCGGTGCTGACCGGCCCCGCGGAGGTCACGGGGGATGACATGGTGAGGGCGATGGATGCCGTCGGCGTCGATGGCGCGTTGCTCATCTCCCCGTTCACCATGTACCGCTACGACGCGAGCTACGCGATCGAGGTGCGCAACCGGCACCCCCATCGGTTCGGGCTCATCAAGCCTGTCGATCCCTCCGACCCCGCCGTCGCCGAGACGATAGCCGCTTGGGCGGCCACCCCGGGCGTGGTCGGCATCCGCATCATGATGAACCGCGACGTGTCCGAAGACGCCGCCGATCCCGGGATCAACCGCGTGCTGGCCGCCGGCGCGCGGCACGGGCTGCCGGTGAACATCCTCTGCTGGGGCCGCCTGGAGCAAGCCCGGGCGCTGGCGGCCCGCAACCCGAACACGGCGATCGTGATCGACCATCTCGGTCTGCAACAGCCGTTCGAGCCGCCGCCGCCGGCGCAGCCGTTCGCCGACCTGGCGAAGGTTCTCGAGGTCGCCAGCCAGCCAAACGTCGCGATCAAGATCACCGGCGCCTGCACACTGTCGCGCGAGGCCTACCCCTACAAGGACATCTGGGACCCGCTCGCGCGCATCTTCGACGCCTTCGGCATCGAGCGCTGCATGTGGGGCACCGACTGGACCCGCGCGGTGAAGCTGCTGACGTACCAGCAGGGCGTCGATGCGTTCCGCAACACCGATCGCCTGTCCGACAGCGACAAGCGCACGCTGATGGGAGGAACGCTGCAGCGCGTGTACAAGTGGTCGCCGACGAGGGCGTGATTCGAGACGCGTCATGAACTGGCTGGTGAAGGAAGAGCCGACCCACTACGGGTTCGACCAGTTCGTGAAGGACAAGAAGGCGGTCTGGAGCGGCGTCAGGAACGCGCTGGCGCAGAGGCATCTTCGCGCCATCGCGAAGGGCGACCGCGTCTTCTACTACCACACCGGCGACGAGAAGGCGGTGGTCGGGATCGCGAAGGCGCTGTCCGGCGCTTATCCCGATCCCGATGACGCGAGCGGCAAGTACGTCGCGGTGGACCTCGCTCCGGTCAAGCGCCTTCCGAGGCCGGTCACGCTCGCCGAGATCAAGGCCGACGCCGCGTTCAAGGACTTTCCGCTGGTCCGCATCGGGCGGCTATCGGTCATGCCGGTCACCGATGCGGAATGGACACGGATCGAACGCATGTCAGAGAAGGCCGGCTAGCAGCTACAACACGCCGTCGCCCTTCAACGCCGCGACGTCGTCGGCGCTGAGGCCGAGCCAGGCGTTCAGCACTTCGGCGTTGTGCTGGCCCAACAGCGGCGATGCCGTGACCCGCGGCGGCCTGCCGTCGACCCGTACGGGCCACGCCGGCATCTTGAACCCGCCGTTCGGATGATCCATCACCTGCATGATCCCGCGCTTCTCGAAGCTCGGATCGCTGTGCAGCTCCATCGTGTCGAAGACGGCGCCGGCAGGCACCCCGACGCCGCTGATCAACGTCATCGCCTCTTCCTTGGTGTGCTTGCGCGTCCACTCGGTGATGATCGCGTCGAGCTCGGCTTCGTTCCGGAGCCGGGCCTCGCCGGTGGCGAAGCGCGGATCGTCGATCAGCTCGGGGCGCCCGATCAGCTTCATCAGCCGCGCCCAGTGCTCGGGATTGGCGCGGCTCGTGATGATGTAGACCCAGTCGTTGGAGCCGCACGGCTTGCACTGATAGATCCCGGAAGGCGCGTTGGCGCCCATGACGCTCTTCCCGGCGCGTCGTGGCGCGGCTTTCCCGGTGCGCGCCTGGACCGCGAAGCACGTGCGCATGTAGTGAAGCATCGCGTCCTGCATCGCCACTTGCAGCCGCCGCCCCTTGCCGGTGCGCTGCCGTTCGTGCAGCGCCCCGAGAATCGTGATCGCCATCAGCATGCCGGTGCCCGTGTCGCCAAAGCTCGGGCCCGGCTTGCAAGGCGGCCGGTCGGGCTCGCCGGTCACGCTCATCATGCCGCCGGCGGCTTGCGCGATCATGTCGAACGCGAGGCCCTTCTCGTACTTGCTGCCGGTGCCGAACCCCTGGATCGAGCAATAGATGAGGCGCGGGTTGAGCGTTCGCACGTCGTCGTAGCCGAGGCCGAGGCGCTCGATCGTCCCCGGCGCCATGTTCTCGACGGTGACATCCGCCTTCTCGAGCAGGTCCTTCGCGAGGGCGAGCCCACGCGGTGACTTGAGATCGAGCGTCAGCGACTTCTTGTTGGCGTTGAACATGTGGAAGTACCACGGGTCATCCGGGGCCTTTCCCGGAAGCACGCGGCGGGCGGGATCACCCGTCTTCGGGTTCTCGATCTTCACCACCTCGGCGCCGAGCCAGGCCAGCGCCTCCGTGCACGAGGGCCCCGCCTCGAACTGGGTGAAATCGACCACGCGGATGCCGGCAAGAAAATCGAGATCCTGGCAGGTCTCACTCATCGCTGTCTCCTCACGGCTTCTTCAGGCGAATGTCCTCGTAGGGTGCGGCGAAGTAGAGGAGCGGGTTCAGGCCAATGGCCGGCTCCTCGACCCGTGGTCCCACCCCGTGCAACGTGGCGGGCTCGAAGATCGGAGCGTGCATGACCCGCTCGTGCATCAGTCGCTGAATCTGATGAAGCAGTGCTTCGCGCCGCTTTCGGTCGCGCTCCTGCGCTTGCGTCCGGAACAGGTCGTCGATGTCAGGATAACCGCCATAGGCGTAGATGGAGCTGCTGATGACGAAGGCCTCGATCCGTGAGGCGGCGTTGCCCTGCGCCGCCGTGACCGTCAAGATGAGCCCCTGCAGCTTCTTGGTTCGCCACGCTTCCATGTAGGTCGCCCGCTCCATGGTGCGCACCCGCGTGCGAATGCCGACCGCGGCCAGGCTGTTACTGAGAGCCTCGCCCATGGTGGTGAATGGTGGGAGTGGGGTCACGTCGCCGGCGTCGAAGCCGTTGGGATAACCTGCCTCGGCGAGGAGGCGCTTGGCCTGCGCCGGATCATACGGATAGGGCTCGAACGGAAGCGCGAAGTCCATGATGCTCGGGATGATCGATCCGTTCAGACGCGAATAGCCCAGTCGCTCCGCCTCGTTGATGCCCTGCTTGTCGATAGCCAGGTTGGCCGCCAGCCGGACGCGGCGATCGGCCCAGGGCGACTTCGGCTTCCACTGCTCGGGGAATTCGACCCACCAGCTCGCGGTGGGGATGACGTAGACCAACCGAAGCTTGGGATCGGCCTTGATGGTCGCCGCCTCGAGGCCGACCATCAGGTAGCCGAGATCTGCCTCGCCGGTTTTCAGCATGGCCAGGCGTGTGGTGCGATCGGGGACGCCTTTGATGACGACGCGTTTGATCGACGGCTTCTTGCGCCAGTACTGTTCGTTCGCCTCGAGCACCAGCTCCGTGCCCGGGCTCATGCGCACAAACCGAAGGGGTCCCAGCCCGACAGGGTGGCGGCTAAAGCCGTCCTCGCCGACCTTCTCGATGTATTTCTTGGGCACGATCCAGGCCGCGCCGGTGGCCGGCGTGGCATAGAAGACGAGAAAGTCCGGCCACGGGCCGTTCAGGACGAACCGCACGCGATGCGGGTCGACGATCTCGACCGCCTTGACCCGCTCGTGCAGGATCTTGGCCGAGACGCCCCGGTAGCGGGTGAAGCTGAACTTCACGTCCTCGGCCGTGAACGGATCACCATTGTGGAACCGAAGCCCCTCTCGCAACTTGAACTCGTACACGAGCCCGTCTGGGCTCTCCTTCCACGACTCGGCCAAGCACGGCGCCATGTTGTTGCCGGGCAGCGGCTTGATCAGCGCGTCGTGCAGGGCGTAGAGGAAGACGAAGGGCGTGCTGAGTCCCGAGGTCTCGGCAGGATCGAGAAACGTAGGAGCGATGGAGGCGTCGAAGGCGATGGTCAGCTCGCCCTCGGGCCGCTTCTGGCCGGCGGCGTCCCCACCCCACGTCGCCAGGAGCAGAAGGAATAACGCGAAAACCGCGCCCGCTTTTGCGATTATGGGTCCTCCCGAGCTCACCTTGATCGGGTAGGGACAGGTTATATGGTCGGGGTTCGCGCGAGGTCAAGAGCGAGCGCAACGTATGTGGCGGCGCCTGCCGCCTTGGCGGGTGTCCTCGCGCTCGCGACCACGCTGGCCTGGGGCGACGTCGGACACGCCCACGCGCCGGACGAGGGCACCCAGATACCCCGCGGCGTCTGGCTCCTCGGCATCGCGCTCACGATCCTCGTGGCCCTCCTCCTCCTCCGTCAGGCACGCCACGGCGGGGACTATCTGCGGCGCGTGCGCGGCTTCAGCCGGAACGCGCGACTCCTGCTGCTGCGCACTCCGTTCAGCGGCCTCTCGGTGAGCATCTGGCGGCTCCTGTTCTATCTCTACTTGCTCGCCTCGGGCCACGACACGCTCTTCGTCGCGCAGCTCGCCTCGATCAATTGGATTGCTCACGGTCTCTCCGTTATCCCCTCGGGGATCCTCTCGGACCTCTTCGGGCGGCGCCGCGTCTTTCTCATTTCTTACAGCGGCAACATCCTCGGTACGGCTGGACTGATCGTCGCCCACGATCCCATGGCGCTGCTCGTGCTGGCTGCTGTGCAGGGCGCCTTCGAGGGCGGCCACGCGATCGTCGGTCCACCGTTCATGGTGGAGCAGAGCCGGCCCGCCGAGCGCGTGCACCTGTTCAGCATCGCCTCGTTCCTGACGGTCGGCGCCGCCAGCCTGGGAAATCTTCTGGCGGGCGCGCTTGGGATCGCCTTCGCCCCATTCCTCGGGCTCGGGCCGGAGAGCGCCGGCGCCCTGCGGGCGGGTCTCCTCTGCGTCGTGCCCGTGATGCTGTGCTCGGCACTTCCGATCTACCTGATCGACGAGCGGTGGCAGCCGATCGACATCAAACGGTGGTGGCGGAGCCTCGAGAGCCACCGGACGATCAGCATGCTGGCATTGACGGAGGGTGGCGCCGGGCTCGCGCTCGGAATGACCGCGCCATTCTTCGCCGTGTTCTTCGCCCACGAGCTTCACGCATCGACCACGACAATCGGCGTGATCTTCGGCGCCGGCTCGATCGTCACGGCATTCGCGACGCTTCTGGGCCCGGTCGCCGTCCGGAGGCTCGGCAGCGTTCGTACGGTGGCCTACCTGAAACTTCTCGGCGTACCTTTTCTCGTTCTGATTGCTCTCGCCCCCGGCGTGGTAACGGCGGGTGTCGCCTACGTACTGACCATCGTGTTCATTGGCGGAGCGTTCCCGAACAAGTCGCTGACCGATCCGATCTACAGCCTGTTCTCGATGGAGGTCGTGAAGGACCGCGAGCGCGGCACGACGAACGGCATCATGCACGCCTTCAGCGAGTTCCCGATGGGAGTGGGCGCGTGGATCGCCGGACCGTTCATGGCCGCTGGCAACTGGACAATGCCGTACTACCTCGCGGGCGCGGTCTACGCGCTGGCCTTCCTGGCCTTCTACGCGTACTTCTCACGCGTCGAGTCGGCCCGCGCCGTCGCCGCCGAATCCGCCGCGTAGTCCTCACGCAGGGTGAGCGAGTATAGTCCACCTCCCAGGAGGCCGCATACGCATGGATACCACGCACTGGGTCGGAACCTGGACCGCGGCGCCGGCGCCGGCCGAAGGCGCGGCCTTCAGCAACCATACGCTACGAATGATCCCGCGCGTGAGCCTCGGTGGCAGCCGTGTACGCGTACGGATCTCGAACCTGTGCGGCGTTCGCCCGCTCGCGATCGGCGCGGCGTTCGTCGGCTTGCGCAGCGCCGGGCCGGCGCTCGTGCCGGGCTCGAACCGGCGGCTCACCTTCGGCGGTGATCCCAGCGCGACCATCGCCGCCGGGGCGCTCATCGTCAGCGATCCGGTCGAGCTGGCGGTGGCGCCGCTGTCGGACCTGGCCGTCAGCGTGCACCTGCCGGAAGATCTGCCGGCGAGCTTCGGCATCACCGGCCGCTATGCACGGCAGACGAACTACATCTCTCCGCCCGGAAATTTCGGCGCGTCAGACGTCATGCCGGTCGGCAAGCTGACCGACGACTGGTACTTCGTATGCGGCGTCGACGTCGTGGCGCCACGGACGGCGGGCGCGATCGTCGCGCTGGGCGATTCCCTGACCGACGCGAACATCTCGACCCACGATGGGCATCACAGCTGGCCCTCGCAGCTCGCGCGCCGACTGATCGTGCGGTCGAGCGGGCGGCCGATGGCCGTGATGAACCAGGGGCTCGGCGGCAACCGCATCCTGCACGACATCCGCGGCGACAGCGGCCTGCGCCGATTCGACCGCGACGTGCTGGCGCAGCCCGGCGTGACGCACACGATCATCATGCTCGGCACGAACGATCTGCGGAACCGCTGGCGCAAGCCCGAAGAAGAAGTCAGCGCGCCACAGATGATCGCCGGGCTGAAGCAGTTCGCCGTGCGCGGCCACACGCGCGGGATCAAGGTGATCGCCGCCACGCTCACGCCGTTCGAGAACGAGACGTTCCTGCCCGGCGCCTGGACCCCGAAGCGAGAGGCGATCCGCCAGGAGGTCAACGACTGGATGCGCAAGACGGACGTCTTCGACGCGATCGTGGATTTCGACCGGGCGCTGCGCGATCCCGACCATCCCACGCGCATGCTGCCGATCTACGACTGCGACGACCATCTGCACCCGAGCGACCTGGGCTATCGCGCGATGGGGGACGCGATCGAGCTGTCGCTGTTCGAGTGATGGGAGCGAGAATTGGGGGCGCAACTGGATGAGAACTCAACGCCCGTACCCCCGGGACTGAAAATACGCTCGTGATTTACTCCCCTCCCGTTGTTAATCCCACGAGTTCTCATCAGCCAAGACGAGATCTGAAGGGTTTGGGAACAAGCTGGGAACCCGAGCGGTAATTTCTTGCGAAACTGGAAATCGGACGGACATTCCCGGCGGCGCGCGTGTCGGCATCCTTTCGGTGGTTGCACGGGCCCGCAATTACGTGTCGGCAAACAAGTCCCTGGCGTTTCGCTTTGTATCTACGACGTGAACACCCTTCTCGCATGGCTACGTTTTTCGGCTGAACAATTTGGTCAAAGTATTCGATTAGAGCGTCGCGCGCGTGGGACTGAAATGCGCGTTTGAAGCCCACACCCTATATATCCCTTACCCCCGTCCACTCTATCTAGGGCCCCATCGTACTTGAATGCGCGCTCGAGTCTCCGTCCCGTTTACCGATTGGCCCTCAACGCCAGATTTCGGCAATGTTAGCCCGCCCCCACTCTTTGAGCAGCCGTTCCAGAGCGCTCCGAACCAACGGATCGTCGTCGACGACGACAAAGACCGTCGAGTTGTGGATGACGCCGCCGCGCTAAGAAGATCGGCTTCCGAGGTCGGCGGGCGTCAGCCGTTCAGCAGCTCCGCCCCGTTTTGGGCGGGCAGCGTGAACGAGAACG
>Ga0207646_10004006_pt1 | contig 16299 bp, 15 predicted proteins | sample KBSK5502metaG_FD_184343 | JGI IMG/M metagenome (GOLD analysis project Ga0207646, IMG submission 184343) | Corn, switchgrass and miscanthus rhizosphere microbial communities from Kellogg Biological Station, Michigan, USA - KBS K5-50-2 metaG... | ecosystem: Host-associated > Plants > Roots >... | reverse complement strand
TCCTTCGGTTCCGAGGATCGCGCCTAGATTATCAGGCGTTTCGCCTTCAGGGCAAGTTTGGTGGCACTAGCCAGATCAGAAGAGCGCTGAATGTAACTTTCTAGGCGGTCATTCCGTTATTAACGGGGACGGCCATTGCTCCGGTCGTTGACCACGAGTCACGTAACGCGCATCTTCGATTCACCCCGAGCCCCGCCAAATATGCTGATCGGCCTCCTGATCGTTGTTGTCGTTCTCGTACTCTTGTTCGTTTCAGTCTACAACCGCCTGGTCTCCCTGCGAGTCCGCGCCCAGAACGCCTGGTCCGACATCGACGTCCAGCTCAAACGGCGCGCTGATCTCGTTCCCAATCTCGTCTCTACCGTGAAGGGTTACGCCGCGCATGAGCGCGAGACTCTCGACGCGGTGACGCAGGCTCGGACGAGAGCGGTCGCTGCGCAGAATGCGTCGCCTGCGACGCGCGCCGCAGCGGAGGGTGAGCTCACCAATGCCCTGCGCGGTCTCACCGTCGCCGTCGAAGCGTATCCGCAGTTGCAAGCGTCGGGCGGATTCCGCGATCTCCAGGCGCAGCTCGCTACCATAGAAGATGCGATCCAGAACGCGCGCCGCTACTACAACGCGGTCGTGCGCGACTTCAATACCGCGGTCTCCACCTTCCCGTCCAACCTCTTCGCGGGATCGATGGGATACAAGGAGCTGGAATTCTTCCAGGCCGAAGAAGGCGACCGCGCGCTGCCGAAGGTGAGCTTCTAACGCGATAGTAGGCCTTCGAAAGAAGTTCTCGAGACACGAAATCGACATCGCCTGACAAGAAATAGGCATCGCTACTTCCGGGAATCCCCGACACCTTAGGGGAAAGCTGGCGGGTACGCGGAGGCCTTATGGTTTGCAAGGCGGCGACATTTTCGGGGACCAACGAGCACGACAAGGTTTGGCGTAACTGGAACGAGGATGTTCAGTTCACGGCCAACGAATACTTCGAGCCCGCGCACACCGCTCCGGATGTCAATGACGGCCTCGCGCAGCTTGTGCACGTCGTGGCGCGCGCGACCGATGAGGGGCAATCGCTCCACGCGATCGGATCGGGCTGGGCCTTCGAGGACGTCGCCGCATCGGATTCCTGGGTGGTATCGCTCAGGCGTCTCGACCACAGTCTTGGCTACGTCGTCGATGGGGGTGCTGGACTAACAGACGAGTGGCGCACTCGCCAGAACAACACTACCGGGACCGAGCGGCTATTCCACGTCGAGGCGGGCATTCGGATCGCCACGCTGTGCGAGCGGCTCGAATCGCAGGGACTCGCGATGCCGACTTTGGGCGGAGCAAACGGCCAGGCGCTGGCCGGCGTGATTTCGACGTCGACGCATGGCGGCGATTGGCAGCGGCCACCTTTTCCAGATCTTGTCCGCGCGGTGCACCTCGTGATCGAAGGAGGCAAAGAAATGTGGATCGAGCGTGCCTCCGCACCGATTACAACCGACGCGCGTTTGAAACCACTCCTGCCTTGCGCAGATACCGAAATCGTACGGGATGACCGGATCTTCGACGCGGTCACCGTCGCCTGCGGTCGATTTGGTATCATGTACTCGTTCGTGCTGGAAGTGACCACGAGCTTCCGCGTAGTGGAGGTCGTCACGACTCCAAGTCGCAGTGCTGTGCTGAAAGCACTGCGAGATGGGCAGGATAACGGGACACTTTACGCGCCATTGTTCGATCTTCTTTCAATGGACACGCCTCCCGCGGGTCTCGATGACGCCACCGGCGATCCGTATTTCTTCCAGATTCTCTTTAACTCGCAGAATCCGAACGACGTGTGGGTGCATCGCCGCTGGGTAACGACAAACTCCGCCGATCTCCCGCCGCCACCACCACCGCCGACCGGCGGTAACGTCGTCACAGCCGAGCCCTCGAACTACGATCTTGCGGTTGATATCGTCGAGGCGGCGAATGCAGCTCTCATCGTCGCGGCCGGCGTTGCCGAGGCGATTCCGGTGGTAGGCCCGTTTGTGTCGCTCTACATCCTCGGCCTCATTCCGTATCTGGACGGATTGATTGCCAGTCGCACTTTTCGCTTTGGGTCAGTCGTCGCGGCTGTTCTCGACACGCTGTGGAAAGTGCCGGGTGCTGGCTACGCGGTCCCCGGCATCAACTACATGGTTGTCGACGGTAGATTCCGGCCGGCTATAACAAGCGGTCGCCGAGGACCGCACTACCTCATGACGAGCGGTACGCGCGCCGACAGCGATAGCGACGACTACAAGGCCGACTCCATTGAGCTCGTGTTCGACGGCACGACAACGGACTATCTCGACTTTCTGGACGACATCCTCGCCATCGCGCCCAGCTTTCAGCAAGCGGGCTATGTGTCGCTACGATATTCGAAGGCTTCGCGCTCGCTCTTGTCGATGCACCGGGTTGGAGGCACCCACGCGATTTCCATAGAGGCGGCGACACTCAAGAATCTTCCCGGCAACCCAGATTGGATGAAGTACGCGCACAACGCCGCGACTCGGCGTAATGGGAGGCCGCATTGGGGCCAATACAACAAGCTCAATGAGTTGGGCGTCGTGATGCTCTACGGCAGCCAACTAAATGAGTGGCGCGAGGCGTTGCTCAGCGTGAGTGGGTCGTCAACTCTCTTCAGCAATCACTATTGTCGCTCCCGCGGTCTCGAACCCACGAGCATAGCGCGGGAAGTGACCGCGGTGCGCAGGGGCAAGGGTCACCGAGGCATCACGCACCTGTGTGCCCAAGATGCTTTTTGGTCACCCGTCACCGTGGCTCAAGCCATCAGAGAGATTGAAAGTGGCGCGATTCGGTACTTTACGCGCGCTGGCAACAGGATCGCTCCGCTCTCGGTCGTGAAGGATGGTCACGGCAGCAAATATCTCCGCTCTCAACGTGACGTTACTGCGGCTGACAATCTCGACAACCTACCGCCTTGTTAAACGTTTCATCGGCAGTCGGAATGCGAAACGCTGGTCAGGTTCTCAGGTGAGTTTCTAACCGTTCCGGGTTCATCGCGCCGGCCGCTTCCGTACTGGCCGAGCAGGTTTTGTGAGCAATCTGGATATTTGACGACGAACTGCCGGGAATCAAAAGCGCGGTGTACATCGCCGCGCTTTTTTTGTCGCATTTTCGTCGACCGGTTGTGACGTCGGAGAGAGAAGCGGGCCTTTTACTAGCCCTCGATCCTGTACACCTCGCGTCGTCCCCACTCGACGAGGTCGTGATAACCTTCCATCACCTTTTCGAATTCCTTGCCCAACTCGGGCGACATTCCCTCGCCCTTCATCATCGCCTCGAACTCGTCCATGCTTTCCACCTCGAATTCGGACACGATCGTCCAGTAGCGTTCACCGGCGAAATCGGTCATGACGCGCATTTTGGGGAAGCCGGCCTTTTCGTTGAGGCGCGACATCGTGAGAAACTCGAAGCGTGTCCGCAGCTGCAGGCGTCGGGCGGATTCCGCGATCTCCAGGCGCAGCTCGCTACCATAGAAGACGCGATCCAGAACGCGCGGCGCTACTACAACGCCGTCGTGCGGGACTTCAATACCGCGGTCTCGACCTTCCCTTCCAACCTCTTCGCCGGATCGATGGGCTACAAAGAGCTGGAATTCTTCCAGGCCGAGGAAGGCGATCGCGCGCTACCAAAAGTCAGCTTCTAGTACTTCTTGGATAGTACAGTAAGAAACACTGGTCTCCATTGGCGAGCGGTTTTGGCGAAGAAAACGATAACAGCTGCGCGACCACTGCCCCAGACGAAGGCCGAGCTGGTTGTGTCACCATTTGCGCTTAATTGCTCCGGCTGCTCCGCCCAACCTCTCGGCAACAAAACCCCGCGAGCGATCGCACGGTAGTTGTTGTAGGCGTCGAGCTGGATCTTCGCGGACAGTGCGCTCGAATCTTTGCAGACGAGACCGACTGCATCGATCTCGTCGGTAGACGAGCACTCGAGAGGCGGTATTCCGGGCGACGCTTCGCTGCGAAGATAGTCTGGACCCATCTCCGCACTTTCAGTCACTCTTCTTAGTCCTCCTATTAAGTCGATTCGGCCTCCGGGACTCTGCCCGATTTGCTCGTTCTCTACGATCGATTTCGCTTGGGTATTCGTCCAAGCCCAGAGATCAGCGCCCGGACCAAACAAGTCACGATCCTTCGCTCGCCATGCACTGATCTGATTGAGGAGCTCAGGACTGCCCGTTTGCTCGTAAGCTCTGACGAGACGCATTTGGATGCCTGCGTTAACTCCTCGCGCAACACACAGTTGGCGCTTGGCTGGCAACGGATGCGTTGTTGGATCATCCCACACCGGGGTTCCAATCTGGTATGCCAGGGCTAGAGCTTTGGAAATTCGAGCGAAGCCCTCATCCACGATCGCGGTAACCACAGGACGCGTCGCACGTCCTGCCGCTCTCGCCATCGCTGAGTCCATCATCAGGTTGATCATCAGCGCGCCTGCCCAGAGATCGGCTTGGCATTCGATCGCCTTCAGCCTGGACGTTTCGCGCAAAGTCGCGAGCGAGTAATTGCGGAACTGGCCCATGTGAGCGAACTCATGGGCGAGAATGAAGAGCGTGACGTCCCCGAAGTCCGACCCGTCGAGCTGCTCGCGCATCGTCGCTAACCGTTGCCGGTCGAGCGCGACACCGGCCGTTGGATGCGAGCTAGATCCCTGGCCGTCCGCCCAAAATACGTCCGGCGAGAGCTGAAAGAATGCTGACACAACTGGAATGTCAGCCCTCACAATGCTGTCGAGCGCGACGGACTTGGTGAGTGATAACGCTCCGAGTCGGGCCCGGACAACACTCGAATCCGCCGCGAGGAACGCATCACGCGTTGAGAACACGCTTTGAGCCGACACGTCTGACGAACTCGTCGCGGTCAGGAGAGAAAACAAGAGGCACGCGACGACCAGGCGATCGATCGATGCGAGGGCACTGGCGTTTGTAATTGTGCCCCTGCAGCGTAATACCGCAGTCGACTTATCGAACATCTCCCTGCTCCTCAACGACGGCACACTTCGCCGGCTTCGAGGTGAGCTGAGATGTGCACCAAGCCCAGAGTATCGCCCTTACCACTCGGCGGTCAGCCAGATAGTTGGCTGCAGAGTGACGCTCACCGGGTGTATTGATCCTGATATCCACCGGGAGCCTGTCCGCATTCGTGGCCTTGAACGAGGCGCGCGCCGGGAAAGCCAACTTGTCCCCCTGGTTGATAAAGTTTCGCCAGCTTGCGATGCTGAGCGGTTCGGCGACAGGCGTCTGAACGTAGCTTCCCAGCAAGCCTTTCAGAATCACTGGAACTCCAACCTGGGTCCCGATAGTTACAAGTCGAAGCACCGAGAACCTGTTGGCGGGTGTGAGCGATTCGGCATTTCGCTTTATCGATGCGAATGAAACGATCCCGCCCATGCTGTGGGCCACCACTATGATCAGTCGGTCGCTAAACCCGCGGTTGCTCAACTCACCCGCCAGGCGACTGTCAGCCTCACACCTCGTCACAGTGGAGGTCAAATACTTGTAAGTGTCAGCGGTGAGGATTCTCAGCCCGAGACCATCGAGATGCAGTGATGTCGCGAGCCCCATCAGGTCGTCGCGGATGTCGCCCCGGCGAGCCTCCGCAGCTGTTGACATGTCCTCCGCAGCTCTTGACATGTCCTCCGCAAAATTGCAGGAACCGCTCGTCGGTATCCGATCAGAGTTTGGGTCGATCGCGTCCGCGTACCACACGAACCCTAAATCGCCCGCCGGCACAATCGCTTCGCCAAGCCACTGTTTCTGCGCGCGATCAAAAGATCCGAGAAAAATCGCGCGAACAGCCTCTAGAGAGTCGATCGGCTGATTACGCCCATGTACGAATACAATTGCCGGCGTCGCGGATCGAGTTTGGCCTAAACCACTGGTAGCGAAGAATGCGAAAAGCAATGCCGATCGCAGCATTTCGTCTCCCGAGCAAAAGGGTCAGACGAGCGTACGTCCTTTCTCGGCCTTAGGCAATGCCGTTTTCGTATCAGGACCCCGCCAATTTTCTCTCACCCCGGCACCATCTTGAGGGTTGGCGCGCGGTCACTTCAGACCGGGGTCAGATCCGACTCTTCACCGTCATGGTCAGAAAGACATCCCTGCGCCTGTTGGCAACTTTACGATAGTGGATAGTCAGCGAAGTTCGACGATCCGGAGACAGGAACGAGGTGCCGGTCCACCTTCCCGCATCCAATAGCTGCTCCGACTGCTCGGACCATCCCCTCGGAATGGTTACGGTGCGGGCCATCTCGCGCAACCGATTGTATTCGTCAACCTGCATTCTCGGAGAGAATGGAATCGAATCCTTGCAAGTCATGCTTATTGCCGTTCGATCGCCCGTCGTCGAACAGTGCACGAAGGGCAAGCCTTTCGCAGCTTCGTTCACAAAACCATTCATCCCGGAATCGATGCTCGCGACAACTCTATCTAGGGCGTCACGCTGACTGGATGCGGTCCTGCTTCTACTATCCACGATTGCGGTCGCTTCGGCCTCTGTCAACGCCCACTCATCGCTACTGGGGCCGGGTAACCGCGGATCCTTGGACCGAGCGGCTGCGATCAACGATGCCCAGGAAGCCGCGTGGCTCTCGTCGTAATAATGAATCCACCTCAATACCAAGCCTCCCTCGAGTCCGCGTACCACGCATTCCTCCCGCATAAGAGGAGGTGGATGCTCCGACAGCTCCTCCCACGAGGGTGTCCCGATCTGGTATGCGAGTGCTGCTGCCTGTTCAATTCGGAAAAAGTCCTGCTCGAGTCCTTTTTGCGAAGTGTCGGGAGTAGCCTTGGGACTCGAATCCGTGATTACATGCATCGTCATCACACCAGCCCAAAGGTCTGCCTGACACTCGAACAGTCTTCGTCGATCTGAGGTGCGCAGTCTGCTGAGAGGGTAGTGCCGAAACTGGCCCATGTGAGCGAACTCGTGGCCGAGGATAAACAACACGACGTTTGAGAATTCGGTCGCTTCCATCTCTTCGCGCATCGATCCGAGCCGGCTTCGATCCAGTGCGATGCCCGCGGTTGGATGTGCGCTCGATCCTTGGCCGTCTGCCCAGAAAACATCGGCAGACAGCTTGAAAAACGCTGAAACGATGGGAATCGCCGCACGAACCACGCTGTCTAGCGCGATCGAATCCGCTAACGGTGTAGCGCCGAGCTTTAGTCGGACAGTCGCCGAGTCAGCCGCGAAGAATTGATCGCGGCTGGCGAAGCCTCTCTGCGCCTGCATCGCTTCTGGTGATAAGCCAACTCCGTAACCCGCCAGGCTAGTTAGAAGAACAGAACGGCGCGTCCAATCCGCCAGACATCGAACCGATTGCATGCGCGTCTTTAGACCTCCTCGTAACAACCTTTCCGTCTGTCCCTCAACGTCAGTATAGGGTTACCTTCCCACGTCGGCACTAAAGACCGCATGCACTAATGAACCCCTCGAGTGAACGAGAAGACCTTTCGCTCAATGATGCAGCGACACACGTGCTGGAGGAATGCCGGACGGCTGTCCCCGGCATGCAGGCGCTCTTTGGATTTCAGCTGATTGCCGTCTTCAGCGCTGCATTCAAAGAGGACTTGTCGCCAGCGGAGCGGGTGCTTCACCTCGCCGCACTTTTGCTGGTCGCCATCGCGATTACTCTGGTGATGGCTCCTGCCGCGCTGCATCGGCAGTCAGAGCCGATGTCAGTGTCCCGCGGTTTCATCGCTACGTCGTCACGATTGCTGATGGCGAGCATGGTTCCGTTGGCCATAGGCATTTGCGTCGATGTCTACGTAATAGCGCGCGTCATCCTTGGCACGAGCGGCAGCGCGATGGTTGTCGCGACACTCCTGCTCGGAGTTTTCTTCGTGTTTTGGCGGGTCATACCACAACTGGCCCGTCGACGCCGGGTTTCTCGGGAACAGAGTCGGACACACCCTCCGACTTACCTCGCCGTCGTCCCCATCGCTTTCAGCGCCAGCGCGGCACGTTCCCGATACTTAGCCTGGATCCCCTTCTGCTGCTCCGCGAGGTACGACGGCTTCGTGATCGCACGCATGCGGTCAAAGGCATCCTTCCCCAACTCCTGCGCATCGGGCGTCCTCAAGTAAGCCTCCCTTGCCTGCCAGGTGCTCTCGAGGCCGCGGCCGAATTCGTCTAATACTGGCGACGGAGGCCCCTCCTGTTGCACGGCCATCAGGTAAGGTCGAGCAGCGGGGCCGACAGCGAGCAGCGCTTTCAACGATACGCCGACCTCGCCAATCTCACAGTCCGTTCGAAGGTACGTTTCCACGATCGTTCGCGTACGCTGATCGAGCGCGGCGTACGCGCGATCTACGTTGGCGCGGCCAGTGATTTGCGCGGAAGCTGGCGCGACCGTCGCGATGAGCATCAATGCAATCATGAGGTAGGTCCTCATCGTTCCCTCCCGCTCTTTGTTCCGTTTAGTTGGGCGGCCACGCGGCGCCGTCAGCCCAAATCCGTTTCTGAATCGCCGGGCAGTTTGGATCAGTCGTTGATGTTGATACCGTTCCACAGCTGCGCGTGATCCCCGTTCGACCGGCAAGCGTATTGACCACCGAGACAGGATCGGCCACTGCACGAAACGTCTGCCCCTCCGTGAGGAACGCTCGGAAGTTACTGGCGTTGTGCATGACGTTCGTGGCATCGAAAAAGGTCGTCAGTGTGTTCACGTGCTGGAGGTCGAAGGAGTGTCCGATCTCGTGCGAAAAAAGATGGTCCAGCACGTTTGCTCCCATCGCAACCACGTTCCCGCCACACCAGACTCCGTTGCTCGTCGCTGCTCCGCTCCCGAAATCGACTGTGTTCACCCAGTAAACGTTCACCGCATTGGCGTCGAAGCCGATGTCAGTCTTGATCCCACCCGCAAGCCCGCAGTTGAACGCGGTGTAGGTCGCGGCCTGCGGGTCTGACGTCGCGTCGGTGATGCCAAAGGCGCTGAACGCCGTTCCCTGGCGTTCATCGCGCCAGATCTGCGATGTACGGATGCAGGCGTTGATCGCACGCGTCGAGCCGTCGGCGAATGGCCCTTGAACGATCCAGTTCTGAAATCTGACTTTGAATTTCGGGTCGAACGCGAGAGTTACGTGGTCGTCCCCCGATGTCCATGATACAGGGTTCTTGATGGTCGGCGCATGACCAACCGTAAACGCGACCACGTCGCCGCCACCGACATCGTAGGGACCTACTGAAATCGACGAGCCGTCCGATCCAGTGAACCTGTCATCGACATGGACCGTTCCGGAGGCGGTGCCGTCCGCCAGGACACCGTCTTCCATTCCATCGCCGCCGCTCGCCTGCACCGTGTCCCCCGCACAGGCAACGACCGCCGCAAGCCAACCAGCGATTCCAACGCCGAGAGCTCCTTTCGTCACACTCATTTCGCCTCCTTGTGGAGAATGGTGTGCCGGCATTTCCCGTCCTGCGTCAACGCTACCCTGCAGCAGAATCAGAATTTTGTAAATGTCGATTCTATTTCAATAGATGTGCTTTTTATATCACCTCTCCTTCCAATCGCTGTGTTCAGGGCGCGCGCCCGTCAGGTCCTGAATGTGACCTCGCCTTGACCGCCCTCAAACGCAGTCTCAACTTGAAGTGTCGTCCCGAACCACCGCTCCATCCAGGCCGAGGAAAGTGATCGGGAGCTGCCGGCGGCTCACGCTGATCCTTCCAACCACACCGGGTTCCGAATCAAATGACGACACCAGTGCCTTCTCCATCGGAACTGTCCGACCTCCGCGGCGAGCTTGCCAAACTCGACGAGTCGCTCCTCCGCATCATCGCCGAGCGTCAGGCGATCGCGGGCAAGATTGGTCGCATCAAAGCGGCGATGGGCCGCTCGACGCGCGACTACGCGCAGGAAAAAGAAGTCGTCGGACGCGTCAGACGCGCCGCTATTGACCTTGAGCTCGATCCGAATTTCGCCGAGCAGCTGTCGCTGCTGCTGATCCGCGCGTCACTCACTATTCAGGAGCAGGACAGGGTGCAGTCGAGCGCCGAGGGCGAGGGCAGGAAGGTGCTGATCATCGGCGGCGCGGGAAAGATGGGACGCTGGTTCGCACGCTTTCTCCATTCACAGGGATTTGCCGTCGAGATCGCGGATCCCGCCGGAGGCGGGATTGAGTTTCCACACTTCGACGACTGGCGCGCTTCACCGCTCGATCACGACTTCATCGTCGTCGCGGCGCCACTCCGCAAATCGGCAGAGATCCTGGAGCAGCTCGCGCCGCGCGCTCCCAAGGGAATTGTGTTCGATGTCGGATCGCTAAAGACGCCGCTGCGCCGTGGCCTCAAGAATCTCGTCGACGCTGGCGTCCGGGTCACGTCCATCCATCCAATGTTCGGTCCCGACACCGAGCTGCTGTCGGGCCGACACATCATCTTCGTCGACGTCGGCGTACCCGAGGCGACGCGGCGGGCGCACGAGCTCTTCGCCTCGACGATGGCAGTTCAAGTGGAAATGGACCTCGACTCCCACGATCGCACCGTCGCTTACATCCTCGGGCTATCCCACGCGCTCAACATCGCGTTTCTGGCAGCCCTCGCTGAAAGTGGCGAACAGGCGGAGCGGCTGAAGCAGCTCTCCAGCACTACATTCGACGCTCAGCTCGAGGTGGCGCGTCGGGTGGCGAGCGAGAATCCGCATCTCTACTTCGAGATACAGTCGCTCAATCAGTACAACGATTCCGCGCTGGCGGGGCTTCGCTCGGCGGTCGCGTGCCTGAGCGCGGCCGTTGGTAGTGGAGACGAAGCGGAATTCATCTCGTTGATGGAGCGCGGCGCGGCCTACGTGGCCAGTCAGTGATCGTAATGGCCAGCAACTACAAATTTCGTTCACGCCTCCAACGCACCTGATCGCGTCGCCGGCTATTGCGCCGAGGCGAATCTCCCTAGAATAGTTTGCTGATCACGGGCGATTCGGCGACAGGCTTGACCGCCAACTGGAGTCGATCTCAGTTGAAGAGTCGTCCCGAACCGCTCCACTTCGCGGGATCATCGCTTGGTTCTCCCCATCCGGCGCATCCTCCATCCTGCCATTACACCCGGTCAAACTACTGATCTCTGAGCCGTCTCTCACGGCCTATGTATGGATCTGTAGGGCGGGATACCGCTCGAGGTGTAAGTGAAACCCGTGCGGAAGAAGCATAGAGAGGAGGAGGAGCGGTCCGCGCGGCAGGTTCGCTATTCAGGTGCTGCGCAAACGACAACGTGAGCTCGCTGCCCTGTCCTAGCAGTCCGATGATCCATTCGGCTAACGGCCGTGGGTCGGTGAGGAGTTCGGTCGTTTTCCTCGCGCCAGCGTGAAAAAGATCAACTCCGCGAGCCATCAACTGTGTCGGGCCTTTGAGCAGTGTCCAAGCCGTACCTAACAGCGCAGAGTAGAGCGCCTCGTCCAGCGTGCGCCTCAGGACTTTCAGTGAGAGAGCGTTGCGCCCGGGAGACAATCCACACAGTATCCCGCCGGTAACATCAGCGTACTCCTCATCGATCCGCGCGCGAGAGCAAATCACCTGCAGTGCGCCGATCCAGACGGGATTGAGGTGACGGTTTCTGATGAACTGCACAATAAGCGCGCCAAGTGCCATGTCGAAGCGCAATTGGCGCTTAGCGCGACGCACGTATGGCATCAACTGCGCAATCGCAAACTCCTGGTCCGAAATGCAAGCGAGCGCTGTTTCCGCGGCCCATCGACCGCTTGCCAGTGCGTACTGAATTCCCTCGCCATTGAGCGGGTTAATGAATCCTGCCGCATCACCAACAAGAAGAACTCGGTCGCACACGAGGGGCAGACGATCGTCGTACGTCGTAAGCGGCCAGCCGACTATCTTGCCGCACAGGCGGGCCCGACGCAGCCTGGCCGCGAGAGCAGGATCACTCGCTACAAGATCGAGGAGCAGTTCCCGCAAATGGTCAACATTTGGAGGGAGCGTGGCGAGTGCCATTCCCACACCGACGTTCGCCTGGCCGGCGCCTGTCGGGAAGAGCCAGCTGTACCCAGGAAATGATTTAGCCGAAAAAAAGAGGTCTGCCCGGTCTTCGGGAGCTTCTACTCCTTCGTAGTAAGCGCGCACGGCGATTATGCGATTCTCGTCCGCTGGTGCCGAGCCTCGTACCAGGCGTCCGATGACTGAGCTACTCCCATCGGCACCGATGAGCAGTTGAGCGCGGAGTCGCACCGGCTCGCCTCCTCGTTGGGCGTTCACACTAACTCCATCCCCTGTCACGTCGAAGTGAGTGACGCGAACTCCCTCAAGCACGAGTGCCCCCGCTTCGCGCGCGACGTCCATTATCCATCGATCCAGTAATAGGCGCGGTATGCACCGCCCGTACGTGGGTAATGGCTCTACCTTGGGAAGCGAGCGGGAAATAAGCTCCCGGCCATCCAGGTAAAGGGTGGCGTGCCGAATGACGTTCGTTGCGAGATAGTCGGGACGGCAACTGATGCCGAGCGCTTCCAGCTCCATTAGGGCGCTGGGTCCGACAAAGTCGCCGCAGACTTTGTCGCGAGGGAAAGTGCGCTGCTCAAGAACCACGACGCGCGCCCCGCCAGCGGCCAGCCGGGCCGCCGCTGATGCCCCCGCCGGACCACCGCCAACTACAAGAACATCTGCGTCAAGAGAGTCGCGTATCGGCAGGTGAGTCATTGATGCGAGTCGACACAATGGCCACAATAATAGAATAGCATCACGGAATCTTCGCTTGGTTCTCCCAATCCAGCGTATCCGGGAGCTGCTCGCTCCCACCTACACCATTGACCGCGAGCTCGGTCGGGGTGGGATGGCTACCGTTTGCCTCGCGCAGGACACCAAACACGAGCGTGTCGTTGCGCTGAAAGTTCTTCACCCCGGACTCGCCGAGTCGGTCGGGCCGGAGCGGTTTCTCCGCGAGATCAAAGTCGCCGCGCGACTCAATCACCCGCACATCCTTCCGCTCTTCGATTCCGGAGAGGTCGAGGGATTTCTCTACTACGTGATGCCGTACGTCGAAGGCGAGTCGCTGCGCGAGAGACTCGAGCGCGAGAACCAGCTCCCCATCGACGAAGCGATCCGCCACACTTTCTCGATCGCGTCCGCCCTCGATTACGCGCACCGCCAGAAGGTCATCCACCGCGATTCCGCGATCTCCAGGCGCAGCTCGCTACCATAGAAGACGCGATCCAGAACGCTCGGCGCTACTACAACGCGGTCGTGCGGGACTTCAATACCGCGGTCTCGACCTTCCCGTCCAACCTCTTCGCCGGATCGATGGGCTACAAGGAGCTGGAATTCTTCCAGGCCGAAGAAGGCGATCGGGCGCTTCCGAAGGTGAGCTTCTGACCCCACCGCTTCGAGCAAATTCCTCGAGCGAGCGCGAAGACCTTTCGCTCAACGATGCCGCGAGGCACGTGCTGGAGGAATGCCGTACGGTGGTTCCCGGCATGCAGGCGCTCTTTGGATTTCAGCTGATTGCAGTTTTCAGCCCTTCGTTCAAAGATCTATTATCGCCGGCAGAGCAGGTGCTCCACCTCGCCGCAATCCTCTTGGTAACCATCGCCATCGCTCTCGTAATGGCCCCTACTGCACTACACCGACAATCAGAGCCGATGTCGGTGTCCCGCGTTTTCATCGCGACGTCGTCACGACTGCTCATGGCCAGCATGGTTCCGTTGGCCGTGGGGATCTGCCTCGATGTTTACCTGATAGGGCGCGTCATCCTTGGCACGAGCGGCGCCGCGGTGATTATCGCGGCACTGCTGCTCGGAGTTTTCTTCGTGTTCTGGCGTGTCATCCCCCAGCTGGCCCGCCGACGCTGGGTCTCTCGAACGCGCTGATAATTCCCTTTGTCCCTGATCCTTGCGCTTGACACAAACACTCCAGGGGGTATCGTGGAGTATACCAGCGGCTAACAAGCGCAGAGCGGGTTATGTCCAATTCGTCGCCAATGCTCTTGGCGAACGACGCGCGCGTCTACTCCTCGCCTTTCTCACCCAATGGTCTGCGTACAGTTGCGCGGATCACCGCGATTCTGGTTGCCTTCGCATGCGCTGATTCGACCGCTCCCCTCCGTCCCGCGAAGTATCTCATCACTGCGTCTGACTACCGTCCCGTGGCGGGCGGTTCGATCACATTGAAGGCGCAACTGGTGGACGCCAACGACAGGCCGACTGCGGTTGACGGCCGAGACGTTACCTGGGGCGACGCCGGTGCGTTCGGCGTCTTTCACCCTGACTCGATGGAGACGCTCGCCGACGGTAGTGCCTCGACGACGTTCGAAACAAGCATAGTTGCCGGCGCAACACACTGGATAAGCGTGCTCGATAACGCTGGTACCCGAGGATCCGCCCCCATCATCACGACGGTAGTTGGACCCGCGGTACGGTACAACGTCACGCCCAGTAACTACGAGCCCGAGGTGGGCTCAAGCATCATCATTTCCGCGCAGCTCGTCGATCAATACGAAAATGCGTCGAAGACCGCCGGACGCTTGGTCAGCTGGAGCCAGGGCCGGGGCAGCGGCGGCTCCTTTGCATCGCCGACGTCCACAACCAATTCCGATGGTGTCGCGACTGTTACCTTCACCGTCGGCACCGTCGGCGATGTGTTGTTCTGGATCGGAGCGTCGGATGGCCAGGTCGCAGGCGCAAGTGACGTGCTCAGATCGAAGGCGGGACCAGTTGCGACCTACATCCTCTCAGCCTCCGTCACGGACCCACCAGCCGGCGCCGATATCCTCGTGTACGCTCAAGCAGCCGACGTGCTCGGCAATCTGGCGCACGTTGCGGGACGTCTCGTTACCTGGACCAGGACGGGTTCCGGTGGCTCCTTCGCATCCCCGGCGACGCAAACCGACATCAGGGGCATCGCGACCGTCTCCTTCACGACGAGTGCTGTTGCGGGCAGCATTTACACGATCTCTGCGACTGACGCGTCTGGATTCAGTGGGAACTCCCCCAGCATCACTACCCAGTCTCAGATGTCGCTGGCGTCAATCGCCGCCGGCATTGGCGCCTCATCAAGCTGCGGCGTCGCGACTGACGGCAACGTTTGGTGCTGGGGAGCCAACGACGTCGGCGATCTCGGCAATGGGACTACCGTCGACCGATCGCTGCCTGAGAAAGTGAGCGGCAATCTCACCATGACTTCGCTCAGCGGGGGCGATTCTCACGCGTGCGGAGTGACTACGAGCGGTGTCGTGCAATGTTGGGGAGGCAATGTAAACGGGCAGCTCGGTGACAACACGGTTACGTCGCGCTCGATCCCAGCAGCAATAATTTCGTCCCTGACATTCATTGCAGTCGCGGCGGGCGACCAGCACTCCTGCGCGCTGACTAGCGGGGGTGACGTCTACTGTTGGGGAAGTAATAGCAACGGCCAGCTCGGAAACGGCAGCCAGGCGAGCAACAGCACGACACCCATCAAAGTTGTGGCCGGGGTCTCATTCGCGTCCATCGGCGCAGGTGGTTACCACACCTGCGGCATCACCGTCGGCGGCGACGCATACTGTTGGGGCTTAAACGCAAGCGGTCAGCTCGGAGACAGTTCCCTCGCTAATCGTTCCATTCCCGTTGCCGTTACTGGGGGATTCAAGTTCACGTCGGTAAGCGCAGGCGAGTCGCACACATGTGGCGTTGCATCCGATGGCAAGGCGTACTGTTGGGGAGACGACAAATACGGACAACTTGGCTTTGGGATTCCGGTCGCACAGAAAACGAGCCCTACGGCCGTTGCGGCAGGCCTGCCATTCGTGGCACTTAGCGCAGGCGGCTTCCACACCTGCGGCATTGCTTCCGATAGCAGGGCTTGGTGCTGGGGAGACAACAGCACCGGCGAGCTCGGCGTCGCCAACCCCACTAACAATGCTTCACCATCGGCGGTAGCGGGCGGGCTACTTTTTAAATCGATCAGCGCCGGCGGTGGGCCTACCGGCCGCTACTACTACAACACCAACTACCAGATTATCGAAGCTCACACCTGCGGAATCACCACTGCAGGCGTCATCTACTGCTGGGGGTCGAACGCACGCGGCGAGCTTGGGTACGGACCTACGATCACGATCAGCAGCACGCCGCTCAGAGTCGGCGGTCAACCTTAATCGCGCACATCATCGCTTGGTTCTCCCCATCCAGCGTATCCGGGAGCTGCTCGCTCCCACCTACACCATAGACCGCGAGCTCGGTCGGGGTGGGATGGCCACCGTCTGCCTCGCGCAGGACACCAAACACGAGCGTGTCGTTGCGCTGAAAGTTCTTCACCCCGGACTCGCCGAGTCGGTCGGGCCGGAGCGGTTTCTCCGCGAG
>Ga0207646_10004005_pt1 | contig 16300 bp, 13 predicted proteins | sample KBSK5502metaG_FD_184343 | JGI IMG/M metagenome (GOLD analysis project Ga0207646, IMG submission 184343) | Corn, switchgrass and miscanthus rhizosphere microbial communities from Kellogg Biological Station, Michigan, USA - KBS K5-50-2 metaG... | ecosystem: Host-associated > Plants > Roots >... | reverse complement strand
AATCTCACCGCGCTCGCCTTGCTGCCCGAGCGCGGGCGCCAGGTGTTCAGCTGGAGCCTCGGCCTCGTGGCCGCCGAGGCGTTGGCGGCGGCGCTGCTGGCGCAGCCCGAGGCCGCTCCGATGGCCACCGTGCTCGCACGATCACTGGGAGAGGGCCGACTGTCGGTGATCGGCATGCTCGGGTTCTCGTGCGCGCTGGCACTGGCGGCGGTGCGCTTGTTGATGCGCCCGCAAGCGCTCGAATGCGGCATGTTCTGGGCGCTCATCGGCGCCATGATCGCCTTCAGCGTCGCGACACCAACGTCGGCCTCGATCGCGCTCGCCGGCGCGGGCCTCGTGCTGCTCGTTTCGTTGGTAGAAACCTCCCATGCGATCGCCTATGGCGACGAGCTGACCGGACTGCCGAGCCGCCGGGCCCTGACCGAGACGCTCGCCGGACTCGACGGCGTCTACACGATCGCGATGGTGGACATCGATCACTTCAAGACGTTCAACGACACGTACGGTCATGACGCCGGCGATCAGCTTCTGCGAATGATCGGCGCGCGCCTGGCCAAGGTGGGTGGCGGCGGGCGACCGTTCCGTTACGGCGGCGAGGAGTTCGCGGTGATCTTCAGCGACACGGCGCTCGACGATGCGCTGCCTCACCTGGAGACGCTGCGGCACTCCATCGAGTCGACGGGCTTCGGCCTGCGCGGCTCCGACCGGACGCGGCGAGCCAACAACGACGCACCGCGGGTGACGCGCCCGTCGCGCCGCGTCTCGGTGTCGGTGTCCATCGGCGCGGCGGAGGCCGGACGGCGGGCGGCGCCGGCCCACGAAGTGTTGGCTGCCGCCGACGCCGCGCTCTACCGCGCGAAACGCGGCGGGCGCAACCGCGTCTGTACCTAGCTCACGCGCGGCGGATCGCCCGCCAGATCACGTGGGGGGCCCCGAAATGCCCCCCCCCAACCCCCCAAATCGCTCGTCACGCCCCGGCAAAGCCGGGGCGCTCCTCGATCGCCCGCCAGATCGACTCGGGAGTCAGCGGCATGTCGAGGTGACGCACGCCCAGCGGCGCGAGCGCGTCGACGATGGCGTTCACCACCGCCGGCGGCACGCCGATGTTGCCGGCCTCGCCGAGCCCCTTGGCGCCGAGCGGGTTGCGCGGCGACGGCGAGTGAGCGTGCAGGATTTCGGCGTGCGGCACATCGTCGGCGCGCGGCAGCGCGTAGTCCATCAGCGTTCCCGACAGCAGATGACCATCGGCATCGAAGCGTACGGCTTCGAGCGCGATCTGGCCCCACGCCTGCGCCAGCGAGCCGTCGAGCTGACCGTCGGCGAGCAGGGGGTTGACGATCGTCCCCGCGTCGTCGATCCACACGAGGCGCTCGAGCGTGAAGACGCCGGTGTCGGGTGCGATGCGCACGGCCGCGACGACGGCGCCGCCGCTCCAGACTTCACCCTCGGGCGCGAGCACGTGTGAGGCTTCGAGCCCCGGCGGCTCACCGTCGGGCCGCGGGCCATTCCAGGCGATCCGCGCGACGTCGGCCCATCGGACGAATCGATCGGGCACGCCGGCAACGCCGAAGCCGCCCGCCGTGAGCCGCACGTCCTCGGCGTGCGCCTCGAGCAGCTCGCCGGCCAGCCGTCGCGCCTTCGCGACGACGGCCTCCGCGGCGTACACGAGGGCGCCGCCGCCGAGCGCCGTGCTGCGGCTGCCGAACGTGCCGATGCCTCGATCGATCGCCGCCGTGTCGCCGTGGCGAACGTCGATCGCGTCGGGCTCGATCCCCAGCCGATCGGCGACGATCTGCGCGAACACCGTCTCGTGACCCTGCCCGTGGGCGCTCGATCCGGTCGCTGCCGTCACCCGCCCGTCGGGCTCGACACGCACGAGTCCGCTCTCCCAACCGAGCGCCGACGGCTCGACGTAGACGGCGAGGCCGACGCCGACCAGCTCGCCGCGGCGTCGACGCTCCGCCGCCGCGCGGCGCAGGCCATCGTAGTCCGCGGCGTGCAGCACGCGTGCAAGCAGCGCGGGATAGTCGCCGGAGTCGTAGCTCTCTCCGGTCGCCGTCGAGAACGGAAAGCGCTCCGGCGGCACGAGATTGCGGCGACGCAGCTCGGCGGGATCCATCGCGAGCTCGCGCGCGGCCGTGTCGACGAGGCGCTCGATGAGGAACGCCGCCTCGGGCCGCCCCGCGCCCCGATAGGGACCGACCGGCGGCGTGCTCGTGAACGCGCCCACGCACTCGATATCCACGTGGGTGAGGGTGTACGGTCCGGGCAGGCATCGAACGTGATTGCGCGGCGTGCCCATCGCCGTGTAGCCGATGCTCGGACCGAGCGGGCACAGGATCCGCGCGCGCACGCCGAGCATCGTGCCGTCGGCGGCGACGGCCAGCTCACCGTGCGCGACGGCTCCCCGACCATGATGCGTGGTGAGGATGTCTTCCAGGCGCGTGGCGACCCATTTGACGGGACGCCCCAGACGGCGAGCCAGCCACGGGATCAGCACCTCCTCGCGATACGGTCCGCCTTTCACCCCGAAGCCTCCGCCGACGTCCGGGGCGATGACGCGCACGTGCTCGGCCCGGAGCGCGAGCAGGCGCGCCACCTCGTCGCGGATCCGATGCGGTACTTGCGTCGATGACCAGATGGTCAGCCGGTCGTCGGCCCAGCACGCGGCGACGCCGCGCGGCTCCAGCGGCACGCCGGCCAGCCGCGCCTGGCGCACGTCGAGCGTGACGGTGCGGTGCGCGGTCGCGAACGCACGATCGGTGTCGCCGGCACGGACGACATACGTGAAGCAGCGGTTGTCGGGGCGGCCGACGATCGGCGGCGCCCCGGGGACCAGCGCGGCGTCGGGCTCGGCGGCGCCGGGCAGCGGCGTCCACTCCACGCGCACCAGCGCCGCCGCGTCGTGGGCCAGCGCGGCGGACTCCGCCACCACCACCGCCACCGGCGTGCCCTGACAGCGCACGACCTCGCCCGCCACGAAGAACATCTCGGGCACCACCATGCCCTCGATGGTGCGCGCCATACCGATCGGTGGGAACGCGTCGACGTCGGAGGCGGTGACGACGGCGACGACCCCGGGCGCGCGGCGAGCCTCCGCGACGTCGAGCGCGGCGAGGCGCGCATGCGCGTGCGGGCTGCGCACGAACACGACGTGCACGACGCCCTCGAGCCGCACGTCGTCGAGGAAGCGCCCCTGACCGCGCAGGAGCGGTGGATCCTCGCGACGGCGCAGGGCGCGGCCGACGTGTCTCAGGATGAATGGCTCCGGACGAGCGCAGGCGTCATGGCGGCGCTCGGATTGTACAATCACGCCCATGAGCCGCGCGTGGGGTGGCCTCGTGCTTGGCGCCGCCCTCCTGGCGCTGGCGGCGACCGATGTCGCCGCGCAGGTCTTCGTCGCGGCGACGCCGCGGCCCGACATCGCGATCGGCCCGCTCTTCGTCAGCGCCACCGCGCCCTCCGACTTCGCCGCGCCCGTCAATGTCAGCGTCGCGTGGAACCTCGTCCAGCACGGTGGCCGGCCCTACAACCAGACGCTGGCCCTGCTCTGGCCGGCGGAGATCGCCGCGGCCACCGCGGCCGGCGCCGTCGATCCGGCCCTGGTCAATTATGTCGAGTCTCGCGGCTTCACCTCGACGAGCTCGGGACGGCTGATCCTGCGTGCGCGCAGCCAGAGCCAGCTCGGACTTCCGTCGCCGGCCGAGGAGCTGCTCACGAGCGCCTCGTACGTCTCGTTCGTGCGCCGCGATGCGCCGCCGCAAGCGGGCACGGGCGCGCTGATCTGGATCCCGCCCACGCCGCATCTCGGCGACCAGCGGTGGGTGTTGAACCTCGCCTTTCCCGTGCGCGGCATGATCACGCCGAAACCGGCGACGTGGCTGGAGGACGTCTTCTGGGGCCGCCGCAACGCGCTCGCGCTCTCCTGGGGCGACGTGGGCTCCATCACGTTTTATCCGCTCTATCACGAGTATCGCGACCGGATCGTGCATCTCGCGCGCGAGTACTCGCGCCTGCTCGTCAGCTTTCCCGACGCCGATCACCTGCGCATCGAGGCGATCGAGCCGCCCGCCGCCCTTCGGCGCGGCAGCCGGCTGCGGGCGGGCACCGAGACCGTGTCGCTGCCCCTGAACACGGTCGAGGCCGCGCCCCAGACGCTGAAGGTGCAATACGCCTACTATCGCGGCGTCTTCGCGTGGCGGCCGGTGCTCATCTCCCTCGGGCTGCTCCTCCTCGGCAACCTGACGGGACTGCTGATGGTCAGCGGCCGCGTCTCGTCGCTGCTGCGCGCGCGGCTGCGCATGGCCAACGACGCGAATGACACGCCCGCGGTCCTCGCGCTGACGCCGGAGCGGCTCGCGGAGATCCGCCCCGGCCAGTCGACGTACGACGATGTCGTGCGGATCTGCGGCCAGCCCGACGAGCAGCGTCATCGCCTCGCCGACGGCACGCGCCGCACGCTCGTGTATCGCGCGACGCAGCGCCACCCGGAGCGCGGACTGCGCGTGGGCTGGCTCACCACCGTGCGCCACTGGGACATCGAGCGCTACGAGGTCGACGTCGAGCTCGATGGTGCGCGCGTGCACGATGTCGTCATCCACGTCCGCCGCTCGCGCACGAGATCGCCGGATTGACGCCCCGGGTGCGCTCCCCGCTCGCATCGTGGTTCGCGGGCCCCGCCGCGATGCGCCGATTCACGCGACGCGTGCTCAACCGGCGCATCGCGCTGCTGCACCCGCGTGACGACGCGTGGCGCACGCTCGCGCCGGGCTTCGCCGGAGCCGTCGCCCTCACACGGGCGGGCGTGCCGTTTCAGATCGCCCTCGAGCGCCGCTACGATCGCACGGGCGATCGTCGGCGCCTGTCCGCCGCGCTGGCGCGCGGCGCCACGGTGTACGTTCCGCAGGCGCACCAGGTGCTACCGCGCGTCGCGCGGCTCATGGTTGCGCTTCGCGAGCAGCTGCTCGGCGCGCGCGCCGAGGAGTCATCGTTCCTCTTCCTCGTGCAGGGACGTGGCCGCGAGGGCCTGGGACTGCACCACGACGGCGAGGTGGATGCCTTCTGGGTGCAGCTCGAGGGCCACCGGACGGTCACGCTCGGTCCGCCGGTGACGCCCCGCACGCCGCTCGATCTCGACGCGCGCCGCGCCTCCGGCCGCGGCTGGCGCACGCTGCAGTTAGCGCCGGGCTCGCTGCTCTATCTCCCGCCGCGCACGCCACACGCGGTCGTCTGTCACGGTCGGTCGCTCGCCCTGTCGCTCACATGGTCGCGACGACGGGCGCGGGCCCGCGGCACGCTGTGGGACGTCGCCTCGGGGCGCGCGCAGCCGAGACCACGCCGCGATCCACAGTGGCTCTGGACACAGGTTCCGGTGACGGCGGGCGCGCTGGAGCGCGCGCGCCGACGCTTCCGCCTCGACACGCCGGAGGGAGCCGCCTGGGTACCCGCGCGAGCGCATCGGCTCGCCATGCGCCTGGCCGGCATGCCGGCCGTCGCCGCGGACGCGCCCGGGGCCGCCCCGCTCATCGCCCTCGGCGTACTCGCGCCCGAGGATCTGCCGCAGGCCGTCGTGCCGGCCGCGCCCCGCGCGCTCGACGGCTGGCGCTTCGCGTGATCGACGCGCGGCGCCTGCCCTTCTTCTACGGCTGGGTCGTCGTCGCGGTCGCCTTCGTGACGATGGGGATCGGCGTGAACACGCGCACCGCATTCTCGCTGCTGTTTCCGCCGATCCTCGCCGAGTTCGGCTGGGACCGCGCGGTGACCGCCGGCGCGTTTTCGGTCGGCTTCCTCGTCGCCACGGCGTACGTGCCGTTCCTCGGCCTGGCCATGGACCGCTATGGCCCGCGGATCGTGATCCCGATCGGCATCGTCATCACGAGCCTCGGGTTGGCGCTGGCGCCGCTGACGACCAGGCCGTGGCATCTGCACGTCACGCTTGGCGCGCTCGTCGGCGGCGGGTCGATCTTCATGACCTACATCGGCCACTCGCTGTTCCTTCCGCACTGGTTCGTGCGCCGCCGCGGCCTCGCCGTCGGCATCGCGTTCTCCGGAGTCGGCATCGGATCGATGCTGCTCTTTCCCTGGCTCGGCCGGCTCATCGCCGCCTCGGGCTGGCGCGCCGCGTGCTGGGCGCTCGTCGTCCTGCTGCTCGTCGTCTTGCTGCCGCTCAACGTCACGCTGCCGCGGCGACGGCCCGAGGATCTCGGGCTCGCTCCCGATGGCGACGCCACGGGCGGCGCCACCGGTCGTTCCGCCGTCGATAACGTGGTCGACCACGCGTGGGCGTCGGTGGACTGGACGCTGGGGCGCGCGGCGCGGACGGCGCGCTTCTGGTGGCTCTTCGTCGGGTTCTTCGCCGCGCTGCTCGCCTGGTACATGGTGCAGGCTCACCAGACCAAATACCTCCTGGACATCGGCTTCGATCGCGAGCGTGCTGCATGGGCACTCGGCATCGTCGGACTCACGGGCATCGTCGGGCAGATCGTGCTCGGCTGGCTCTCCGATCGCGTCGGACGCGAATGGGCGTGGACGCTTGGCGGGATCGGCTTCGCGATCTGCTATGCGTCGCTGCTCCTGCTGCCGGCCCATCCCTCGGTCGGTCTGCTCTACGTGATGGTCACCTCGCAGGGACTGCTCGGCTACGGATTGGCATCGGTGTTCGGCGCGATTCCGGCCGAGATCTTCCACGGACGCCATCACGGAACGATCTTCGGGACGCTGACGCTCGGCGCCAACGCCGGCGCGGCGTTCGGGCCGTGGGTGGCTGGCTCGATCTACGACCGGGCGGGATCGTACGCGCCGGCGTGGCTGCTCGCCATCGGCGCCTGCGCGTTGTCGATCACCGCGATCTGGGTGGCGGCGCCGCGCCGCGTCCGCGCTGTCGCTGGACGGATCAAACCAGCCGCGGCAGCAGCGCGCTGATCGAGCCGCGCAGGACGGCGTCGGCGAGCGTGTCCATCTCCGTCGGCTCGGCGTTGAGGACGACCACGCGCGCCCCCGCCTCCTTGGCCACCGGCACCACGCCGGCGATCGGGTAGACGGACAGCTTCGTCCCGATTGCCATCATCAGATCGCACCGCCGCGCGGCGTCGCCGGCGCGCTCGAGGTCCTTCTGCACCAGGCCCTGGCCGAACGAAATGGTGGCCGATTTCAGGATGCCGCCGCAGCTGCGGCAGGGCGGGTCGGCCTCGCCCGCGCGCACGCGCGCCAGCGCGCGCTCCATCGGTGCCCGCTCGCCGCACGCGAGGCACACGACCTCGCGCGACGTACCGTGGATCTCGATCACGCGCTCGGGCGACGAGCCGGCCTTGAGATGCAGACCGTCCACGTTCTGCGTGATGAGCGTGTCGAGGGTGCCGCGCCGCTCGAGCGCCACGAGCGCCCTGTGGCCGTCGTTGGGCTCGCGGTCGTGCATGGGCGATTCCACGCGGGTGCGCCAGGCGCGCTTGCGCACCTCGGGATCGGCCACGTAGTGGTGGATGGTCGCCATCTTCTCGGCCTCGGGATTGCGCGTCCAGAGGCCCTGGGGGCCGCGGAAATCGGGGATGCCGGAGTCGGTCGAGATGCCGGCACCGGTGAGGACGACGATCCGCCGCGCGGCGTCGATCCAGCCGCGGACGGTGGCGAGGGCGCGTTCCAGGTCGTCGGCCACGACGATCTGGATATCACGCCCCCGCCGTGACCGCTACATGCCGAGCTGCTTCATGGCCTCCTTGGCCTTCGCCTCGGCTTCGGCGTGCTTGCCGGCCTTGTGTAGCGCGTCGGCCTCGTCGGCCAGCTGCCGGGCGTTGAAGCCGGCATCGTCGAGACGGTTGCCCGCCTCGTCGTTGACCTGCTTGATGAGCTTGGGGCACTGGAACGCCGACGACGGCCCGGCGACGGCGAGGACCAGGGCGAGAGTGATGCTGAGCACGAATGCGACACGCCCCATCGATGTGGCTCCTTTCGACTGCGTGATGAGATGCCGCCGTCGGTCAGCAAGGCCGGGGCCAGAGGTGCGCGTGGGAGAAACCATCGATAGTTCACCTGCTTGGCCGCGCTTCAGAAGAGCGCAAACTTGCTCGCGTGTGGCGGAATTGATCACGTGTGGCGTTCCGCCTCACTTCCCGTCGCTACCGGGCTGTGATACACCGGGCGAAGCATGCGCCTGGGTGTGCGTCAGAAACTGGTGCTGTTGAGCCTGCTGATCCTCGTCGTCGTCTCGTTCACGTTCACGGCCGTGCAGCTTCACCTATCGCGTACGTGGCGAGAAGAGGACCTCCAAGAGCGCGCGGTCGTCTTCGCGCGCGAGATCGCCGCCACCATCGGCGACCATCACGAGCTCGAGGGCGGCGCGCTCATCGATCGCAAGATCCACCAGATCATGGCGGTCCGCCGCAGCGTCTTGCAGCTCGACATCGTCCGTCTGCCGCCCGATGGCGCCGCGGTCGTGTCGACCAGCGAGCCCGGGATGCGCCTGCCCTTCACGCCGACAGACGAGAACGCCGTCCGCGGCGGCGCCGTCGTCTCTCGCCTGCTCTCCGAGCCCGGCGGCCGCTCGTGGGAGGTGATGGCGCCCATCCATCTCGACGGCGCCGTCGCGGGCGCCGTCGCCGCACGCTTCGCGCTCGCGCGCTTCGACGAGCGCGAGACGCGCAGCCGCTCGGCCGCGCTCTGGCTCACGGCGATCTCGGTCATCGTGATGGGCTCGCTCATGACGCTGGCCGTGAACGGCGTCGTCAACCGCCCCATCGAGCGGTTTGTGCGCGCCATGCGCGGCGCCGAGGCGGAGCCGGTGGCCGTGACGTCGCACGACGAGTTCGGCGCGATGGCGCGCCAGTTCAACGACATGATCGCGCGCGCCCGCGAGCGCCTGTTCGCGATGCAGCGCGATCTCAGCCACGCCGAACGGCTCGCCCTGTCGGGACGGATCGTGGCCGAGGTCGCCCACGAGGTCGGCACGCCGCTGCACTCGATCATGGGACACCTCGAGCTGCTGCGCGAGGATCTGCCTGCCGCCAGCGTCTCGGACACGATCGAGCGGCGCCTGCGCGTGATCGAGAGTCAGCTGGGCCGGCTGCGCGAGATCATCGATCGGCTCCTCGACCTCACACGCCGCTCGCCGCAGCCGGCGGTGCCGGTGGACGTCAACGGGCTCGTGCAGGAGACGATCGAGCTGGTGCGGCCAGCGCTGGCGGCAGCCGAGCTGGAGCTCAAGGTCCAGCCCGACCCCGGAGCGCCGCGGCTCTCCGGCCAGCGAAGCGAGCTGCAGCAGGTCCTGCTCAACCTGTTGACCAACGCGCTCGACGCCACGCCGCCGGGCGGTGTCATTCAGGTGGCGACGCGCGCGCATGGCGCCGAGGTCGAGCTCGAAGTCGCCGACACGGGCTGTGGCATCCCCGCCCCGGAGCTCAAGCGCATCTTCGACCCCTTCGTCACCACCAAGGAGCCCCACCGCGGCACCGGGCTCGGCTTGTTCATCTGCGCGCAGATCGTGCACGACCACGGCGGCCGCATCGACGTGGTCAGCGAGCCGGCGGGCGGCAGCATGTTCCGCGTGACGCTGCCCGTCGAGCGGATCGCGCGATGAGCCCGTCCACGCCCGCCGTGCTCGTGGCGGACGACGACGCCGTCGCCCGCGATCTGCTGGTCGAGGTTCTCGAGCGTGAGGGTTATCGCGTGCGCGCGGCCGGCGGTGGCGCCGAAGCAATCGCGCTAGCCGAGCGTGAGCTCTTCGACGTGGCGCTCGTCGATCTGCGCATGCCGGACGCCGACGGGCTCGTCGTGCTCGAGCGCCTCGTCGCGCGCGAGCCCGCGCCGGCCGTGCTGATCCTCACCGCCTTCGCGGCGATGGACACCGCGATCGAAGCGATCCGGCGTGGCGCCTACGACTACCTCAGCAAGCCGTTCCGCCTCGACGAGATCAAGCGCGCCGTGCGCCGCACCCTCGAGGTGCAGCAGCTGGCCCGCGACAATCAGCGCTACCGCCGCGAGCTCCGCGAGCGCTTCGACGCCGACCGCCTGGTCGGCCACTCGCCGGAGATCGTCGCGATCTACAAGCTGATCGCGCGCGTGGCGGCGCTGGACACCACGGTCCTCATCCAGGGCGAGACGGGAACCGGCAAGGAGCTGGTCGCGCGCGCGATTCACTACGCCGGCCCCCGCGCCGAGCGGCCCTTCGTCGTCATCGACTGCGCCGCGATTCCCGAGCCGCTGTTCGAGTCCGAGCTGTTCGGCCACGAGCGCGGAGCATTCACCGGCGCGGTCACCACGCGGCGCGGCCTGCTCGAGACCGCGCAGGGCGGGACGTGCTTCCTGGACGAGGTGTCGGAGCTGTCAGGCCCGCTGCAGGCCAAGCTCCTGCGCGTGCTGCAAGATCGCGTGCTGCGGCGCGTGGGCGGCAACGAGCCGATTCCCGTCGACGTGCGCCTCGTCGCCGCGACCAACCGCGACCTTCGCAAGCGCGTCGAGGACGGGTTGTTCCGGGAGGACCTCTACTACCGCGTCAACGGCATCACCATCGCGGTCCCGGCGCTGCGCGAGCGCGGCGACGACATCGCGGTGCTGGCCGAGCACTTCGCGCGCAAGTACGCGGCGGCGGCGGGCAAGGTGGTGGAGGGCTTCGCGCCGGGCACGCTCGACGCGCTACGCGCCCATACCTGGCCGGGTAACGTCCGCGAGCTCGAGCACGCGCTCGAGCGCTCGGTGGCCCTCGCGCGCTCGCCGCTGCTCTTGCCTGAAGACCTCCCGGCGGACGTCCGCGCGCAGACCGCAAGCGCGCCCGAGCTGCCCGCCAAGCGGATGACGCTGGAAGAGGTCAAGCGCTGGTACGTGGCGCTCGTGCTCGACGAGGCCGGCGGCAACAAGGTGCGCACCGCCGAGCTGCTCGGCATCGACCGCCGGACGCTCTATCGCATCCTCGAGCGCGCCGACGACCCGGAAGACTAGTCATGACGTACCGGTGCCACGCCGTTGCCACGCGCCAGACGCTGAGACGTTCCCGCGGGAACGCGTTCGCCGCCTTCTAGCTGGGACTGACCCCGCGCATCGGCCTCTTCGACGACGGCGCCTCCGGCGAACCGCCGAGAACGGACGTTCCCGCAGGAACGTCAGCTCGGCTTGTTGGTCAGGCCGATCGCGCGCCCGGCCTGAGCGGGCCGCGGCAGCGCGTCGTGAGCGCGCTGGATCGCCGCCAGGCGCGCGAGGATGTCCGGCGCCATCGCCGCCGCGCGGCGCGTGGCGCGGCTCACGTGCAGCGACATCAGCTCGTTGGTGGCGACGAGGAAACCCTCCGTCGCGTGATACATGGCGTGGATGTAGTGCAGGCGCTTGGCGTCGTGGGCCAACAAGATTGTGGTGAAGCGCAGTGGATCGCCTCCGACGACCTCGCGATGGTAGGTGACGTGGGCCTCCAGGCAAAACGTGGTGACGCCGTGCGACACGCGGTGCGGGGCGTCCAGTCCCACCCAGGAGAAGAACTCGTCGGTGGCGTAATCGAAGACCACCAGGTAGTAGCCCATGTTCATGTGCTGGTTGTGGTCGATCCACTCCGGTCGCACGACGTCGCGATAGCGGTCCAGCGGCGCCGCGAGCTCAGACATCGAGGGTGACGATCTCGGCCTGCAGCCGGCGCGCATCGATCCGGATGCGCGCCACCGAGATCGGCAGTCGAAATCGGCGCGGCCCAGCGCTGCCGGGATTGAGATAAAGCACGCCGTCGCGGCGCTCGACGCGCGGCTGATGTGAGTGGCCCGCGATGACCGCATCGTAGCCGGCCGCGCGCGGATCGACGTCCAGCTCGTGGACGTCGTGGAGCACGTAGAACGTGCGGCCGCTCTGCTCGACCACTTCGGTCTCGGCGAGCGCGCGCGCCCACCGGCCGCGATCGTTGTTGCCGCGAACCGCCACCACCGGGGCGATCGCGCGGAGCGCGTCCAGCACCTCGGGCGCGCCGACGTCGCCGGCGTGCAGGATGAGATCGGCGCCGCGGAGCGCGCGCAGCGCCTCGGGGCGCACGAGACCGTGGGTGTCGGAGATCACACCGATGCGTGGCATCGCCGGGCGAGCGTAGGCTATCATGTCGCTCCATGCTTCAGAGAACCCGCGACCTGCGCATCGACAGCTTCCGGCCGCTCGTCCCGCCGGCCATCCTGCTGGAGGAGTTGCCGCTGTCCGAGCGCGGCTCGGAGACGGTGAGCCGCAGCCGCGAAGCGGTGGCCCGCGTGCTGAACGGCGAGGACGACCGTCTGGTGGTCGTCGTCGGACCGTGCTCGATTCACGATCCGGTCGCCGCCATCGACTACGCGCGGCGTCTCAAGCGCGCCGCCGACGAGCATGCCGCCGCGCTCTGCATCGTGATGCGCGTGTACTTCGAGAAGCCGCGCACGACCGTCGGCTGGAAGGGCCTCATCAACGACCCACGGCTGGACGGCTCCTTCGCTATCAACGAAGGCCTGCGGCTGGCGCGCCGGCTTCTCGTCGACCTGGCGGACCTCGGATTACCCGCGGGGTGTGAATTCCTCGATCCGATCTCGCCGCAGTACACCACCGACACCGTCTCGTGGGGCGCGATCGGCGCGCGCACGACGGAGAGCCAGGTGCATCGCGAGCTCGCATCCGGCCTGTCGATGCCCATCGGCTTCAAGAACGGCACGGATGGCGACGTGCAGATCGCCATCGACGCCGTGCGGGCGGGCGCGCACCCGCACCGCTTCCTGGGCGTGACCGAGCAGGGGCTCTGCGCGATCGTCTCCACGCGCGGCAATCCGGACTGCCACGTGATTCTGCGGGGCGGACAGAGCGGACCGAACTACGACGCGGCCAGTGTGCGCAAAGTCGCCTCGGCGCTCGCGGACGCGCGGCTACCCGCGCGGCTCATGATCGATTGCAGCCACGGCAACAGCAGCAAGGACCACCGCCGCCAGCCCGTCGTCGCGCACGACATCGCCACGCAGGTGGCCGCCGGCGAGACGGCGATCGTCGGCGTGATGATGGAGAGCTTCCTCGTCGACGGCCGCCAGGATCTCACCAGCACCGCGACGCTCCGCTACGGTCAGTCGATCACCGACGCGTGCCTGAGCTGGGACACGACGCTCACCGTGCTGGCCGAGCTCGCCGCGGCCGTGAACGAACGGCGCCGCGGGCGCTAGCATGGGGGGCCCCGAAATGGCCCCCCAACCCCCAGCGCTCGGCGCGGCCCGACAAGGCCGTGGCGCCGCCTCGATCTCCTACGCCAGCGGCTGGCCGCTGATCCAGGACGGCGCGACGTCGCGCGGCGCGTAGCGCGACGCAACGTCACGCGCGCGATCCGCGCCGGCGCCCCGCGGCCCCGGTTCGCGATCGCGCGGCGGCGTCCCACCACCACCGCCGCCCGGTCGGCCGCCGCCGCCATCACGACCGCCGCCGCCATCACGACCGCCGCCGCCACCACGACCGTCGCCGCCACCACGGCCGTCGCCACCACCACGGCCATCGCCACCGCGGCCGCGCCGACGCCGACCGCCGCGACGGGAGCGCCGACGACGCCGGCCGCCGTCCCCGACGCCCGCCGTGGTTTGTAAATGCGCGCCCTCGCGGTTGCGTGGGTCGGCCGCCTCGGCCTCGGCGTCGACCTCGGCCTCGGCGATCTCTTCTGACGATTCGGCCGCTAGGCTCGGCGGCGCCGCCGCCTCTTCCGCGTCGGCTGTGATGGGCTCGAACGCGTCGGCGACAACCTCGCCGCGCGCCTCGGTCTCCACCGCCGGAGTGGCCGGCGCAGCGGCCCCGTCGACGAGCGCGATCACACCCGCTCGGTTGACCTCGAGCTCCTTGATGCGGCGCAGCCGCGTGATCAGACGCGGCGAGCCCGGCGGGCGGCTGAAGCCGCGCGCCTTGAGCGCGTTGGCCAACGAGTCGAGCGTGACGGTGCCGCGCGAGCGCGCCAGATCGCGCACGACGGCGACGATCTCGTCGTGCGGCGCGGTGTGTGGCTCAGCGCTGCTGACGACAACCGGGCGCGGCGCCTGTGGCTGCGGCACGGGAAGCACGGGCCGCGGCGCGCCGTGATCGCCGCGGCCGCGACCGCCGCGCCGACGACGACGCCCGCCGCGATCGCCGTGGCCATAGTCGCGCTCGGCGCGTTCAGCCTCGACGGGCTCCGGTATCGGCATGCCGAGCAGACCGCGGTACGAGAGCCGGCGGAACGTCACGCCGAGGCTCGCTGCCACATCGCCGACCGCATCGAAGGCGCGGTCGTCGGATACGATCTCGATCACGTCGCCCGGACGTGCCCCCGCGAGCCACACCCCCGATGCCACCGCGATGCGCAGGTCGCTCCAGTCACGAACGCCGACGGAGGGCGCGCTGTGCACCAGCGCCGCGCCGTGGCGTGCGAGCAGTCGCGCGGTGTCGTGACCGATGACGCGCCAGTTGCCGACGGCGAAGAACTCCGTGCGCCGGCCGGCGCGATCCACCGCCAGGTGGGCCATGACGCGGGCGATGTGCTCGGCGCGGCTCGTGTTCTCCACGTCGAAGAAGATGGCTCGGCGGCCCGACGGCAGCGGCCGCACGGGCTCGGGCTCGGGCACGCGCGCGGCCAGCGTTGGCTCGGGCACACTCAACGGCAGATCGTCGAGCGAGTGTTCCGGCGCTTGCAGCGTCGCCACGCTCGGCGGTTCCTCCACGATCGATGGACGGACCTCGATCTCGGGCTCGGCCTGCGGGCGCGCGCGCCCACGGCTTCTGCGCGCTGTAGAACGTTTGGGCTTTCGAGCTGTCGCCACGATACCTCCTCGGGCCCACGGCGGACCCCCACGTCAGTGTACGAACCTCGCCGCGCGCGCGCGTGGCAAAATCACGGCGACCCGCCGCTCGTTCGCAGCGTCCGGAACGTGACTGAGTACCGCTCCTCGCGTCCCGGCGTGATCGCGTGCTGCCACTGCCAGCGCGCGGCGCCGGCGAGCACGTAGGCCGACCGCGGCGCCAGCATGAGCGCGCGCGTTCGCCGGGCGGCATCGCGACCCTGCTGAAACCGGAAGCGGCACGCGCTGAGCAGCGAGATGCCGACCACCACGCCGAACGCCGGCGCGTCGCGATGCCAGCCGATACCCGCGCCGGGCGGATAGTGCGTCACGAGCACTTCCGCCAACGCCTCGGGCTCCACCGCGGCGAGCGCGGCGGCGCGACCGCGCACCTCGAGCAGAAACTCGGGCGTGGGCGGCCCCGGCTCGACGCGCCACGTCTCGTACCCGTACGTCCAGCCAAAGTGAATCGTACGCCGTCGCGCCACCTGTCCGCGCATACGCACGTCGCCGAAGGCCAGCGTGCGCACCCCGTCCAGCAGGATCGCTTCCTCCGCGGGGGACAGGACGTCCTCGTAGTAGCGAAATCCCTCGGGAAGATCGGCCGCTTCGGGGAAGAGCATCGCCATCGACCCCCAGCATACCGGGTGCGCCGCTGACGCTCGGTGGCAGGTCGTTCGCGGCCTGGGCTAGACCCACGCGTCCGTTGCGGTAGGATACCGGCCACCAGAGGAGGTTCTTCCATGGCCGAGACCGCGCGGATGGCCGTGTTCCACGGGACGGGCAAGCCGTTCGAGATCCGCGAATACCCGGTGCCGGAGCCCGAGCCCGGTGCCGCGCTCATCAAGATCGCGCTCGCAAACGTGTGCGGCTCCGATCTGCACTACTGGCGCGGTGAGCAGGACTATGCCCGCATGGGTCGTCCGCTGCCGCTCAACACGGGTCACGAGCACGTGGGCACCATCGCCAAGCTCGGCGATGGCGTGACGACCGACGCGGCGGGACGGCCGCTGAAGCTCGGTGATCGCGTCGCGTATCGCTACTTCTTTCCGTGCGGGCGCTGCAAGGCGTGCCTGGCCCGCCATTTCAAATCGTGCCCGGTGCGCCAGGCCAACTGGCTCGTGTCGTGCGAGCAGTGGCCGCACTTCCAGGGCGGCTTCGGCCAGTACTTCTATCTGCGCCCCAACCACGCGATGTTCGTGCTGCCGCCGGAGATCACCGACGAGATGGCGGCGGGCGTGAACTGCGCCTACACACAGGTCTACGCCGGACTCGACATCGCCGGCCTCAAGGCCGGCCAGACGGTGGTGGTCCAGGGCGCGGGCGGGCTCGGCGTGTACGCGTGCGCCGTGGCGCGCGAGATGGGCGCCGGCCGCGTCATCGTGATCGATGGCATCGACGAGCGGCTCGAGCTGGCGCGCCAGTTCGGCGCCGACACGTTCGTCGATCTTCGTGAGTTCACGACGGCCGAGGCGCGTGTGAAGCGGGTGCGCGAGCTGACGGACAACTGGGGCGGCGACGTCGTGCTGGAGCTGGTCGGCCAT
>Ga0207646_10004004_pt1 | contig 16302 bp, 14 predicted proteins | sample KBSK5502metaG_FD_184343 | JGI IMG/M metagenome (GOLD analysis project Ga0207646, IMG submission 184343) | Corn, switchgrass and miscanthus rhizosphere microbial communities from Kellogg Biological Station, Michigan, USA - KBS K5-50-2 metaG... | ecosystem: Host-associated > Plants > Roots >... | reverse complement strand
CCGCGGTGCGCGCCTATCAGGCGCCCACGACGTCGTACGTCGTCGTGCTGGACAAGGCCGGGAAGGTCACCTACACCGGCGCCGGCGCGGACCAGGACGTCGCGACGGCGCTCGAGCGGGTCGTCGGGCACTAGCCCGGCTACTCCCCCTCGGCTGGCTTGGGGGTAATCCGATCGATCGCCGCGGCCAGGTCCTTGTAAGCCTGCGGATCGATTTCCCGGAACGGCGCCATCTTGTACGCGACTTTGCCGTCCGGACCCACGATGAAGAGGTTGCGGTTGTCGAGCCCGAACTTGGGATTGTGGGCGCCGTACGTCTTACCGATGACGCCGCCCGAGTCGCTTGCGAACAGGAACGGGAACTCGTCGTCCTTGGACCACGAGGCGAGCGCCTCGATCGGGTCCGTGCTGATCCCAATCAAGACCACGTTGCGGCCGTCGTGAAACAGCTGTGCGTACTGATCACGGTACGCATGCATTTGGATCGTTCAGCCCTTGGTTCGCGCCTTGTAGAAGAAGGCGAGGACGACCGTCTTCCCCTTGAAATCGCTCAAGTGGAGTGGGGCTTTGAGCACGCCATACCGGGTCGCGCCCGGAAGCGTGAAGTCGGGCGCGGTTGCGCCGACCTCGAGAGGCGCCGGCTCTTGCGCCAGCGCGGCTGGCGCGGCGAGCGCCGCGACGAGCGGTAGAGTGAGGGCGAGCGACAGACGAGACATGTGAGATCCTTCCTCTCAATTCGTGATCGGCCGATAGTTCACGTCCAACACTGCCAGGCGCTCGAGATGCGTGGCGAGCCGTCGAGTGAAATCAACGTAATCCCGCTGCTCCCGCGGCGTCCATAGCACCTCGGCGAGGGCGCACAGCCTGGGGAACACCATGTACTCCGCTCGCTTTGGATCGGGAATGTATTCGGTCCACAGCTGTCCCTGGGCCCCAAGCACGTAGCGCGCCTCTCCCACGGTCAGGGCGGGCGGCACGGGCTCGAACGCGTACACCGTGTCGAGCGGCAGGAAGCCCCCGATCGCGAGCGGCTCGGCGGCGGTGTCGGCCGACTGATAATGATCGAAGTAGGTATGCGACCCGGGCGCCATCACCACGTCGTGCCCGGCCCGGGCTGCTGCGATGCCGCCGTCCACGCCGCGCCAGGACATGACGACGGCGTTGGGCGCCAATCCGCCTTCGAGGATCTCGTCCCAACCAACCAGCCGGCGACCGTGCGAGGTCAGGAACTCGTCCATCCGGCGCGTGAAGTAGCCCTGCAGCGCCTCTTCGTCCCTCAGGCCGAGCTCGCGAATCCGCGCCTGCGCCACTGGGCTCGCCTTCCATTGCTCCTTAGGTGCTTCGTCACCGCCGGTGTGGATCCAAGGACTCGGAAACAGCTGCATCACCTCGGTGAGAACGTTCTGCTCGAACTGGATCGTCGCGTCTCCGGGATTGAGGATGTTCCTGTCGACACCCCACGCGGTCCACACGGGAAGGGTGTCGCCGCGGTTGCCGAGCTCGGGATACGCCGCGATGGCGGCCTGGGAATGGCCGGGCATCTCGATCTCCGGCACGATCGTCACGAAGCGCGCGCGAGCGTAGGCGACGATCTCGCGGACGTCGTCCTGCGTGTAGAAGCCACCGTGGGGCTGGCCGTCGAAGCGCCACGTGGTCGAGTCCTGGTCCTTTCGGCCGATGATCGTCTCACGGCGCCACGCACCCACCTGGGTGAGCCGCGGGTACTGCTTGATCTCGAGGCGCCACCCCTGGTCGTCCGTCAGATGCCAGTGAAAGCGGTTGAGCTTATGGAGCGCCGCGAGGTCGATGTACTTCTTCACGAACTCTTTCGGCATGAAGTGACGCGCCACGTCCAGGTGGACGCCGCGCCAGGCGAACCGCGGCACGTCCTCGATCGCGACGGCGGGGATGCGCCACGCCATGCCATCCACCTTGGCCTGCCGGAAGACCGCGGGCGGGAGGAGCTGGCGGAGCGTCTCGATCCCGTAGAATGCCCCCGCGGCCCGGTAGGCACGAATCGCCACGTGGGACGGGCTGGCGTCGAGCCGATAGCCCTCGTCGCCGAGGCGGGCGAGGGACGAGTCGAGGCGGATGGAGATCGCTTGCGTCCCGGTGAGCGCGGCGGTGCGCACGGCGAGCCGCAGACCGGTGGCGGGAAAGAGATAGTCGCCCAGCAGCTCGCCCAGTCCTCGCAGGGCGGGATCCGTCACGATCACCGTGCCGGCCCTCAACGTGAAGGCGCCCGGCTGCACGATGACGTGCGCCGGGCGCGGCACGAGGGCGGGGATGGAGTCCGAAGCGAGGGCGATGACCAGCGCGGCGAGTATCGGCACGATGCTATTGCTGTAATTCCCTCACCCAGATGTCCCGGTAGCGGGTGGCGTGACCGTGGTCCTGCAGGAACAGCGGAAGCTGGTCCGGGTGCGGCTCGTAGTGCGCGCGTGCTGCGTGCACCGTCCAGCCGGTGATGATCGTATTGTCCTGCACCAGTACGCCGTTATGCAGCACCGTGACTCGCGCCGAGTCGCGCACTGTACCATCGGACGCGAACCGGGGACGGTGGAACATGATGTCGTAGGTCTGCCATTGGCCGGGCGGTCGGCTGGCGTTCACGAGCGGCGGCGTCTGTCCGTACACGGCCCCGGCCTGGCCGTCGGCGTAGGTCTCGTTGTGGTACGAATCGAGCACCTGGATCTCGTAGTGCGTCATCAGGAACACGCCGCTGTTGCCACGATCCTGACCTTCACCCCTGGGTGGGGTGGGCGTGGCCCATTCGATATGCAGCTGGATATCCCCAAAGGCGCGCCCCGTGATGATCGGCCCGGTGCCCGCAGTGACTTCCACGTACCCGTCACGTACTACCCATTTGGCGGGTGTGCCGTCCTGCGACCGCCATTGCGAGAGATTCTTGCCGTCGAACAGCACGACGGCATCGGAGGGCGGCGCCACCGGTGGCCGCTCCGGGCCGGGATCGACCACGGGGGGCCGGGGGCGGTCCATGGAATGAACAGGCCATTGTTGCGCGCTCATCGGAGCCGCGATCAGAAGTCCGAGTGCGAGAATCAAGGTTTCCAGGTTCCCTTCGCCACCGCCGGCACGAACCGCTCGATGCCCGCCGGCGGAAAGTCGAGCGTCTTCCCCTGCTCGGCGCTCATGTAGGCCGTCATCAGGAGCTTCACGACTTCCAGGCCGTCGTCGAACGTGAGCTGCGGGGTCTCCCGGCCGAGGAACACGCGCACGAAGTGCCGGTCTTCCGCATCGTATCCGTAGGTCGCCGACTCGCTCGTCACTACGGGCATGAGCCCCATCTCGGCGTTCTGCTTCTCGACCAGGTCCTCGCCCGTTTTGCCTTTCACCTCGCGGCTGAAGAAGAGCTTGAGCCCGCTGTCGAGCGTGTTCCACGACATGGAGTATTCGGGGCCGAGCAGCTCGGCGGAGAGCCGCAGCCCGGCGCCGACGAAGCTCCAGGACGTGGTCGCCTCGCCGATCACGGTGGCGCCGTCGGCGGTCTCGAACTCGATCACGACGCTCGCGAAGTCCTCCGAAGGCGCTTTGGTGTAGTCCACGTCCTTGCCCATCTGGTGCTGCAATTTTTTCGCGTACGCGGGACGGGACCACTTGAGGCTCGCGATGTGCCCCGTCACGCGGGCCGGGCGCACGGATCCGAGCGGCGCGTCGGGCGGCGTCAGCAGGTGCCGCACCACCAGTGAGGAGTGACACATCATGTCGTTGAGGACTCCGCCGCCCTGCAGCTTGCCCTGCCAGAACCAGGGCATGTGGGGTCCGCTGTGCTCCTCCGCGGCCCTGGCCAGATAGGGGCGGCCGGTGAGTGCGGCGCCGCGCGCCCAGATGATGGCGCGGCCCTGCGCCACGGCGGGCGCGAACGCCTGGTTCTCGAGATAGCCGTGGGCGATCCCGGCCTTCTTCGTGAGCTCGAGGACCCGCTTCGCTTCCGCGACGTTGCGACCCAGCGGCTTCTCGCACGCGATCCCGCGGAGCTCTCCCTTCCCGCGCGCGACCGCGTCCGTGATCTCTTCGAAGTTCTCGATGCGCGCGAAGTTCGGACCGCACACCCAGAGCGCATCGATCGCGGGGTCGGCCACCATCTCGCCCAGCGAGCGGTACGGCTTCGCCTCCCCCACGTCGAGCTTCCGCGCCACGGCCGCCATGTCCTGAGCGTGCTTGTGGTTCGGGCTCCACACACCCAGCACGTCCGCATCTCGCACACTCTGGAACGCGAGCAGATGGAACCGCGCGTTGAACCCGCTTCCGACGAATCCGACGCCGAGTCGTTTCCCGGTCATACTCGTCCGCCCCTCCGGCTTCCCGCGTGCCATTAGTACGTCACGCCCAGCTTGGCGAGCGCCTCCGGGGGACAGCCTTTCCACTCGGAGACGAAGGTGTTCCCGATGTACCGCAGGTCCTGCACGCCGATGCGACTGGAAAAGAACCCCGACGCGGTGAGGTCGCGGAACTGGTTGAAGAACGCCACGCCCGCGACGTGCTCGGGCTTCGCCTTGGCCGGCCACGCGACCGCATCCAGTACGGCGCTGCGCTCCGCTGCCGTGCAGCCGACGAAGGTCTTGCCGTAGCGGTCGTCGCACTCGTGATCGAGCCAGGCCAGTCCCCCGCGTACGGGGGTCTGCAGATCCGGATCGTCGCCGAGCATGAAGTCTATGAATTCCGGCACGCCGGCCTCGGTGGCGCCGCCCGAGCGCTCATCCTTGGGAATGATCAGGTCCACGAGTACGCGCACGGTGTCCCACTCGTGGGGCGTGAACTGCTTCGGCTCGTATGCGGTGCCGTGGGCCAACGCCTCACGTGCCCGGGCCGATGCCTTTCGCACGGACTCGGCCGTCCACGGGAACCCGGCCGCCAGTGGCGCGCCGGCGATGAGTCCGATGACCTCGCGCCGATTCATGTCAGCCATGCCACACCTCTTCGTTGCGGGAGCGGGCAGTCCCTCCGGCTCGGGACGCCTGACAGCAGCCCACCCCGCCCCTTGCGTCTTCGCCTTCGGGACTGCCCGCTCCCGCGACGTGAGCACGGTCTCGCGGCGAGTCCGGGGTCGAGGGGCGCTCCCGCAGGCGAAGACGCGGAGGGTGGGCAGGGGTGGTTGTCAGGCGTCCCGAGCCGAAGGGGGCGCCCCTCGACCCCGGACGCCCGCACGCTTTCACAGCGCCCCCTTTTTCATCTGATCGGCGATGTACTCGCTCGTGCGCATCGATAACGCGAGAATCGTCCACGTCGGGTTCTTGTCCGCCTGTGAGACGAAGGGTCCACCATCCGCGACGAACAGGTTCTTGCAGTCGTGCGTCTGGCACCAGCGGTTCGTCACGGAGCTCTTCGGATCGTCCCCCATGCGTGCGCCGCCCAACTCGTGGATGATGACGCCGCCGGCGGCGATGCCGTACCCCTGCTCGGCGGTCGGCATCGGCGACAACACCTGACCACCCATCTCGGCGATGAGCGCTCGGAATGTCTCCTGCATGTGTTTCACCTGCTTGTACTCGTGATCCGTCCACTTCCAGTGGAACCGCAGGACGGGGATGCCCCACCGGTCCACGGTGCGGGAGTCGATCTCGCAGTAGCTGCCGTCGTTTGGGATCATCTCGCCGCGGCCCGAGAAGCCGATCGTGGCGCCGTAGTAGCGGCGGTAGTCGTCCTTGAGCTGCTTGCCGTAGCCGCCGCCGGAGGGGTAGCGGTGAATCCCGCCCATGAAGCCGTACGACGGCACCTGGGTGCCGCCCCAGACCTCGATGTGGTAGCCGCGCGGGAAGTCGAGCTTCGCGTTGTCGAGCCACCACGGCATGTAGAGATGCATGCCCCCCACGCCGTCGTGATTGTGCGGCACGTGGTCCATCATCTTCGGGATGAACCCGCCGACGTCCGTCCCCGTGGTATCGGTGATGTACTTGCCGACGGTGCCGCTCGAGTTCGCCAGGCCGTTCGGGAAGCGGGATGAGGTGGAGTTGAGCAGCAGGCGGGCGGTCTCCAGGGCGCTCGCGGCGAGGACCACCACTTTGGCCCGCACGCGCCGGTCCGTGCCCGTCGTCTTGTCGATGTACGCGACGCCCGTCGCGCGGCCGCCCGTATCCACGAGCACCTCGCGCGCCATCGCGTTCGTGACAAGGGTCAGCTTGCCGGTGGCGAGGGCGGGCGCAATCAGCACGTTGGTGGCGGTGAAGTTTGCGTTGACCTTGCAGCCGCGGTTGCATTGGCCGCAGTAGTGGCACGCCGCCCGCCCGTTCAGCGGCCGCGTGAGGATCGAGAGGCGTGCCGGGATGCACGTGACGTGCAGGCGGTCGGCCGCCTGCTTGACGAGCAGCTCGTGGCAGCGGGGGAGTGGCGGCGGCAGGAACACCCCGTTCGGCTCGTTCGCAAGGCTCTCCTTGCTGCCGAAGACTCCGATGAGCCGGTCTATCTGGTCGTAGTACGGCGCGACGTCGTCGTAGGAAATCGGCCAATCATCGCCCAGACCATCCCGGCTCTTACGTTTGAAGTCGTACGGCCCGAAGCGGAGGGAAATACGGCCCCAGTGGTTTGTCCGGCCGCCCACCATGCGGGCGCGCCACCAGGCGAACTCGGTGCCCGGCGCCCGCGTGTACGGCTCGCCGGGGATTTCCCACCCGCCGATGCAGGCGTCGAACTCGCCGAACGGTCGCTCCTTTGTGGATCTCCCGCGGCGCGGCGACTCGTACGGCCACGTCAACATCGCCGAGTCTTTCGCGTTGTCCCAGGGCTCGCCGGCCTCGAGCACCACCACGTCGGCGCCGGCCTTGGTGAGCGCGTAGGCCGCCATCCCGCCGCCGGCCCCCGAGCCGACGATGCACACGTCGTATACTCGGGACTGGGGGCTCGGGGCTCGGGGCTCGGTCATACAGTGCAAGTCTCCACGGCCTGTCGCAACGAGGTGAGGGGGTCGCGCGTCGGCATGAACTCGTGCGCCATGAAGCCGGTGAAGCCGGTGTCGGCGATGGCCGAGGCGACCGCGCGCCAGTTCAGCTCCTGCGTGCCGTCCAGCTCGTGGCGGCCGGGCACGCCACCCGTATGGAAGTGGGCAATCCACTCACGGTTTTCGCGGATGGTGCGGATGATGTCGCCTTCCATGATCTGCATGTGATAGATGTCGTACAGCAGCCTGACGCGCGGCGAGCCCACTGCTTTGACCACGGCAACCCCGAAGGCGGTGTGGTCGCCCTGATAGTCCGCGTGATCCACCTTGCTGTTCAGGAGCTCGAGGCAGATCGTGACGCGCTGCGCTTCCGCCTGCGCCTTGATCGCGTTGAGCCCCGCCACACAGTTGTCGATCGCCTCGCCGTCGCTCTTGCCGCGACGGTTGCCGAACATCGCGATCACATTCGGGACGCCGTGGCGCGCCGCGAGCGGAAGGGTTTCCTCCAGCTCCCGCAGCAGCATCCGGTGGTTGGCGCGATCGTTGAAGCCCGTCGCAATGAAGTCGCTGCGCGCGGTGGGATAGCCCATGGAGCACACGAGGCCTGCCTCGCCCACGGGGTCCCAGTCCCCGGGGCCCAGCAGATCCACGCCCGCGAGTCCCATGCCTGCCGCCGCGCGAGCGAACTCGGGCAGGGGGATCTGTCGATAGGGCCAGCGGGAAACGGACTGCTTCAGTCTTCCCACGCTGACGCCTGAGCCCGGCGATACACTGCCCTTCAGGGCAGAGCCGAACGCGGCGGCCCCCAACGCCGCGACCGCTGCTCGCCGGTCCATCAAAACTCGAGGCGCTTCAGGTACTCACAGCTCGCACGGATGGACGCGAAGGGATCGTCCGGGTTGTCGTGCTCGACGAAGTAGTGCCGGATCCCCGCCTGGTCACTCTGCCCGAAGATCTTCTTGAAGTCGATCTTGCCCGCGCCCACCGCCATCATCTTGTGGTCCGGTGGACCGGCGGAGTCTTTCACGTGGACCATCGGGAACCGTCCGGGCCAGCGCGCGAAGTACGCCAGTGGATCCTGCCCGCCCTTCACGATCCAGTAGAGGTCCATCTCCAGCTGGACCAGCTTGGGATCGGTCTCGGCGAGCAGCACGTCGTACGGCAGCTTGCCGTCGAGCGGCGCGAATTCGAAGTCGTGGTTGTGGTAGGCGAACTCGAGCCCCGCCGCCTTGGCCTCGGTCGCGGCGCGGTTGAGGCGTTCCGCCGCGCGTTTGTAGTCGTCGAGCGTGCGCCGCTGTTCCGGGGGAATCCACGCGATCACGAGGTAGTGATGGCCGACGACCGGGGCGGCGGCGAGCGCGGCACGCCACTCCTCCGGCGCGAGCGACACGTGCGACGACGGCGCCGAGAGCCCGTGATGGTCGAGCAGGGCGCGCACGTCGCGCGGGGTCCTGCCGAAGTAGCCCGCGAACTCGACCTCTTGATAGCCGGTCGCGGCGACGCGCGCGATCGTGCCCTCGAAATCCTTCTCCATCTGGTGGCGCACCGTGTATAGCTGCAGCCCGATGCGGTCGAGCTTGCGGAGAGGGGCTCGGGGACAGGGGCGAGGGAGTAGGGGGTGGAAGACGGCCCCCAGTGCGGTAGCGCCGACAGCCCTCACGAATTCGCGCCGATCGGTCATCTTGGTTTCTCCTAGTCCCCAGGCCCTGGTCCCTAGCCCCTAGAGCTCGGCGAGGGAATGGACCAGATCTCGTCGGTTCATGGAGGCCCTGAAGAATCGGCCAAACGGCGGGAGTACGCTAGACGCCGGTCGGACGTTGACAGGCCACCCTGCCGTTGTATGTTTATGCATCCTTCTGCATAAATCGACAGGGAGCGCACCATGGGGCCGTTGGTGGTACTCGCCTATTCGGGTGGACTCGACACGTCGGCGATTGTTCCCTGGCTGCGGGAGAAATATGGCGCCAGGGTTTTGTGTTTCGCCGCCGACGTGGGGCAGGGACCGGGCGAGCTCGCCGGCCTGGTCGAAAAGGCCAAGCGCTCCGGTGCCGTCGACTGCGTCGTCCAGGACCTGCGCGAAGAGTTCGTTCACGACTTCGTGTTCCCCACCCTCCGCGCCGGCGCCGTGTACGCCCGCACCTATCTGCTCGGCACGGCCATGGCGCGACCGGTCATGGCGGCCCACCATGTCGCGCTCGCGCAGCAAGTTGGCGCGCAAGCGCTGGCCCACGGGTGCACCGGGAAGGGGAACGACCAGGTCCGCTTCGAGCTGACCTACGCCGCCCTCGCGCCCGAGCTTCAGGTGATCGCACCGTGGCGCGAGTGGCAGTTCAAGAGCCGCGAAGATCTCATCGCCTACGTGAAAGCCAAGGGCGTGCCGGTCCAGGCCACCGTCGAGAAGCCGTACTCCACCGACCGCAACCTGTGGCACTGCTCTCACGAGGGCGGCATCCTGGAAGATCCCGCGCGCGAGCCGCCGGAACACATCTTCGTCATGACCAGGGACCCGCTCGAAGCCCCCGACCTTCCGGTAGTCGTGGAGATCGGCTTCGAAGAGGGAACGCCCGTCAGCGTGAACCACGTCCCGATGAGCCCGGTGGAGCTGCTCGAGTCCTTGAATGCCACCGCGGGCGAGCACGGCGTGGGCCGGGCGGACGTCGTCGAGGACCGGCTGGTCGGCATGAAGTCGCGCGGTGTCTACGAGACGCCGGGCGGCACGCTGCTGTATGCCGCGCACCGCGAGCTCGAGCAGCTGGTGCTCGACCGGCGTACGCTGCGGCTCAAGGACGAGCTGGCGCTCCGCTACGCCGACCTGGTGTACGACGGTCGCTGGTGGACGCCGGAGCGCGAGGCGCTCGACGCCGCAGTCGCCAGCACGCAGAAGCGCGTGACCGGCGCGGTGCGGCTCAAGCTCTTCAAGGGCGGCCTCACGGTTGCGGGGCGGGAAAGCCCGTACGCGCTGTACCAGCCCTCGTACGCCACCTTCGGCAAGGACAACGTCTACGATCAGAAGGATGCCGAGGGCTTCATCCATCTGTACGGCCTCTCCATCCGGATCGGGTCCGGCCTCGAGGCGGCGCGCCGCCAGCAAGAAGTCGGCGCGGCGGCGGACTGATGCCGCGCCAGCCCATGGACACGCCCGCCCCGCCTCCGGCGGCGCACCAGATGTGGGGTGGCCGCTTCAGCCTCGGCCCCAGTGAAGCGCTCGACGCCCTGAACCGCAGCCTGCCGGTGGACCACCGCCTCTGGCCCCAGGACGTCGCCGCGAGCAAGGCCTGGGTGCACGCCCTCGGTCGCGTCGGGGTGCTCACCCCCGACGAGGAGAACCGGCTGCTTGAGGGCCTCGACCGCGTGGCGGAACGGCTCGCCGATGGTGCCGCCGTAGGCGCCCCGGACGAGGACGTGCACACCCTCGTAGAACGGCTGCTGTACGCGGAGGTTGGGACCGTCGCCGGCAAGCTGCACACGGGTCGGTCGCGCAACGATCAGGTGGCGACCGATCTCCGCCTGTGGACGCTCGGCGCGATCGACCAGCTCGACTCGGACCTCGCCGCTCTCGGGCGCGCGCTGGTCGCGCGCGCCGAGGACGGCGTGGACATCCTGTTGCCCGGGTACACGCACGGGCAGCGCGCCCAGCCGGTGCGCTGGGCGTACGTGCTGCTCGCACACGCATGGCCGCTGGTGCGCGACCGGCAGCGCCTGGCGGATGCCCGGCGCAGAGTGGCCGAGCTGCCCCTCGGATCCGGGGCGCTCGCGGGATCGGGGTTCGCCGTCGACCGCGTGCTGCTGAAGGAAGCCCTCGGCTTTCGCTCGCTTTCCGCGAACGCCCTGGATGCGACCGGCGACCGCGACTTCGTCGCCGAAGTCCTGTTCGGGCTGACCCTCGTGGGCGTGCACCTCTCGCGCCTCGCGGCCGAGCTGGTGCTCTACACGAGCGCGGAGTTCGGCTTCGTGCGTTTGTCGGACGACTTCAGCACCGGCTCGAGTCTGCTGCCGCAGAAGCGGAACCCCGACATCTTCGAGTTGGCGCGGGCGAAATCGGGCCGGCTGCTGGGCGACCTCGTGGCGCTGCTCACGACCCTGAAGGGCCTCCCGGCGGGGTACAGCAAGGACCTCCAGGAGGACAAGGCGCTGCTGTTCGACGCGTTCGACACGCTGGCGCTCGTGCTGCCCGCCGCGACCGGAGCGATCGCCGCGCTCAGCGTGGACGCCGAGCGGATGCGGGCCGCGCTCGATGCCTCGCTGCGCGCCACGGACCTCGCCGACCTGCTGGTGGAAGCCGGCGTACCCTTCCGGGAGAGTCATGGGCTCGTGGGGCGCCTGGTGCGGGAGGCGGAGCGCTCCGGTGTGCCGCTCGATCGGGTACCGGGTCCGGTGGCGGCCGGCATTCATCCCGCGCTGGCTGCGGCACTGTCCCAGTTGGGAACGTGGGAGGACTCGGTCGAGAGCCGCGCCACCCCCGGGGGGGCCTCGCGCCGCTCGGTGGCGGAGCAGCTGGAGGTATTGCGCCCTGCATTCGCCGAGGGCGGAGGGACTTAACCCAAGGTCTTGCCGCGCCTTAGCAGGTTATGTAGCATACGAGGCCGTCTGGCTCAAAGCTTTGAGCGAGACGGCCGGTTTTCACCCTGGGAGTCCCTTTGCGCTGCCTTGCGCTCAACGCCTCATTCGAGCCCCTCACCATGGTGCCCGTGCGCCGGGCCCTGCGGCTCGTGATCGACCGTAAGGCGGAGATCGTCGAGGCGGAAGGGCCGGTCGTGAAGAGCGAGCGTCTGGCCATCCCGCGGCCGGCGGTCATCCGGCTGGTCAAGTTCGTTCATGTGCCGCGCCGCTTCCGCCGCCAGGTGACCAACACCTTCCTCTTCGCCCGCGACAACTACCAGTGCCAGTTCTGCGGGCGGAGCCAGCAGCAGCTACGCCACCGGGAGTGCCTCACCCGGGACCACCTGGTGCCCTTGTCGCGGGGGGGCACCAACGGCTGGAACAACGTCCTCACGGCGTGCTCGAGTTGTAACACGCGGAAGGGTAACCTGCTGCCCGAGGAGGCGGGGATGCATCCGCTGCGGCCGCCGTTCGAGCCGCACTTCGTGCACCTGGCGTGGGCGGTGCGTCGGCTCTCCTCCATCCAGTCCAAGTACATCCGGCTGTTCTACGGCGGCGAGGTGTTGGCGACCCTCGAGGCGCTGTGACCCAAAGGCTCCCGTGGATCATCGCGGGGCTGGCGGGGGCGGCGGTTGTGGGGTTGCTCGGGACGAGGCGCGCGAGCGAGCTGGTCGTGCACCCCGACCCGCGCCCCGGCGTGACCGCCGAGCGCGTGTTGCCTGCCAGCGCGGTGCTGAATACGCCCGGGGCCGCCGAAGCCTACGCGGCGGCGCGTAGTGCCCCGCGCGTGCTCGACGGCATCCATTGCTACTGCGAGTGCGCCAAGCATTTCGGGCATCGCTCGCTGCTCACCTGCTTCGAGTCCGACCACGGCTCGCACTGCGATATCTGCATGGGCGAAGCGACGCTCGCGGTGAGGCTCGCGTCCCAGGGCAGCTCGCTGGACGATATCCGCCGCGCGATCGACCACCGGTTCGGCTCCTAGTTCTGCTTGCCGCTGAACGTCTCCGACCGCGCCTCGAGGGTGAGCCGCGGGAGGCCGGCGATCCGCACCAGCAGCCGTTGCGCGCCGCGGGCGAGCGCGCCGCCCAGGTTGCCGCCGCCGGAGACCGCCGGGCTCACGTCCCCCTTGAGCCAGCGGGTCAGCTCCTCCAGGTCCGTGTCGTTCAGCGTGGTCACCTCGAGCCGACAGAGGAAGTAGAAATTCCCTGAGCCTTTGACCTTCAGGTTTACGCGGTAGGGGAGCTCGAGTGCGCGCTCGAGGTCCTCCGGCGTGCCGTATCGGGCCACGCTGCCGCCGGTACGGATCAGCACGAAATCGTCGGCGAGCGGATCGTGACGCGCGGCCGCGTCCCACGGCGCTTCGCTGATGTACTGATCGAACCAGCCGGAGCGGGAACGCCACAGCTCGAGGCGGTAGTGCAGGCGGAGCGGGAATCCGGAGCGCAGGAGGCCGACGAACTTGCCGTCGGCGAGGAGCCCCGTGGATTGGACTCGGGGGACCCCGCTCTGGACAATCACCGTCAACGCGGGTTCCTGCGCGGCGGCCCGAGAGACCGTCACCGCGCCGAGCAGAGCCAGGAATGCGAGGCCTGGCCTCACCTCAGAAGCGGTGATCGAGTCGCAGCGTGAATCGCAGGGGCTCCCCGGCGGTCACCGCCTTCGCCACGTACACGCCAAACCCGCCCCAATCGATGCCGAGCCCCAGGTCGGCGAGCCAGCTGCCGAGCGTCGGGAGCCGATTGGCGGGCAGTCGACCGGGCCCGTCGCCGACGAGCCACGCCTGTCCGGCATCCGCCAGCACCACGAGGTCCGGGCCCTGGAGCGTGAAGAGCGACTTCGCGCCTTCGTCCTCGGGGGCCGAGGAGCCATACGACCAGTGCAGCGAGAGGTGACCGCGGTACTCGGCCTGGGCGAGGATTACGCGGTCGCAGGCCGCCAGTCGGGTGCCCCTGAAGGCGGGGTCGATGATGTCGCCGTTGCACGCGCTGTGTCGGAAGCCGTAACCTGCGAGCGGATCGGGTCCTCCCGTCGACAGCCGCTGCTGCAGCGGCAGCGGATCGCCGCCGATCCAGCCGCCCGCGAAGAGCCGCAGGTTCATGCGTCCCGACGGGCTCACTCGCGTGTAGCGCCGGAAATCGAGGAACAAACGGCTGAAGGCGTAGGAGCCGTCGGTCGGGATCGGCGCGCGTACGGCTGCCGGGACTCCGCTCTGCGGCGTCACATCGTCCGAGCGCGAGTTCTCGTAGCGGGCGCGCAGGAACCAGCCCGCGGTCGGGTCGTGCCGCTCGTTGCGGGTGTCGAAGGTGACGGTGCCGGTGAGCGTCGTGTAGTGCCCGTCGTCGATCGGCGGGTTGGGGCGCCACGCATGGTCGTTGCGGAACACCGTCCACGGGTCACGTGCCTGGACGGTCGTCTGCCCGTCATGCCGCACGTCGATGTCGAGACGAAGTGAGCGGTCGGGCTGGACGAAGACGCGGCCCGCAATGCCCTTGCTGAGGTAGTAATCGCGATAGTCGCGCTGGAACAGAAAGGCCGCCCAGCCGACCTCGCCGGCGCGCAGCCCCCAATCCTCGACCGGCGTGACGTCGTCGAAGGCGCGGAACTCGATCCCGTAGGCCGGGGCCTCGCCGGCGCGCAGCTCGGTGCGCAGCAGGTACCCCAGGTCGCTGCGCTTGTTGGTGAAGTCCCCCGCGGTGCGGAACACGCCCAGCGCGTCGACCCTCAGGCGTAAGTTCCGGTGGAGTTTCCAGTCGAACAACGGCCCGAACACCACCGGCAGGCCCTCGACCCGGTTGAAAGTGCCGCCCGTGGCGAGCGTGAGCGACGACCGCGAGTCGGCCGTGCCCCACGACTTTTCGATCCCCAGCCGCCGCAGCCAGCGGCGCAGGTCCGGCGGTGCGAGCGCGATCTCTTCGCCCTTGATGCGGTAGGCGAGCGGGGCGGTGTACACGCGCAGTTCCCCTGCGACGGCGGCCGTCGGGCTGCGCGCCACCGTCCCGCCGACCACGATCACGTCGCCGGTGACCACCGCGCCGGAGTCGAGGATCGCGTCGCCGTTGATGACGAGCAGCGTGCCATCCACTCGGCCTGCCACCACCACGGTGCCGTTCCGCACGGCGACGTCGCCGCGCCACTCGTTTCCGTGGGGCAGACGCGAGCGACCTACCAGCCGCGTCGTCGTGGCCGCGTTGTAACGGCGCACCGCGTCCTCCGCGACCGCATGGGGTAGCTCGGGCGGCAGCACCATGATCCCCGCGCTCTCGGGCTGGATCACGATGGCGGTGTCCTGCGCGGCGGCGGCGGCGGGGCCGAGCGCACAGAGAACCACGAGCACGAGAGCGCGCATAACGAGCATCCTGGTTGGAGGCGCGGGAGGCAGGTGCATGGGGTGTGCCGCCCCCCGCGTGACGATGCGGAGCACGGCGGCAAGTGATGACGCGGCTGCTGGGCGCGCCGGTCGTGTCATCCCGCCACGTTCCGTGGCGGCTCGAGGCCGAGCCGGCGCATGCGGCGATACAGGTTGGCGCGGTCCGTGTCGAGCTTGCGGGCCGCCTCCGCCACGTTGCCTCGCGCCGCCGACAGCGCGCGCGCGATGAGCGTCCGCTCGAAGCCGTCGAGGGCCTCGGCCAGCGCCACGTCGCTCCAGCCCTCACCTGGCGCCGCGGAGGGAGGAGCGCCGTCCCCGGGCACCACGCGCGCGACGTCATCCGCCGTCACGACATCCCGGGCGGCGAGGATCGCGAGCCGTTCCATGATGTTGGCCAGCTCGCGCACGTTGCCGGGCCAAGGGTACGAGGCGAGGAGCTGCACCGCGCCCGCGTCGAATCGCACCGACCGGCCAAGCCGCGTCGCCTGGCGGGCGGCCAGGTGCTGCACCAATGGTGGAATGTCGTCGGGACGTTCGCGAAGCGGCGGGATGTGGATCGGCAGGACGTTGAGGCGGAACAGCAGATCCTCCCGGAACTGGCCCTGCAGGGAGGCCTTGGAGAGATCCTTGTTCGTCGCCGCGATCACCCGCACATCCACGGTGACCGGCTTCTCGCCGCCGAGCCGCTCGATCACCCCCGACTCGAGCACGCGCAGCAACTTCGCCTGGGCCTCGGGCCCGAGGTCGCCGACCTCGTCGAGAAACAGCGTGCCGCGGTCCGCGAGCTCGAACCGCCCCACCCGCCGCTCGGTGGCGCCTGTGAACGCGCCGCGCTCGTGGCCGAACATCTCCGACTCGACCAGGTCCTTCGGGATCGCCGCGCTGTTCACGCACACGAAGGGCTTCGCCGCCCGGGCGCTCTGACGATGGATGGCGGAGGCGACGAGCTCCTTGCCGGTCCCCGATTCGCCGGTGATCAGCACGCGCACCTCCGTGGGTGCGACTCGCGCGATCAGCGCACGCAGCTGCTCCATCGCCTTGCTCACGCCCACCAGCGGGTCGGCGTGCCCCAGCGCTTCGTGCAGCCGCCGGTTCTCGGCGAGCGTGCGCGACAGCTGGAGCGCGGCCCGCAGCGTCGTGAGCAGGCCCTCCGGTGTCAGCGGCTTTTCGAGGAACTGAAACGCGCCCAGCTTGGTCGCCCGCACCGCGTCGGCGAGGTTCGCCTTGCCGCTCATCATCACCACCGGCAGGTCGGGCGCCACTCGCTTGAGCTGCTCGAGCGTGGCCAGGCCGTCGGGCCCGCCCGGCATCATCAGATCGAGCAACACCGCATCAGGCGCATCGCGCTCCACTTCGGCTACGCCCGCGCTGCCGTTCGCCGCCTCCGCCGTCTCGAACCCCTCGGACTCGAGCAGCGCCGCCACCATCTTGCGGATGTT
>Ga0207646_10004003_pt1 | contig 16308 bp, 13 predicted proteins | sample KBSK5502metaG_FD_184343 | JGI IMG/M metagenome (GOLD analysis project Ga0207646, IMG submission 184343) | Corn, switchgrass and miscanthus rhizosphere microbial communities from Kellogg Biological Station, Michigan, USA - KBS K5-50-2 metaG... | ecosystem: Host-associated > Plants > Roots >... | reverse complement strand
ACTTCAGGTCGGTGTACACCTTCCGCCGGAGCTGGTCGGCGCTCGCGAACTGGTCGTAGTAGCGTTGCGTGATGTTGCCGGCCCAGGCGCGGCGGACCCGCTCCGCTGCTTCGCGCGTCAACAGCCCGTCGAGCTCCTCGTCCTGATAGCAGCTGAAAGAGCGCACATAGCGCTCGTCGCGCCCAGCAGACACCGCGGGCGTGATGGCCTCCATCGGTTCGCCGCGGCCCGTCAGCCCGTTGAGCAGTCGCCGCGCGAGCCGGCGCCACCGCCCGAGCAGGCCCGCGCCGGCTCCCGGGAAGTCCACGTGCCGCCACGTGTAGCCCGCGAAGACCTCGTCGCCCCCGTCACCCGTGAGCACAACCTTCACGTGCTGCCGGGCCACCTGGGCGAGGAAGTACAGCGGCAGCGCGGAGGAGATCGCGAAGGGCTCGTCCGCATGCCAGACGATCCGCGGCAGCGCCTCGACGAGGTTCGGGGTCAGATCGAACTCGTGGTGCTCCGTCCCGTAGAGCCTGGCCACTTGGCGGGCATACGGGCTCTCGTCGAACTCCGCGAGACCTCGGAACGTGCTGGCGAAGGTCATCATGGGCTTGGCGGCGTTGGGGGCTGCCATGGCCACCACTGCGCCCGAGTCCACACCGCCACTCAGGAACGCGCCGACCGGCACGTCCGCTAGCAGGTGTGACGTCACCGCCCGGGCAAACACCGTCTCGAACTCCTCACAGGCGCTGGCGAGGCTGACCTGCCGGGCCGGCTCCACCATCGGGACTTCCCAGTACGGCTCCTCGCGCACCCGTCCATCCTCGACCAGCAGGTAGTGCCCGGGGAGGAGCTTCCGCACCCCGCGAAAGATCCCCTCCGGGTCCGGGATGCTCATCAGATGGAGGAAGTCGGCGAGGGCCACCTCACTGAGCTCGGAGGGGACGCTGCGATCGGCAAGCAGTGCCTTGAGCTCCGACGCGAACACCACGCGGTCTCGATCGTGGTAGTAGAAGAGTGGCTTGATGCCCAGCCGGTCCCGGGCCAGGAGCAGCCGCCGGCGCCGGGCGTCCCAGATGGCGAGCGCGAACATGCCGTCGAGCTTCGTCAGGAAGCCCGGGCCGTACTCCTCGTACAGGCAGAGAAGCGTCTCGGTATCCGAGCTCGACCGGAACCGGTGGCCGCGCCCCTCGAGGTCCCCAGCGAAGCCCTGGTGGTTGTAGCACTCGCCGTTGTAGGTGATCCAGACGCCGCCGTCGGCGCTGCCCATCGGCTGATGGCCGGCCGCGGACAGATCGATGATCGACAGGCGCCGATGTCCCAGGCCCACGGGCCCGGATCGATACAGGCCCGAGTCGTCGGGCCCTCGATGCGCGAGCAGATCCGTCATCCGGCGGAGCAGGGCCTCGTCCGCACGTGCATCCGGATCGAAGTGATAGATGCCGGCGATCCCACACATGGGCTATGCTCGCTTCACGCCCCGACCGCCGCCAGCACCGAGCGCACACGATGCGCGTAGGTGTGGTTGGCCATCACGTGCTCGTATGCGCGCTCGGCGATCGCTCGCCGATAGCCCTCGTCCTTGAACCGCCGCACCGCCTCCTCCAGGTTCGACCGGTCCTTCCGCACACTGATGTAGTGCTCGTCGGCCGCGAGCACCCCGTTGTACTCGCCCTCCAGCAGGATCTGGCACGTCTTCGTCCCGATGGGCTCGAAGTGCCGCGACGATATGCTCTTCCCTGACACCTCGCGCGGCTGGCCTCGGTAGAACTTCTCGAAGACCTCATCGAACGAGGCCTCCGGGTGCTGGAGCAGGTTGTACTCGCGCGCCGCCGCCAGCAAACGCCCCCGGTCGTTCAGGTAGTAGGTGCCCGACTCGGCCCCGATCGTGCCGTTGCACGTGTTCAGGAACGCCGCCCACTCCGTCTGGGCTATGCGCTGTTTCCGGATCTGGCACCTGAGCCCCCAGCGCTCACCTTCCCGCTCGAAGGCCTCGATGAGGTCAGTGCGCTCCCGGTCGCCGACGAAGGGCCAGTACACGTCGCCGATGAAGCCGATGTCCACCGGTCGCTCGGCCCCTCCGCGGGGCTGGTAGACCTTCGGATTCAGCGCGTGGGGCATCGAGAGGATCCGGCTCCCGCCGCACTCCCGATACAGATACCGCGCGGCCGGTGTCGGCAGCTGACTGCAGATGAACTCCGCCCCGACCGCCCCGATGAAACCGATCTTCTCGTCGAGCAGGTCGTATTCGTTGCCGATGAACATCACCAGCTTCCCACGACGTCGACGGAGCCAGTGTGCGGACCTGAGCAGCAGGGTCATGTCGTCTCCCGCCGCCGCGTGCGACACCACGACGAGGTCGTACCGACGCAGGCCCAGGAGACAGCGCCCGTAGCGGACGAGGTTGTTGATGTTGCACACCTCCACGTCCAGCTCCGGCGCCTCGCAGAAGGCCTCCCGCCAGTCGATCGTGTACGACACGTGCGCCTGGAACTGCCGCAGGTACGAGAAGAGCTCCGCCACCCGCCTCGAGCGTCGGAGAACCCACGGCGGCGCGGCGCCGTCCCGGTAGCCGAAAATCCCGCGGAGAACGGTATCGGCCCGGATCACCTGGCGGCCACATCCGTTGGCATCGAGGTAGAGGGTCTTTATCCGGTCCCTCACGACCCGTCTCCTCGCGATCTCATCGCTCGGCCGCCACCCTCGGCCGGCACGACACGTCCATGGGCACCCAAAGCGCAGGTTGCCCTCCGACGAGATTGCGCTCGGCAACGACCTTGAACACCGCTCCCGCGGTCGCCACCGTGGTCCCAGCGTTCAGCAGCTCGGCCTGGACCCGGTAGAGGCCGGGGCCGAGGATCATCGGCGCCATCTCGGCCACGACCTCGACCTGTCCGGCCAGCGGCCCCAGGGCGCCGCTCGACTCCGACCAGCGATTCTCGGTGACCCGCAGGCCGTCCAGCCGCTCGATCCAGAGCCGAAGGTCATGATCGTCTCGTCCCTGGCCAACGCCCAGCTCCACACTGATCCATGCGTCCTCGCCGACGCTCAGGACGCTGGCCGGGCCCGGCCGACGACTCGAACCGACGGTCACCTGCTTGATCCGCACGGCGCTATCGAGTGCCCAATCTTGCCGCAGCGTCGAGAACTTGGCCGCCATCTCGGCCTCGTCGCGTTGACGCACCTGTCCGCGATAGGCGGCCGTGACCTGTGCAGGATCCCCGTCCGCGACCAGTCGTCCCCCATCGAGCCACAGGCAGCGTGAGCACATGCTGACCATGGACTCGAGGTTGTGGGAGACCAGCATCACGATGCGGCCCTTGCTGCAGAGCTCGCGCACGGCCTGGGCCGCCTTTTGCGAGAACCAGTAGTCACCCACCGATAGCATCTCGTCGATGAGCAGGATCTCCGGCTCGACGAAGACCAGGCTGGTGAAGGCCAGGCGCGCCTTCATGCCGGACGAATACGTGCGGACCGGCTGGTCGATGAAGTCGCCGAGGTCGGCGAAGTCGATCATCCGGTCGATGACGGCATCCGTCTCGGCCCTGGTCCGGCCCTGGACCTCGGCGTCGAGATAGAGATTCTCGCGGCCCGTCAAATCCTCCCGTAAGGCCAGGCCAAGCGTCAGCGCGGCATGCACACGACCGTCGACTTCGATCGAGCCACTCGTCGGCGATGCGACCCCGGCGAGCAGGTGGAGAAGCGTCGACTTCCCGGCTCCGTTCTCGCCAATGACCCCTACCCGCTCCCCTTCAGTGACGTTGAACGAGACGCCGTCGAGCGCCATCTTGTGGTCGAGGCCTCGCGCGGCCTGGTGTCGGACGCCGAGCAACCGAAGGAGCGGGCGGGTGGCACGCGGGAACGGTCGCTGGGTGGCCAACTCGTATCGCTTGGTCACTCCTTCCACATGGATGTGATAGCTCACGACAGCGCCCGCCAGCGCAGCGGCAGGATGGTCCCGCTCTCCCGCGGCTTGCCGGTCACCGACAAAGTGACATCGTTCCCGTACGCCCAGCTCCGGACATCCAGGGTCACAAAAGTTCCCTCCGGGCCGCGCTCGCTCAGAAAGAGGTTGAGCGAGTACTCCCCTGGGCTGAGGGGTAGTGATGGGATAGTCACCTCGACGTCGTACGGGCCGGGCGTAGATGCGACGGTGCGCGGCTCCGCCTGCAGCAGATGGCTCCAGCCGATACCTTGCCGGAAACTCTCCACGGAGCAAGCGAACCAGACCGGCGAGGCCACCTTCACGTCGATCGGGATGGACAGCGTCGTGTCCTCCTCGGTCAACGCGCAGTATACCGGCGGAAGATGTGGTGCAAACGCCGCGGATTCCGCACGCGGCCGAGGCAGACCGAGGTATCGCTGAACAACCGCCGGACTCGAGCCCCGATCCACGATGCGGCCGCGCTCCAGAACGCAGCCTTGACGGCACAACTTGAGCACCGCCGTCCAGTCGTGCGTGGCGAGGATTCCCGACGCTCCCGCTGCCAGCCGTTCCCGCAGGCGACGCCAACACTTTGTCTGGAAGTGCTCGTCGCCAACGGAAAGAGCCTCGTCGATGAGGTAGATCTGTCCGGGTAAAGACGTGGCGGCGGAGAAGAACAGACGGGCCTTCATCCCTGCCGAGTACGTGTAGATGGGATTGTCGAAATAATCTCCAAGCTCGGCGAACTCCGCGATCTCACTCATAAGCCGGCCGACTTGCCGCCTCCCAGTCCCGTGGAGGGACAGCCAACGACGCGCGAAGTCGTGCCCGGTCAGCAGCTCGTTGCCTGCCATCCCAAGCTCGTAGATCGCCGACACCAGACCTGCGACCGTCACGGTCCCGGAGCTTGGGACGTACACACCGCCCAGCGTCCGCAGCAGCGTGCTCTTGCCCGCACCGTTGCGGCCCAGCACGCCGAGGAACTCACCCTGGCGGACCTGAAGCGTCGCGTTCCGCAGCGCGGGGAAGCCCTTCATGGAATCGCCACCTAGGATCAGCCGCCAGATCGACTGACCGTCGAGCATGACGAAGGTCTTGCTCAGGTCCACGCACTCGATCACCGACCGAGCCGACGCTTCCTCGCCCCCCGCGCCAGGGATGGCCGTCCCAGGCGGTCCTCCCACCCGACTAGATCCGGGCATCGAAGTATCCCTTCAGCCTGCGGAAGAACGCCAAGCCCCCGAGAAACGCCATGACCGAGAGAACGGCGAGGTACGCGAGACTCCAGGGCGCGGGCCATGCACGGTACAAGAGCGGCTGGCGGTAACCCTCGGCAATGACCTGGAATGGATGAAACTGCAAGACGCCCTGGACAGCCTTCGGAAACTCGCTGAGCGGATAGAAGATCGGCGAGCTGAACAGCAGGATCATCAGGACGTTCGGCAATACCATGGCGGTATCGCGGACGAACACATTGACCGCAGCGAGGCAGAGGCCGATACCGGTGATGAACACGAACTGCAAGACGAGCACCGGGAGGATGGCGAGCCAGCTCAACGACGGCCGCGTTCCGCTCACCACCAGGAGCGCGACAAGATAGCAGGTGCTCACCGCGAGTGGAACCAGCCCCATCAGGCTTCCGGCGATGGGCAGCAGCTCGGTCTTGAAGGCGAGGTTCTTGACCAGCCCGCTGTTGCCGGTCACCGAGCCCGTGCTCGTTGCCAGGCTGTCGCTGATGGCCAGCCACGGCCCGTACCCGCTGATCAGCCAGATCACGAACGACAGGCTCGTCTCCGCCCCCGGCAGGCGCGAGCGGAACACGAACGCGAACACGAACGTGAAGATGCCCATCATGAGGAGGGGATTGGCGACGGCCCACACCAGGCCCAGCGTCGAGCCGAGGAAGCGGTCCCGCAGGCCCATCCTGAGGAAGTTCACCAGCCGTCGCGCGTCCGCTCGGTCAAGACCTAGGATCTGCATGCTTCTTCGGCCTCCGGCTTCGACGCCTGGCCGCCGAACTGCTTGGCCATCACGGAGTCATAGATGGCCTCGTATCGCTCCGCGCATGCATCGGCACTATGCCACTTCATGGCAAAGGCTCGCCCAGCTACCGCGAGATGGCGACATCGTTCCCGGTCAAGCAGAAGATCCCGAAGGACTTCGTATATCGTTTCCTCCGTGGCAGACACCAGCGGCAGTTCCTGGGTAGAGCGGAGTATGTCGGCGGGCTTTGGCTCGCTACGATTGATGTAGCAAATAGTCGGCTTCCCCAGCATCATCGCCTCCCGCGCCGTCGCCCCGTATCGCCCGTAGTTCAGCTGGTCGACGATCACGTCAGCTTGGACCTGCAAGTACCGCACCTCCGTGCTCTTGACATCGGTCACGAAGACCAGCTTGACCGCCATTCCCTCGGCCTGTAGACGCCCGACTGCAGCTCTTACCGCAGCGGTCCCCTTGATGTTCCGACCGCCCACCGTTCGGAGGTCGTAGTTGCCGAAGGAGTGGTAAACGAGCAACTCGTCCTGGGCGCGCTCAATCTTCAGGTGAGCTGGGACGGTGAGGTCAGGCTTCCAGAACTCCGGATCGAGACACATCGTGGTCGGTTCCCTGACTGCTTTGTGGATGGCCTGATAGTCCAGGGCCGGCGTCCCCTCCGTAAAAATCACGTCGCAGTATCGGTCGACCTTCCGCCCCCATGCCAAATTCTTCGCGTCGTTGCATACGTCTGGCCTGAGCTGCCACGGGCACTTGTCGCACACGACCGAGCCGCCCAACGCCGACCACCGCGCCACCGTGGATTGCGCGACGCCGCTATTGCAACCGCTGATCGTGTAGGCAATCTTACGGCCGCACCGCCGCCACTCCACGATGTCCCATGGCCTTTCAGCTTCCAAGTCCTCGCTAGAGATCGGAAAGAATGTGAGCACCCCGTCGCCGGCGAAATGAAGCAACGCGAAACGGTCGAGTGCATCCCAGTAAAACTCTTCGATGTTCCGCCGGAAGCGCTCCGGACTCGGATCCCACAGGTTCACATCCTCGCCATGGTAGTAGGCGGCGTGCGGTCCCTTGGGATCTTCGGTGTTCACCGTCAGGGCATCCCATCCTCTTCGGCGAAGCGCCTCGGCCAGGTACTGGAAGTGGTAGTAGCTATTACGAAGGAACAGAACGCTGCGACGCTCACGGCCACCCCTCACCCGGGCCCCCGTGCGCAGCATTCTGCGCACCAATCGACGCATGCGCCCCCTCGCCGTCATGAGAGGTACCGCTCGCCGGCTGCATCCTCCAAATCTCTTGCCCTCTCGACTTCCACCCCAGCGATCAGCTCCCGCGTTCCGGAGAAACCACAATTCATGAGCGCGTCGATGATGGACAAGCCTGGCACGAACTCACTCACACCGAGTTGTGGGTACGCAGGGTGCCGAAACATCTGGTGAATCAGTTCGATTCCCTCACTCCCGAATCGTTCGTCATCCTGGTAGCCCTGCGCTCCGCCACCACAGAGATACGTTCCGCCCCCCACCGCCCGCACTGCCTTTACCAGCAGATCGGTCCCGGCCCCTTCGATGCCCAGCGTCGAACCCACGATCAGCTTCCCAGCCCCAAGACCGAGGCGATCGGTCAATGCTCGGACGACCCTTAGATTAAGCTCGGCCACCATCTCGGTTGGAGTGACGGTCAGTTCTTCGACGAGACGGAACACCTCATCGAAGTGAGAAGCTCGTCGATACGCGGCTCGAACCACTCCCAGAAACCGCGCCCGCCAGGATCCCTCGGCTATCCGCATCTCACGCACTTGTCGCACCCCGTGGAACGAGCGCTCCACCGGCATCGTCACCCAGACGGCACGGCCATCCAGCAAGATGCGAACTCGGTTCGACCAGGTGCCCCCCGTCTTTGAAAACTGCACATTGTCCAGGACGATGAACACATCGGCTCTCGCGATCTTGTCAAAGTAGCCCAGCCACGGAAAAAAGTTGGGCTGGTGAATCGCCACGACCCGCTTATCCACTGCTACTCCTTATCCAGGCGAAACATCACTCTCGTCCCGGAATCCCTCCTTGCGTTATCCGTCTTCGAGACCTTGTCGCGGACAAATCCGCCTCGAGAGACACTTTCGACCAGTAGCCAATCATCCTGCTCGACCCAGCACGTCAAGTGTTTCAGGCGCAATTCGTTCGCAGCAAACTCAATCAACAGATCTGCGGCACTGGACACCACCCCTCCCGCCAGGGGCTGGATTCTTATCTCTCCAGCACTTCTCACAAAATCGATATCGCTCACCTCACAGCTCCCCAATTCCTCGTCGGTAGCGCACGAGCGAATCGAGAACTCGATTCTTTCACTACTCATTCTCGGACAGCACGCTTCGCTCGTGAGGTCTGCGGTCGGGCGCAACATGACATTAGCTCCTTGGAGCAGCTGTCTACCTGCGTCCCCGTACTTCAGGGCAGTCACCTCCTTGATCGACAGGTACCTGTCTAAAACCACTCTCTGGGAATGCAAATCGTAGAAGGCCCCTGGATGCGGTTTCACCAGGGCCCGAATCAGGTTGTAAATGTCGCGCACCGGACGATGCCATTCCACGCGCCCGTCTTCGGCGGAACGTCGCCGGTAATAGCGGGCGCGCGATTCATCCTGCGGTAAGCGCGCGTTCGTACCGGACAAAATCTTCGGAACCTCCTGCTCAAGCAGTGCGTCAGTGGCCCGCTCAAGTCGCGCACGAATGTCCAGCCACGTGTCCTCGAAACAAATCGGGACCGCTTGCCTTGCGATGATGTCCCCCTGATCGAATTCTTCTGTCATGTAGTGGATGGTGACACCCGTTTCCCCCTCGTCGTTCAACAGCGCCCACTGAATGGGATTACTGCCTCGGTACTCGGGCAGCAGTCCGCCATGGACGTTCACACAACCCAAACGGGGAAGACCTAGCAACTCGGCTCCAACCCGCATCGAATAAGAGTTCACGAGAATCAGATCTGGGTCGAGTGTGCGCAGTTCGTCCACAAATCTCGGATACTGTGACGAGTTGTGCTTTGGTTGAACCAGCAACCTGACTTCACGGCGCCGGGCGAATTCCTCGAGAGCACTCAGCTGCTCGGGGCGGATGGCCGCACCTACGATTGCCGGGATCGCTTCTCGTGACATGAGCTTGGTGACTTGCTGGATACCTTGCGGATCCCCAAACACTACAACCCGCTCGTGCATTGCTAGTCATCGCCCTCCGGCCGATCACCGCCACCCCGGCCGGAACGCTCTTCCGGCGCTGCCGGACCTGCCTTCCGGCGGACGCACGCACCAATGTTGTCCTCCCGCATGCCCACATTCCGCCCAAACAAGCCTAGCGTCCGCACGACTACGCCACCGTACCCGTAGACGTCAGGCCCGGAGCGTCCAACGCTGCGGCTCGCCAGTCCCGGACAAAGCCATCGGTTATCGTGTCCGGAACCCCCTGCGGGAACGCCGCCGCGTATACTCGATTCGACCGCATCCCGTGCTCGCGATCGCGTATGACGTGCCGCCAGGCCCCCGCCAGCACGTCTACTACGCTGCGACCGCCAACGACCCAGTTGATCGGATGCAAGAGCAGCTGGGCGTGTCGCGTCGGTGCGTTCGCAAGAGCCGCTTCGAGCGCCTCCACACTGTGCCGCAGGTTCGAGTCGGACAGATAGAGACTGTCGGTGGTGAGAGCCGTGCTGTATGCATTCACAAGCCCGCCTACTGTGTTCTCGCCCCGGAGACTCAGAAGCCGCTCCGAGGGGTTGTGCCACGAAACTACCCGCCGCAGCGTCGGCACCTCCCGGCAGACCGTCTCGAAGTCCTCGCGCACCCGTCCGGGCAGGTCGTCATTCTGAGTGCCCGGCGGCTCGAGGTAGTGCAGGGCAACCTCCTGCCCGAGTCGTTCGAGGTCCCGAATCCGTTCGACAGACCATGGGCTCAACAAGTTGTAGATCTCTGACCGAAGAAGCACAAAAAAGGTGCCGCGCACCCCAAGCGCGGCATTCGTCTCCGCCAACTCCACCGCAGCGGCGAGCGAAAAGTCGACGTCGTGCCGCAAGTAGAGACTCCGCCGTGGGGCGGAAGGTTCTTCGACAAAACTCGCGAACTGAAACCCCGCGTCCCTCGCCGCCGCGATCAGCCGCCGGTAGCCAGCCATCGAGTACCCGCCTTGCGTCATCTCCTACTCGGCATGCTCCACGCCTTTCAGGTGGAAACGGCCGGGCACCCCACCTCGCCCGTCCTTCTTGAACCACATGTCGTCCCACATGCTCCAGATGTTGCACGTCCGGCAGCATTCGTACTCGTCCCAGCGGCCCTCCAGATGGGCCCGGCGCATCGCCCCCAGGCGCTTCCAGGCCTCCATCCAGGTGATATCCCGTGCATTCCCGAGGGGCGGCACTAGGTGCCGATCGAACGCGGGAATCGCCGCCACGCACTGAAGCTTCATGGACATGAAGATGGAGTTGCACGGGAAGCGTTGCTGTGGTGTCTCATGTGCCGACACGAACCCCTTGCCGGCGAGCCCCTTCATGAGGCCCAGTTCGTCCGCTCCCCAGTTCCCAACTCGCCGGAGTACCACGCCGTCGAGCTTCGGCTCCCAGTAAGCCCTGAACTTCTCGAAATCGCTCTCCACCCCCTTGAAATGCATGATGTGTGTGGTGATCTTCATCTGCGACTTCTTGCGGTTGCGCAGCTCCACCAACCTGTCTAGATTCCGCCACACCTTGTCAAAGTCGTCATGCTGCATCATCACCGCGTAGTCTCGGCGGTTCGCGGCATCGAAACTGTATGAGTAGTGGTCCAGCCCCGCGTCGATCAGGCCCTCGATGACTTCTTCGCGGAACAGCGTGCCATTCGATGCCATGATCACCGGTAGCTTCGGGCGCACCTCCTTCATCAGACGCACCGCCGGGAGAAGGTTCGCCGCCGCGACCGTCTCCGAGTACGATGAAATATTGAGTCGCAGCTTTTCTTCCGGAAGCTCTTCGAGTACTTTCCGCAGCAGGGTGAGTTCCAGCCACACCGCACGGCCTGGCTTCTCTACCGACTGTGGGCAGAAGAGGCACGTATGGTTGCAGGGGGCCGCCCCGAGTCCAATGGAGAAATCGGTCGGCTGGGCGCCGTTCCAGAGCACACCTTTGGCATAGGCAGTCTTCCTGACGGTTTCGCCATCCTGCTCACGCCCCGGTGGGCTAAGTTTTCCAACCAACGCTCGCTTAATCGGTCGCAAGAGCGTCTTTGCAAGCATCACAGGTTTCATCTTGTCGCCTCCACCCCGGCAGTCGTCTTCGTATCCCCGACGAAGTCGGTGGTCCTTGTGCACGTGATGAGATAGTGCGTCCCTTCGTTCACTCCGCGCGCCTCGCCGGAGCCTAAGCAAGCGGCGAGAGTCTGCGTCGCAGACACCAACCTTCGCCTGAGCAACGCATGCCGCCCCAGGCTCACCGCCAACTTGTCGGCGAAGTAGAAGCGCATCCAGTTCACCTGTATGTTCAAGAGATCGTAGACGAGCATCTGCCGCCGGCTGAAGATCTCTTCGACAACGACTTCTCGGAAACCGGCGCGGCCAAGTGCGGTTGCCCACTCCGCGCCCGAAAGGTAGTGGAACTGCATCGCGCTGAGGTCCTTGTTGACTTTGAAGACCTCCGATCGTTTCCGCAAGCCGAGCGCCCGGAAGAACCGGTAGCCGAGAGTACTCTCGCGGAACATCGAGGCCGGGGTTGAGAAGACCAGCCGTCCTCCCGGCCGTATGACGCGGGCGATTTCCGAAAGAGCCTGCTCGAGGTTCGGGATGTGCTCGATCACGCAGACGCTAATGGCGTAGTCAAACGCGGCGTCGGGAAGATCCAGCGCTTGAATGTCACAGCGCGTGAAGTTCGAATAACCTGCCTCGAGCACCGACTGGTGGCAGGCGCCGTTGGAGTCCACTCCGTGCAGGTCACGGAGACCCGCCGCGGCTATCAGGATGCCGCCGACCTGACCGAAGCCGCAACCGAGATCGACTCCGCGGCCCTCATAGCGTTGGCGGAGGAAGGCCTCGAGCTCGATCGCCTTGTGCACAGCCATCTCCGGCACGTAGTAGAAGAACTCGGCCAGCCGCCGGTGGATGGCACTCGGATGCGGGCGACGCCAGGCGCCGATCAGGGCGCTCGCCGCAACAACGGTCACGCAGTAGACCGCTGCCAGCACACGCGCCACCTGCCGGTACGGCGTGCGGTTCGACTGCCGCATCTGTCGCTCCTGCGCAGCCTGCCGCTCTAGGATTGCCGCCGGCATCGCATGGGCCGCGCACGCTATCGGATCAGTCGCCTGGCGCATACCTAGACCATGTCCTTCTCGCGAGGCGGTTTCTCTGGCCGCCACACCTTGACGCACACCTTCTCTCCCTCGAGGTAGAAGTGAGCCGGGTAACGATCCGGGTCGGCCGCGCGGATCTTGTCGTACAGCTCCCGCAACGGCCGGCTCGGATCTAGCACCGAGTGCTCCGGCACTCGATCTGGGTAGTGCATGACACCGGCAAACTCCTGCGGCTTGAATTCGAACTCGCCTGACTCGTAACGCGCCAGAGCCTCCACCACAACCGCCGGCTCGAATTCCAGCGTCTTCCGATAAAGGCTCCGACCGGTGTCGAAGACTGACACCGGGAAGGAGTGTTGCAGCAAGATCGGCCCCGTGTCGATACCGGTGTCGATCTGGTGGACCGTTACACCGCTGGTGGGGTCGCCGTTCTCGAGTACCCAGTTCAAGGTGCGTAGCCCGGCATACTTTGGTAGCAATGTCCCGTGCACGTTCAGGCAAACACGCATCGCGCGAATGAAGGCCTCAGGAAACAGAAAAGCGAAGCCTACCGAGAGGCACACCTGTCCCACCAGATCGACTGCCAACGACTCGAGATCTGCCTTCCGGATCACCCGCATCGGCAGGCCGCGCTTCTGAGCCAGCTCCAGCGTGGGCCGCACGGCGGGCCAGACGCCAGGGTCCGTGACAAAAACGCCTCGCACCCGATGACCCGCGTCGAGCAGGGCCCGCAGAACGCGGTCGCGCGGCCCGCTAGAAAAGTAGTTCATTTCCATCTTCAGCGCGCTCCCGAAAGAGCCCCGAACGGAAGCACATAGAAATCTTCATAGGCAGTCGCCAGTTCCTCGCGCCGGAGGGACAGCAGCGACCGATCGATGAGGCGAGTGTAGTAACGATACGGCCGCTCGGTCGCGTTCCATTTGCGCTTGAAGCGGTACACTCCCTCCTGGTTGAGCCAGGTCCCGCCCCAGTTCCATCGACGGTAGCCAATACGGACAGCATCGGCCATGGCGGTGGCGACAATGAACGCCATCGGCTGAAGCGACCGGAACCCAGCCGCCGTCGCCGGCACGAAGTACTCAACGGTCCGGTTGTAGTAGAAGAGAAGCAACGCTGCGACCGTGACATTCTCCGCTTCGGCCACATAGATGTTGTAGTCCTTGCCCGGTGTAAAATGGCGGCGAAGCAGGTCGAAGAACCGCCGGTTCTTTGGTTTTCCACCCACGGCGGAGATGTTCTGCCCGTGGCAGTCCGCCAAAAATCCGACTGCCTCGCTATCCGTCCGGACCGTGACTCCAGATGCCTGCGCCTTCCTTACGTTGCGACGCGCAGAACTGTCGATGGCCGCCCAAAACCGGTCGGGCGGAGACTCGGAAAGGGGTCCGAGGTCTGTCGCCTGGCCAATCCGCTCGTCGCACAGATCGAAGGTCAGCCGCTCCTCGTCCAATGGTGCCCACGGGTTCCCGATCACGGTAGCCGCCACTACCTCACTGGTTTCGAGTAGGGCGGCGTAGGCCTCGTAGAGGGCCGCCGCGGCACCGCCATTCAGGGCCAGGACTCCGCCGTGGCTGCCGAAGTAAGGTAGCGAGTTCCACACGGTTCCATAACGGCCGTCCACCGCCATAAGAGGCAGGGCGCCCACGACCTCGCCCCTGCGGACAGCCACACGATAAGGGGCCGAGCAGCCCAGGAGCTCAACGAGAAACCGCCGGTACGCAGTCGAGTAGTAGAACAAGCCGTGGTCGAGCCTGCTCAGGAAATCCTCGTAGGCCCCCTCGAGGCCATCGGTCAACTCGACGACCTCGATCCCGCTCATGACCGCCTGCCCTCCAGGAATTCCTCACACCACTGCTCGACATTCAGTAACGACCAGATGAGAAGGCGTCGATTCTCCCGACCCTCGACGTGGTCTTCCACCAACTCTTGCACCGCTCGCCGGTCCAGGAACGTGTAGATGCGTGCGTTAGGATCGAACAGACGCCGCCGCACGTAGTCGATGCTTTCACCCCGGAACCAGCTCGCGTCGGGAGCAGAGAAGCCCTGCTTCACTCGCTCCGTCACCTCGGTCGGGATGTGCCGCTGCATCGCCCTCCGTAGGATTAGCTTGCCATCGCGAGTCCGCTCGAAGTACTTGAGCGTCTTGGGCCCCGGCTCGTTCTCGTTGAGTCTGACCACCTCGGCCAAGCTTCCGAGCTTGAGGCGAGCTGGGATGCACATGGCCAGATCCACCAGATCGTTGTCCAAGAACGGCACGCGAGTCTCCACTCCGTGGGCCATGCTCAGCTTGTCCTCCACCACAAGCAACCCGTGAAGGAACGTCTTGGCTTCGAAATAGAGAGAATGGTTGATGTAGTCTTCAGGTCGGGTAAGCTCGTGGGCACCGACGGAGAACACGTCGCGGAAGATGTCCCGCGTGGAGACGTCCCGCACCTCCGGCCAGATCGGGTCGAAGACCTTCCTGAGCGACTCCATGGGCAGGAGCCGCTGCCAGAACCGATAGTACTTGTCGACGTAGTGATCGAAATCGTCGTTGACCACTCCACGGTAGTAGCGCCACGGGTACCCGCCGAACAGCTCGTCACCGCCGGCGCCGGAGAGCACGACCTTGACGAACTTCGCGGCAAGGCCTGCCGCGTAGTAGTTCGGGTAGCTCTGTCCCACCCTGGGGTCTTCCAGAGCTCGCGTCAGCCGAGGCAACACCCGTTCCATGTCCCCTGCCTTGAGGACCATCTCGTAGTGTTCGGTCCGAAAGAGATAGGACATGAATTCGGCCTTCGCGCGCTCGTCGAAGGCCAACTCCATGCCGGACGCCGAGTTCAAGTCGAAGCCGACAGTGAACGATCTCATATAAGGAAGCTGAGCTGCGGCCAAGGCGGTGATCGACCCCGAATCCATGCCACCGCTGAGATAAGCTCCGACATCGACATCGCTGACCAGCTGACGGCGAACCGCCTGGCGAAAGAGCCGATCCACCTCTTCCAGGTAACTCTCCTCCTCAGCTGGCCGATCGGGTTCGCGAAAATCATAGTCCCAATATCGGGTCATCCGAACCGATCGCTCGGACAGTGAGACACGCATCGCGCTGCCCGGGGGCAGGAGCTTGACATCCTCGAAGAGCGTCCGGTCCGTGAATATGTTCTGGAACGTGAAGTACTCGAGCAAGGCTGCCGTGTCCATCTTCGGACGGAGTGCCGGGTGGAGCAGGATCGCCTTGATCTCCGAAGCGAAGATCAGCCACTCGCCCTGCTGCGCATAGTAGAGGGGCTTTATACCGTAGCGATCACGGGCGAGAACCAGCTCGCGACGATGCGCGTCCCAGAGCCCGAAGGCAAACATCCCGTTGAACCGCGTCAGCGCCGCCTCGCCCCACTCAGCCCAAGCCTGCAGGACGACCTCCGAGTCGGACCGCGAGCTGAAGCCGTACCCTAGAGCCTCGAGCTCGGCCCGGAGCTCGGCAAAGTTGTACACCTCGCCGTTGTAGGTCAGGACATAGCGTTCGTCCTTCGTCGCCATGGGCTGCCGCCCGGCGGAAGACAGATCGATGATCGCCAGTCGCCGGTGTCCAAGTCCAATCGGACCCGCCACGTAATGCCCTTCTCCGTCCGGGCCCCGATGGGCCAGGGCGTCGGTCATCCGGAGGATCAACGTGTCCGGGACCGACTCGCCGCCGAGGTGAATCACTCCCACGATGCCGCACATCGCCTATTCCTTGACCGCCCGCACTGTGTACCCACTCTCCTGCACGTCGAGGTGCGTGATGGAGAGGCCATTGTCAGCACACCACCGGCGGAGCTCTTCTTCGGTATGGCGATGAGCGTAGGCAGGATGGTACCAATCGAAGTTGACATGAACGTTCTCCTCTTCGGAGAGACGATCATTCCAGTACATCTTGGCGAAATGCCAGTAAATCAGCCGCTGGACATCGTAGCGACCAGCCTTGATCCCGAGATATGGGACATCCTCGGGCACCTCGACCTCGGCGTGGAGCGACGCCAGCGCCTGTCCAAGTCGAGTGAGAGGGCGTAGCAACTCCCAGGCCTCGGCGGGCGCGAGCGGGGAAACGACACCGCGGACGTAGTCATCAGCAAACTCCCGAATCGCGCCCT
>Ga0207646_10004002_pt1 | contig 16313 bp, 11 predicted proteins | sample KBSK5502metaG_FD_184343 | JGI IMG/M metagenome (GOLD analysis project Ga0207646, IMG submission 184343) | Corn, switchgrass and miscanthus rhizosphere microbial communities from Kellogg Biological Station, Michigan, USA - KBS K5-50-2 metaG... | ecosystem: Host-associated > Plants > Roots >... | reverse complement strand
GCCGTGTACACGCGCGCCACGGAAGGACGCCCGCCCCGCTGCTCGTTGCGGATCTGGAAGATCAAGTCCTGGTCGGTACCGAGGCTCTGCACCGTAGTCACTCCATACGAAGCATAGGTGTGCAGATTCTCTTCGATGCTCTTCCGGGAATAGAATTTCGCGTCCTGCGTCAGGTCCACGGTATTACCGATGTGTGCATGGAGATTGATGATGCCCGGCATTACAAACTTTCCAGTGAGATCGACGACCTCAGCTCCCTCGGGCAGCTTTAACTGTGCTGCCGTGCCAATCCAGGAAATACGACCGTTATCGACGATCATGGCGGACCGGGCGACGGCCGGGCGGCCGGTCCCATCGATCAGTGTGAAGTTTTTGAGTACTTTTACTTCTGCATGAAGCGAAGTGGCCAGCAATAAGGCGGCCAGGATCACGTCAGGTAGTTTTTTTCCGAGCATCTTCGAGAATCCTCATGGCTCTTGAGGGATTGAATACTCCGCAAGAACAGAAGCGCGTGAGCACGGCAGCCGCATCTTTGGGAGTGCGGCGGCCTTCTTTGACGAAATCGATCATCTTCCTGGCCAAAGAATGACTGATCATTCCGTGCCCACACATGGTGGAGAGCATGAGCACCTGCGAACTGGGAAGCTTTTCGGTTTCTCCTTCAAAACCCAATGAGTAGCCCACGCTGTGGCGCGGAATACCCGCATGGTGACAGCAGAGCTGCGCGCCGTCGATCGAGGTGGAAATGTTGACGCTCAGACCAAGGTCTTCCTCCTTGATACGCGATAAGAATCGTTCTGCCGCCGGGAGATTATCGAAAACGGCGGCACACGTCGTGGGATGGGTCAGACCATCCAGCACCGCCTGATAGTCGACTGTGTTGTCGCGGCGCCAATGATTGAGCGGGCTGAGCGTGCGCGATGGTCGCAATGCTCCTCCGTGGCGTGCGTCGCCTAAGTTCACAGGCTTGTATTCAATCGCAATCTCGAGAAAACGCCGAAGTAAAGGAAGGGTGTTTTGATCGTTGTTGCCCCGCGACGGGATCGCGAAGATAACATAATCATCACGGAAGCTGTCCGCATCTCCATAGCGATGCAGTGTGTTTGTCATGCGTTCACGACATCCGTTTGCGGCGTTACTCTTGCGACTGCAGCGCGACCGAGGCCGGCATTCGTTTTCGCGCGTTCCAATTTGTATCCGAGACGCTCGAGGATCGGTGCGACGATGTCGTCATCGCCGTTGCCGTCACAGCGGACACCGACGCCGAGTGTTACGACCGTGTGGATCCGCTTCTCTACATCCCAAATCAGACGGATGATCTCCTCGGTGCGCTCGACAGGCACTTTGATCTCGACAATAGCCGACATCACTTTTTCGCCCAGGATGTCCTGCCGCAGCGTGCCCGTAGCCACATCCGTCATCAATGATGTGACCGGATTTTTCTTTTCAAACGCGACGTTGGCCTGCGCCAGGGCCCAACAGACTTCCTGAATTTCGCGAAACCGCACTCCTACACCGGGCCGGCCGAACTCGACAGTGAAGCCAACATCGCCTGCCTTCACGCGTCCCGTAACATCGTTGGTTTTGACTTCCTCAGTACCGCGCCCCTCCACGCCAGTCGATTCGTGCGGCACACGCGGATCCGAAAAAGCCCGCCGAATGATTCGAGGCCACGTCAATTCATCGGGTTCGAAAGCCGCTGTCGGGCAGACATCCGGCTCGGGATCGAATCGAACGCGAAGCAGAGACAATACTTTGCGTATCGTTCGCACCAGTAGCGGCGGAAGGTGCTCCTGGCTCAAGCCGTTAAAACAGGCATAGCACTCCACGCATTCGTCATCGTTGATTACCGCCCGATTGATAGCAGGATCGATGTAGATCGCCCCCATCGGGCAAACGTACGTGCAGTTCCCACATGCCACACATTTGGAGGGATTTATCTTCAATCCGATGAAATCTCCATAGATAATCTATGCGCAATAATATATCATTGTGCAGAGTGCGCCCATAGAAACTTTTGGAGATAATAGCGAAGTTGTGTACAACGTAAGGGGACTGAAAGAGGACTGATGGATTCCAGACGCACGCAATCCGAACCTCCCAGGACGGCGGCATTTCCGCAGATCGCGCCCGTATCATTGAAGGACGGAGTCATCAATGCATTGAAAGATGCATTGCTGGAGGGCCGGTTGAGACCCGGACAGGCCATCGTCGAGCGCGACGTGGCCCAGCAGATGAACGTCGGCACACCCGTCGTTCGTGAGGCGCTGATTTCTTTGGAGGGGCAAGGGTTCGTCCGGCGTGTGCCGAACACAGGGACATACGTCACGGAATTCAGCACGGATGAAATACGCCAGCTGTACCAGATCCGCGTTGAACTCGAGTCGCTGGCCTTGCACTGGGCACGGGAACGCGTAACGGACGACGACCTTGCCGAGTTGACCCGTCTTGTCGACCAGGTTGTCAAGGCAGGCGAAAGAAGCGACAAAAAAGTTTTCCTGGAACGGGATTTTGCATTCCACCGTCTTTGCTGGAAATTGTCTGGAAATCGCTTCCTCGCGGAAACCCTGGAGCGCCTGATGACGCCGCTGTTCGTCTTCGTTGTGATGGCAAGCGGGGCTCCGCTGACGGCTGCCATGGGCAAGGAGCATTATGAGCTCATCCGGGCCCTGCGTGAACTCAAGGGGAAGGAATTTACGACGGTCGTTAATCAGACGCTTCAGGGGTTCGCTTCCCGCTGGTTGAATGTCACAACGCAAACTGCTCCGCCGTCGCAAAGCAAGGCCACTCACTCGACGAGTCCTCGCAAAGCAAGCGGACGAAATGGTTCGCGGCGACGAGGCTCCCACGAATAAACGCGGGCTTTGGCCCCAATACTGTTCAATTAAGGTAATTTGTGGTCGAGGAATATTCCCCTCCTTGAAAAGGAGGGGTGGCTGCGCGGTCAATAAGAAGTAGCGAAGCGACCTTGCTCCGCGCAGACGGGGTGGTCAGTTCGGCGAGATGGTTAGGCCTGAAGATCCCCCGGTCTGACCACCCCGTCCGCTCCTTTCAAAGGTGGCTGCGCGATATTTTCATTGATGTCGCGTCCACCCCTCCTTTTCAAGGAGGGGAATTTTCGCGCTGATGCCCTCCTTCGAGTTCTTAACTGAACAGTATTGGCTTTAGCCCGCGTTCCAAAACATGAAGAATCTTTTGACGGCAGCGGCATGTTTGCCGGAAGACCATCAGCAGCCGCTTGACTCTGTTCTCGTGGGCCGCATCTGGTCGCCTGAATTCGAGGGGCCGACCCCGGTTCTTGTTCAGCCCGACGGTCTTTACGATCTCTCCCGCGTGGCTGCAACCTCCAGTCAACTTTTCAACCTGCGTGATCCCGTGGCATCCATTCGCCAGGCGGGAACGTTGCCACGCCTCGGATCTTTGAATGACGTCCTGGAAAACTCCACGTGGGATGCCCGGGACAACCGAGTCCCGTGGTTCCTGGCGCCATGCGATCTCCAGTCGATCAAGGCCAGCGGCGTGACATTTGTGTCGAGCCTTCTCGAGCGAGTCATCGAGGAGCAGGCACGTGGCAATCCTTCAAAGGCCGAAGCCGTTCGTCGCAGCATTGCTTCGGTCATCGGCGATAATCTCTCCGGAGTCAAACCTGGTTCTTCCGAAGCTCTTCGCCTCAAGGACGTCATGATCGCCGAGGGCGTCTGGTCCCAGTATCTGGAAGTCGGCATTGGACCGGACGCCGAGATATTCACAAAATCACAACCATTGTCGGCGGTCGGCATCGGGGCGGAAGTCGGCATCCATGAAAAATCCGAGTGGAACAATCCAGAACCGGAAGTCGTGTTGGCCGTAAGCAGCCGTGGCCAGTGCGTGGGTGCAACGCTTGGCAACGACGTCAACCTCAGAGACTTTGAAGGGCGCAGCGCACTGCTGCTGGGCAAAGCAAAAGATAACAACGCGTCGTGCGCGATAGGCCCTTTTGTCCGGCTTTTCGACAGTCACTTTACGATCGAGGACGTTCGTAAGCTTGACATCGGTCTCCAGATCGAAGGGCCCGATGGCTTTCAGTTGAAGGAAGTCAGTTCCATGAGCCTCATCAGCCGCGATCCCCTGGAGATCGTGGGTCACGCTATCGGACCCCATCATCAGTATCCGGACGGCCTCATGCTTTTTCTGGGAACGATGTTTTCCCCAACCAAGGACCGCTTCACTCCGGGAGAGGGCTTCACTCACATGATCGGTGATGTGGTTACAGTCCACACACCAAAGCTCGGTTCACTTGTCAACCGTGTGAACCGTGCCGACCTTATTTCTCCCTGGACTTTCGGACTGACCGCATTGATGAAGAATCTTGCCGGACGCGGCCTGATCTGACGTTCTCAGAGAAGCCGGAGATCAGGAATATCTTGGAAATCGTTGCGGTTCAGAACCCAGAGATGCGCGCCATGCGCGAGGGCGCATGCGGCGATGGCCAAATCGCCTTCCCTGCCGCGCGGCCGTTTGACTTTTCTGTAAAGTTCGGCGGCGCGTTCCGCTTCCACGCTTCCAAATGCGACTGCGTTAACCTTCGGAAAGAAGGCTTCCTGAGCCTCGATCTCTTCTTTCAGGCGTGGACCGCGCAGCCATTCAAAAAGAACGACGCTGCTGATGCCGAGGGGTTCCGGTCCGGCCATCAGTTCGCGCAACCGGCCCGCGGAACGTTTTGGACCGGTAAGCGCGTCGACCAGCGCGGAGGTATCGAGGTGAATCACCCGCGCCAGCCCGCCCGGCGGGATTTCCGAATATCCTGAAGCTCAGCATCCACTTCACCAGCCGGCCGTTTGGGAATTCGAGCAACGAGGCGATCAAATAGTTGCACGCGTTTCTTCCGCTCTTCGGGGCTGAGCTGACCTGCATGTGGCTCATAGTGGCGAATCGCTTCGCGCAGGCCTTGGATTCGGCAGCACTCAGAAGACGTACTTCAAAGCCATCTGCATGATTCGCGGATCGCCGGCCGACAGGATCCTGCCGAAAGTGGAGTTGGATAGATTAATGTCCGGACAGACGGCGTTGGTTCCGGTTGGCGGACAAGGGTTCACATGATTGGGCATATTGAACATCTCGGCCCGGAACATGACGGATTGCTTTTCTCGAACCCGGAACGTTCGTGACAAGCTCATGTCGATTTGAATGCTTCCCGGTCCCAGGATATTCCTCGGACTCATGTTTCCATACGTCCCCAGTGCCGGCTGGGTAAAGGCCGCGGGATTCAGCCATACACTATTAGTCTTATTGGGAGCGTACGGCGAAGCCAGTAGCTGGATCGGCCTCTGGTCGGCTGTACCCGACAGCGCGTTGTCCAGACCAGATAGCAAACTCAAGTAGGGACCCGAGAGCAAGCGGACGATACCCGAAACCTGCCAACCGGTACCTAAGGCCCGCACGGTTCCATTCGTAAATTGAGGTGTCTCATAGACGCCGGACATGTTGAAGTTGTGACGCCGGTCCAGCTCGCAATTCCCTCGATTGACGCGGCGGCGTTCCGCGATATGCGTTCCGAGGATTTGCTCTTGTAAGCCGTCATCAATGCAATGGGACCATGTGTAATTTGCGAGGACGGTCACTCCTTTTGTCTGACGTTTCTGTAGCGACAGCGCCATGCCGTGGTAATCGCGCGTTGCTCCGTCATCGGATTGAAGCATGGTGCCGTAGTACTGTCCCTGGTCCGGGTTTTTCAAATTCAGAACGCGACGTTGGTTGGTATTTGAAGTAGACGAGCATGGGCTATATGGCTTTCCGGCGATCACGCAACTGTCGCCCGGCATGTAGACGGCGGGGTCGGCCTCATAGCCATTTGCCAGGTGAATTCCACTGTTGCCAAGGTAGTTGGCGGAGGCCAGCCAATCCATCCCAATCTGCTTCTGAATGCCCAGGTTCCATTGATGGATGTAGGCTTTTTTAAAATCCTGCGGAAAAAGGCTGTAGGAACCTGCCAGCGGAAATGTCATGTTGGGATTCCGCGTAATCGGGAATGGATTGGCTCCATTGCCTTGCCATGGATCTGCAAAGCCGCCGGGCAGGTTTGTAAGGCCAACTTCATTGCCCAATGGGGCGGTATTCATGAGGTCACCATACCAATCGAAGTGTGGGTAATCGTAAAAGAGGCCGTATGCGGCGCGGACCACCATCATACCATTGCCTTTTGGATCCCACGCCAATCCGGTGCGCGGCGCGAAGCGAAGCCACGAGCGCGAACCCAATGATTTGTTGTTCGCGATGCCGGAATCACTCGCAAACAGGAGGCCTGCCGGGGCGTTTTTGAATACCGTACTTCGAATCCCTTGATCGAATGCTGCCGGACTGAAAAATCCGGACTGCCCATACTCGTCGTATGGCGGCACATAAGGTTCCCATCGCAAACCACTGTTAACAGTCAGGCGAGATGTTGCTTTCCACGTGTCTTGAAGATATGAACCAGCATAGTTCCGGCGCAGGTAGTAGCCGATGAGTTGGCCTTCTGTGAATCGGGTCGGTTTTCCCAGCATAAAATCACCCATTGCCAAGCCTGTGTTCGTGGCGCCGAAGGTGAATGCACTCGGAGCGTTCCGGCCGGCGAGCCAGTTGGTCATCGAGTGGATGGTGTTGACGCCGAATCCAATCTGATGAGTGCCGCGCGCCCAACTGATATCCTCGGAAAGTTGCACCGCGGTAGAGTTAGCATGGCCAGGCGTCGCCGGTGCGCCGATAAGCGTGAAAGCGCCGGTGACCGTGGCGAGTGCAAGCTTGGAGTAATTGGTAGGGTAGAAGAGGTTCTTTACTCCCAAATCGGTCCAGTTGAAGAAATCCTTCGAGAAATGTTTGTCGTTCAGCGTGCGAAGCAGGGTTGCGTGAAAAGAACTAACCATGCCGGTGTTGATCAAATACGTATCGCCGAATACGAACGAGTGGGCTCGCCGCGTGTAGTCCGGAATACTGATTGAAAGTATCGTATGGCCGTCGTAATCGCTGGGCGTATCCAGGCGCGCTTGTTCATAACGACCGAAGATCGAGTTCTTGTTGCTCTGCTGGTAGTCGATCTTGCTGACGATGACTTGCTCGTTGGCGTTGTTCCGGCGGCCGAACTGAACTCGGCCACATGGATCTGTGGGCGCAGGTAACAGCTTCACCAGGTTCAGCGCCGGCGTTGAGAACTGACCGGGGTCAATGCGGTTGTTTGTAAACCCTCCTCTCAAAGTGATCTGCCGCCCCTGATTGCAAGCCGGAGAGGCGATTGCGGTCCAGTCGCCGCTGAGCATCTGTGCTGTTGGAACGAACTCAATCGTATTGGCAGGGGCTGACCGTTGGCGCGTCACCTGGTCTCCGCCGAAGAAGAAGAGTTTACCCTTCACGATGGGTCCACCGACCACTCCGCCAAACTGATTACGCTTGAGTCCATCGCGCTCGAGCGCGAATGCATTGCGAGCGTTGAAGAGTTTGTTTCGCACGAATTCAAAAAGACTGCCGTGAAATTCATTCGTACCGGACTTCGTTACGACATTGACGGCGCCCGCAGAATGCTGTCCGTACTGTGCAGGAACGGAACTGGTTTCAACTTTGAACTCCTGCAGCGCATCAGGAAATGGCAGCGGCAGATTCAGATTGCCGTACGGATCGTTGTGTGTTCCGCCATCCAACAAATAAGTCAGGCCGTTACTCAATCCTCCGCCGACGGAAATGACATCCGTGGGGTAATTTCGCGGGCTGTTTTGAGCGCCTCCGCCGACCGAGGCACCTGAAAGAATGATCAGCTGTTGCACATTGCGCGCCGCGAGCGGCAGTTCCATGACGCGCACATTATCGATGACCTGGCCGACGCCGGTGGCTCGCGTTTCCACCAATGCCGCATCGGCCTGAACTTCGACGCTTTCGGTAACCTGGCCGACCTCCAGGCTCACATTGATCACGGGGTTGCTTCCGACCTGTAGAACGATTCCGGATTGCGCAAAGGTTCGGAAACCTGCGAGGGCCGCTTCCAACCGGTAAGGACCAACCGGCAAATCGGGCAACACGTAAGAGCCTGTCTCATTCGTGATCGCACTCCGCGAGAGGCCGGTTGCGGTCTGTGTCGCCATCACCTGGACTCCGGGCAAGACCGCACCGGATTGATCCCGCACCGTGCCAGCGATTTGAGCCGTTGCCTGGCCCCACAGCACACTGGAACCAGTTGCCAGGAACACAAAGCCGAACAACACACTGACGCCAAGACGTACGCTTACGCGGTCATACGATTTACGGTCCATTTGTTCCTCCGGTTGTTGAGAAGGCCTCGTGTTTTCACTTCAGTTCTCCTTTATTAATTAACCCGAATGATCTGTTTCCAATACTCCCATGCCCGGTTATATCCACCACCTGCGACTGCTCCGGCCGCTGCCGGTGCGGCAGGTTGGCCGTCAAGATAGGTGATCTTCCCACCCAGGGCCATGGCCTGTTGTTGGATGATGGCATTCATCCGCAAGTTGTACGCCCTGGAGACGAGATCCTGTAACGACGACCCGGTCAGCGCAATACCGTGTCCCTTCAACAACACGCCCGGGCTTTTACCCAGCGCCATCGCGACAGTCTTCCCCAAGTCGGGAGTGCGGATGATGTTTTCCCGCGGATCAAATTTGCGAATGTCGTGCATGGGAAGTCCATCGCCGATGAAAACTCCTCCATTGACCACGGGCCGCAGCGTGGCCGAACTTTCCGTGAAGGCCAGGATCTCCGGTGTGTGGGCGTGGAGCACGGCCATCACATCAGGCCTGGCTTTCAAAATCTCGCCATGCATGTACACCTCTTGATATTCGTCCGAGCGCGGGCCTGCAACCGGTTTACTGTCGAGATCGTTCTCGATGATGTCCGACGCTTTCACGATGCCCGCGGAGACGTATCGGGAGATGAAGTAGTGATTCGGATTGCGAGGATTGCGTACGCTGACGTGTCCGGTTGTGCCGAGAATTCCAAACTCGCGGGAAGCCAGAAATCGATTTGCGAGAACCAGATCGTTAAGTAAACCTTCGGCGCCGGTCTGGCCTGCATTGGCCCGCGGAATATGGTTCGGCCCCGTGATCAGCGGCGTCACCATCTGCTTGTGATACTCCCAGCCGCGATCGCCGCCGGCGCCGCCGCCCGTGCCGCTCGGCGCGACAGGCGCGCGCTGAGCGCGCTGCGTACCCGGCGCGGGGCGTCGGGGATTCAAATCGAAAGTACCTCCCATCGCGATCAACATTTCTTGCATGCGCGCGGCACCACGCATGCCGCTGGCGGCGCTGACGACGCCGTAGACGGACGAGCTCACAACCACGGCGCCGTGGCCCAACAGCAAAATCGAATTGTTTTTGCCCAGCGCTTGCGCCATCGATCGAGCCAGCTCCGGCGTATCGAGAATTCCGCTGCGTCCGTTGTTGAACTTGCGAATGTCGTAAATCGGAACGGGCTTATCGTCATCACCCGTGCGTAACGGCACCGAGCTCACGCCGAACGCCACGAGCTCGGGTGTATGGGAGTGCACGATCGCCATCACGTCAGGTCGTGCTTTGTAGATTTCGCCGTGAAGGAAACGCTCCTGATACTGATCGTTCCGTGGACCGCTGACCGGTTTGCTGTCCAGGTCGTTCTCGATAATGTCCGCGGCCGTCACAATTCCCGGCGCGACGTAACGGGCAATATAGAATCGATTCGGATTCGTGCGGCTCCGAACACTGACGTGTCCAAACGCATCCAGAACACCCAGCTCCTCGGAGGCCAGCATGCGATTGGCGAGCACGAGATCGTCGATCAGCGCTTTCTCTGGTGGAGCTGGTGGTGCCTGGGCGACCGCGAAGAGAGCAACAAGTGCAAGTAATGTGCGCATATTCACCTCAGAACAGGAACTTCAAAGCCATTTGGATTATGCGGGGTCGCCCGCACTCAGGATCTTGCCGAATGTCGCGCTGGTCAGCGTTGTATCCGGCAGGCCAGGATTCACGTGGTTCGGCATGTTGAACGCCTCGGCGCGGAACTCCAGCGTCTGGCGTTCGCGCAATTGGAACTTTCGTGTGATGCCCATATCGATGCGGATGCTTCCAGGTCCCAGGAATGTCCCGCCCGTCGTCGAATGCACGGGAGTGTTCCCGTACTGACCGAGCGCCGGCTGCGCAAACGCTTTGGGATTGAACCACTGGTCGATGTTCTTGTTCGGCATAAGATGCCGCGCTGAAGGCGCCTCCGAAAATGACAAATGACAATTGAACATTGAACAATGACAATTTCTTCACAGCTCATCGCGGTTGCGTGACGACGTCGACGAGAGCCATCTCGCCGCGGCTTACGGCATCGGCCGCACGCCGCAACGCTGGTCCCAGATCTTTGGGTTCACTGATGGGACCTTCCGCGTAGACACCCATACCTCGCGCGATCATCGCGTAATTGATGTTGGGATCTTCGAGTGTCGTTCCGATTCCGGCGTTTGTGATGCCGCGCTGATGACGATTGGCCATGCGCTGAATGTGCATGACCTCCTGGTGATACGCGCGATTGTTGTGCATCACGCTGAGCAGCGGGATGCGATGATGCGCCGCGGTCCAGATCGCGCCGGGTGCATACATGAAATCACCGTCGTTCTGGATGCTGACGCAGAAGCGGCCGTACTTCCGATGCGCAAGCGCCGCGCCGACCGACGTCGGTAGACCGGAACCGACGCCCGCTGCGCCGCCGGCGATGAGCGTTTGATACGGCTTGTCCACCTTCCAGGACCGGCCGCCTCCGCCTCCGACGCTGGCCCAATCTTTATCTTTGATGACATCCCACAATTCCGCCGCCAGGCGTGTCGTACTGATCGGCGATGCATCCCACGCGTATACGGCCGCGGCGCGCGCCTGCTGCTCGGCCTGCGCGTGAGCGGCGGCGAGTTTCTTCCCGCGCTCCTCAAATACGCGTTTGCGATCCGCGGTGATCAGGCGCTTGCAGGCTTCAATTAATGATGGAAGCGTGGCCTCAGGGTCGGCCGCGATGGCGATATCGACTTCGGTGTAGCGCTGAAAGTCCTGATAGTTGGACTTCAAATAAAGATCGTTGGAGGTGATGCTGATCAGCTTCGCGTCTTTCTTAGTGAGCGAACGCGTTGTGCGTACCAATTGATCGCGCAGATTGTTGACGGTGCCCCAGAAGTCCGACACCTGGAGGCCAAGGATCACATCCGCATTCCGGATCAGCCCGCCCCCGCCTTGACTCAGCGGATGACGCGACGGGAACTTTCCGCCCGATACCGGTGCCTGCAGCGTCTCCGCCAGTTCAATCAGCAGATTCCATCCTTGCGGAGTACGGACCGCCTGGCCGCCCAGGATAACGGGATTCTCCGCCGAGACCAGAAGCTTCGCCACTTCAGCGACTGCGCCCGGATCTCCGGCGGGCGGCGATGCGAGCGTCAGTCTTGGCACACGCAATCGCGACATATCTTCAAGCGGTGTCTCCTGAAGATCGCTGTCGGCAACCAGCACGATGGGTCCTCTTGGCGGTGTCATGGCGATCTTGTAACCGCGCACGGCCGATTCGGCAAAGTGCGCCAGGGAAATGGGCAGGTCGTCCCACTTCGTGTAATCGCGGACCATACCGGCCGCGTCCTGAGCGCTGTGATTCCACTCAACGCCGGGCCGCCGCGCGGCAGCATCAATCGTGTTTCCCAGGATGATAAAAACCGGAATGCGTCCGGCAAACGAGTTGTAGATACCCATCGCCGCATGCTGCAAACCCACGGTGCTGTGCGCCATCACGCCCATCGGTTTGCCTTCGACCCTGGCATAGCCGTCTGCAATGAACACGGACGATTCTTCGTGGCAGCACGTGAGCAGCTCCGGATTCTTGTTGCCGCCATAGTTGACGATCGATTCATGCAACGCCCGGAAGCTCGAACCCGGATTCGCGGCGATGTACTCGATACCCAGCGACTTCATCACATCGACCATGAAGTCCGATCCAGGATGGTCCGCCGTGAGAACATCGACATCCGTAGCCACCGGTTCCGTTTCCGCCGCCAGAGCCCTCGCCGAAGGAAGGGCGGCACTGGTCCGCGCGGCCTGCACCTCTTGTGCTTTCACCTCGGGAGTTCCCGAAACGAGACCCGCAGCGGCACCGGCAGCCGCGCCTTTCAGAAAACCACGCCGATTGATTCCGTGCTTCTTCGAATTCTTCATCGCAATCTCCTTGTAGGTAAGCCCTGCTCTTTCGCGCCTTCAGTGCGACAGACCGTTAAAAGACATAACGGAGGGCCATCTGCATCGTTCGCGGGTCACCGGCCGAAAGGATGCGGCCGAAGACCTGGTCCGTGAGAGTGACGTCCGGATTACCCAGGTTGACATGGTTCGGCAGATTGAAAGCCTCCGCCCGGAACTCCAGTGACTGGCTCTCCATGATACGGAATTTCCGCGTCAACGCCGCGTTTATCCCGATAGTGCCCGGCCCCGTCACATTCGCTCTTCCCATTGTTCCGTACGTTCCCGCTGCGGGCTGCGCGAACGCCGCGGGATTCAGCCACTGGCCGGCACCCTTATCCGGCACGTAAGGCGAGGGAAGAATCTGATTCGGTCTCTGATCGGCCGTCAATGCTGTCGTTGTCGTGCCCGACAATGCGTTGTCCAGTCCGGAGGCCACTGTCAGATATGGGCCCGTAAGTATGCGGACGATGCCTGAAAGCTGCCACCCGCCTGCAAATATCCGCAGCGTGCGATTCGAAAAACCGGGGACTTCATATACCGCCGATGCGTTGAAATTGTGACGGCGGTCCAGTTCGCAATTCCCGCGGTCCGCGCGCCGGCGCTCGGCGAGGCGTCCGCCATTGCTTTGGATGGAGTCGATATATCCATCATCGATGCAGTGCGACCAGGTGTAGTTCCCTTGAATGGTTATTCCACGACTGCGGCGGCGCTGGACGGAAAGGACAAGCGCGTTATAACTGCGCGTGCCGCCGTCGTCGGGGATGACGATATTGGTGTAATACTGCCCCTGATCCGGGTTTTGCTGATACAACACACGCCGCTGATTGGTGCTGCTTACTTGAGAGCACGGCGTAAAGGTCCGCCCTGAAATGACGCAACTGGGACGCGGATCGTATATGGCCGGATTGAGCTCGTGGCGGTCCAGCAGGTGAATAATATTGTTGCCGATGTAGTTTCCGCTGACGAGCCAGTCCGCTCCAATCTGTCTCTGGATGCTTAGATTCCACTGATTCATATATGGGGATTTCAAGTGCAGCGGAACAGGCGTATAGACACTAAAGGTTGGGAATACGGCGTTCGCGCCGAGCGTGGACGGAAAAGGATTTCCGCCGGGATAACCCTGCCACGGATCCTCAAAACCACCGGCGGGATTCGTTAAACTGACCAGGATATTTTTTGGTGGTGTGTTCCTGATCCCGCCGAATCGGCCGAACTTCGGATAGTCAAAAAAGATCCCGTACGCCGCGCGTACAGTCATGAGTCCGTCCCCTTTGGGATCCCATGCGAGGCCAAGACGCGGCGCAAACTGTATCCACTTGCGAGCCGTTACCGAGTCGGTATTTGGAACGCCCGGATCACCCGCAAACAGAACACCGGCCGGCGCGTTTTTGAAGACTGTGCTTCGAAGACCCTGATCGAACCATGATTTCTCGAAATGCGCAGTCTTTGTAATCGGATCGTACGCCGGCAGGAACGGCTCCCAACGCACGCCGCCGTTCAAGGTCAAATGAGAATTGGCCTTCCAGGTGTCTTGCAGATAGAGGCCAATGTAGTTCTGGCGCATGTACCATGGCGAGACATCGTTCTGCGAGAATGCCGATGGCCTGCCCAGCATCAGATCGCCGAGGGGCATACCCGTATTCTGGGCGTTGAAGGTGAATGAACCCGGCGCCGAAGTACCCGCGGAAAGATTGAACTGGGTATGGACGTGGTTGACTCCGAATCCGAGCTGGTGCCTTCCCTTCACCCAACTGAGATCCTCCGCAAACTGGTATATCGTTGAGTTCGTCACTGTGGGCGTTGCCGGCGCGGCGACAGTAGAGAACGCTCCCTGGACGGTGATCTCCGTCATTTTCGGCCATCCCGCCGGGTAGTACATGTTTTTTACGCCCAGGTCACTGAACGTGAAAAAGTCCGGCAAGGTCCGGGCGTTGACGGGGCGAAGCAGCGTGCCACGGAACGAACTGACGAGGCCTGAACCTATCGTGTAGGTATCGCCAAGAACGAATGAATGGGCAAGCTGCAAGTAATCGGAATTCGTCACAAAGGGGGCTTTGCCATCGTAGTCCGTTGGAGTGAAGAGATGGCCGAGCTCGTACCGGCCGAACAACAGGTGCTTCCCGCTCGGCTGGTAATCCACTCTCCCGACGATGAGGTGCTCGTCGGAATTATTGATGCGGCTGTACAGGACCTGCCCGCATGGATCCGTCGTGACAGGAAGGCGCTTCACCAGATTCACAGCCGGAGTTGAAAACAATGCGGGGTTGACCCTGTTGCCCTGGAACGGCGCGGCCAGGGTAATCTGCCGTCCGCCGTTGCATGCCGGCGACGCGACAGTCGTCCAGTCTCCGGAAAGCATTGCCGGTGTCGGTACGAAGGCAATGCTCTGAGTGGGCTGCGAACGTTGAATGGTGATCTGATCGCCCCCGAAGAAAAACAATTTGTTCTTGATGATCGGCCCGCCCATCACTCCGCCAAATTGATTGCGCTTGAGGCCGTCTCTCTCCACCGCAAACGCGTTGCGCGCATTGAAGACTCTGTTTCGCACAAATTCGAACAGCGTGCCGTGATAGGCATTCGTTCCGGATTTCGTCACCACGTTGACTGCGCCGCCCGCATGCTGACCATACTGGGCAGATACAGCGCTGGTCTCGACTTTGAATTCCTGCATCGCGTCAGGGAAAGGCAGTGGCAGATTCAACTGGGTGAACGAATCGTTGTGTGTCCCCCCGTCCAAAAGGAATGTCAGACCATCGTTCGATCCTCCTCCAACGGAAATGGTATCGGTGGGATAGTTTCGGTTCGTCGTCTGGGTTCCGCCACCGACGGCCGCCCCTGAAAGAATGATCAGTTCAGTGACCTGACGGGCATTGAGCGGCAACTCGAGTACACGGACGTTGTCGATCACCTGGCCGATCCCGGTACTGCGCGTTTCGACAAGGGCAGCGTCGGCCTGAACGGAGACCGTTTCGGACACCTGACCCACGTCCATAACAATGTTGATTTCCGGATTGGTATTGACTTGAAGAACAATCCCAGTCTGGGCATAAGTCCGAAATCCAGGCAATGAGGCTTCTAACTTATACGGACCGACAGGAAGGTTCGGCAGCGAGTAGGAGCCGGTCTCATTCGTCACAACACTGCGAACGAGACCCGTATTCGTTTGAGTCAAACTAACCTCGACTCCAGGTAACACCGCACCGCTCTGGTCCCGAGCCGTACCGCTTACCTGCGCTGTCGACTGGCCCCAAACCATCGTGCATGTCAGGCCGACAAGAATTAATGTCAGCGGGATTCGCGAGCATTGCATGTGTTGCCTCCGCCTGAATTCAGTCTCGTTAATTTATGTTTTTAAGTTCCCACCGCGGGATGCAGGCGTATTCCTGGATCTCTGATCCCGGTTTCATCGGCACGAAGACTCTTTTGCTGGTGAAAGGCTTTGTGTAAAGCTTCGGATCCTCGACCGTCAGCTCGTAGTTGACGTGATTGAAGTCCGGGCGGGACAACCGCTCCACGGTGTGCATCGTGTCGCTTTCCATCCGTGCCAGAAAGTTGTTTGAAGGATCAAGCCAGGCCTTTCCATTAAATCCGATCGTGTCGATGACCAGCGTGTCTCCGTCCCACTTGCCGACCGAATGGCCCATCCAGCGGGGTTCGAGATCTTTGGGATGGTCACGTCCATCGGTCGGCACGAAGTGATACCAATTGAACATTTCGAAGAGGATGGCGAGGCTATCGTTGTTTTGAACAAGCTGTATGGGAAAAATCGAGCCCCACGACCGCACATACCCGAACGGCATGCAATGCCCGCCGTAATCGAATTTCTGCTTCTTGTTTTCCTCGGCGGCATAGGGCGTGTACAGCGATTCCAGATCCTTGACGCCTTGCGCGCTGCATCCGCGCTGTCCGGTGCCGCACCTGTCATAGTCCCTGGTCATATCGACGACATGCACCGTATCCCAGAAACCGCTTAAGTCAGGTTTTCCATTCGCCATCCGTGGTACCGGCTTGTCTTGAGACCTGACCTCGGCGGGCAGAACAAAAAGAATCGCGCCGGCAGTAAGGACGGCAAGCGAGAGACGAGCCATCATCCCTTAAAACTCCTTTCGTGAACCGTGAGCTTTTGGG
>Ga0207646_10004001_pt1 | contig 16316 bp, 12 predicted proteins | sample KBSK5502metaG_FD_184343 | JGI IMG/M metagenome (GOLD analysis project Ga0207646, IMG submission 184343) | Corn, switchgrass and miscanthus rhizosphere microbial communities from Kellogg Biological Station, Michigan, USA - KBS K5-50-2 metaG... | ecosystem: Host-associated > Plants > Roots >... | reverse complement strand
CTCTCACGCAAAAGAGCATTAGAGTGAAGCCATGACCACTAACCAAGTCATCGCGTACAACTTGCAGCTCGCCCGTGCTCTCCGCGGTCTGACCCAAGACGAGGCCGCCGAGTGCATCCAGCGCTATCTCGGAGGCGAGAAGTGGTCGAAGGCCAACCTCTCAGCCGCCGAGCGCTCCGTTACTGGCCGGCGCGTCCGCCAGTTCAGCGCCGACGAGATCATGGCCTTTGCCCAAGCGTTCGATCTGGACGTCGGCTTCTTCTTCACGCCGCCGCTCCCACCTGACCCGTTTCGCCGCTGGCCGCAGGTTGTGTCACCAGCGGATGCTCCGGCCGAGCGGCTCATCACTGACGTCGATCTGGTCGACCGGCTGATCCCCAACCCGGAGGGATGGATCGAGAACCTCGAGCGCGGCCTCGAGGGCGCCGACCCGACGACGCGCGACCGCATCTTGGAGCGGCTCGAGCGGCTCTCGAGGCGGCTCTACACCTGGACTGACCACCGAGCGCGGCAGCGAGCGGCTGATGCGCAAGCGAAGGAGAAGCAATGAACTTGAAAGGCGCGTACAACCACACCCGGCCCGGCTTCGTTCCGAACGAATTCAACAGCCTGGTCCTCACCGAGAACGACGGCAGGGTGAGAGGAGCCGACGAACTCGAGCAACTGCGGCTGGACCTCGCCGCGGACCTTCGACAGTCGGTCGACGAGCCGTACATGACCGACACGGACGTCATCCAGTACGACGGCAACCTCTACATCGTCGGCGGGTATATCCAGCATTTGATGGAGGAGACGTGATGGCGAGACAGACAACAGGAATCATCCAACGCCACAGCCGGACCTGCTCGCGCGCGAGCGGCTGCGATTGTCCGTGGCGGGCCGAGGTCTACTCGGCTCGCGAGAAGAAGAAGCTCCGCAAGACGTTCAGCGGCAAGGGCGCCTACGCTGCCGCGAAGGCTTGGCGCTCGGATGCGCTCGGCGCAGTTCGTCGGGGAACGATGCGCACGCCGACCGCGACCACGCTACGGGAGGCCTGGGAGGCGTGGCTCGCTGGCGCCGAAGACGGGTCCATCCGCAACCGCTCCGGCGACCCCTACAAGCCGAGCGCTCTCCGCGGCTATGCGGCCAGTATGCGCCTCCGCGTTCTCGACGACCTCGGTGGCGCCAAGCTCTCGACGCTCAGCCGCCTCGACCTTCAGGACCTCGCCGACCGCTTGCTCGCCGACGAACTCGACCCGTCGACGATCAGAAACACTCTGATGCCGCTCCGCGTCGTCTTTCGTCGTGCTGTCGAGCGCGGCGAGCTGGCGATCAACCCGGCCACCGGGATCAGGCTTCCAGCCGTGCGCGGCCGGCGCGAGCGTTTCGCCGGACCGGACGAGGCGGCCAAGCTGATCGCGGCCGCACCGGAAGACGACCGGGCGATCTGGGCGACCGCGGCCTACGCGGGACTCCGTCTCGGCGAGCTCCGTGCGCTCGAGCATGGCGACGTCGACCTCGAGGCAGGACTGATCCGCGTACGCCGCTCCTGGGACCCGCGGGAAGGGGCGATCGAGCCGAAGAGCCGCGCCGGCACCCGCTCCGTCCCGATCGTCGCCGCGCTCCGCGGCCACCTGGCGGCACACCTGCTTCGTCAGCCGCGGCGCAGCGGACTCCTGTTCGGCCGCACCGAGACCCAACCGTTCGACGACCGGGCGCTCGCGATCCGCGCCACGAAGGCGTGGACGGCCGCAAAGCTCACACCGATCACGCCGCACGAGCTCCGGCACTCCTGTGCGTCGATCTTTATTGCGGCGGGTGTGAACGCGAAGGCGCTCTCCAGCTATCTCGGCCATGCCTCGGTGACGATCACGTACGACCGTTACGGCCACCTAATGCCGGGTTCCGAAGACGAGGCCGTCAAGCTCGTCGACGACTACATCGAGCGCACGAGTGGCCCAAATACTGGCCCGCAGGGCAGCCAAGACGCACGGCTAAGCCAAACGCTGTGAGTCTTGAAAACCGTTGAGCCTCACGGCTCCGTGAGTTCGAATCTCACCCCCGCCGCTCCCTGGAGTTGACGCCGTATCGTGGTCCGGCGTAAAAGGAGCCTGTGAGAATCGCTTTCGTTCTGCTCGCGGTGCTGGCGATCGCGCTGCCGACGGCGCTGATTCCGGAGACCGCTGCCGCGCACGGGAACGTCTACAGCGTCCAGCAGGTGCTGCGCGTGTTCCGGGCTGAAGGGATACCGCTCCGCCGGCAGGCAGACAACGAAGCCAACTCCGAGTCCTTCTCGAGTCCCGGGAAGTCCCATGTCGACGTGAGCGTGTTCGTGCCGAGCGGCGCGAGCCAGACCAGCTTCATCGGTCTTATCGTGACGTCCGGAAGCACCTTCCCGCAGATCAGGAGTCAAGGCAACGTCGAGGTCGACTGGACGCCGAAGGGCAACGCGAAAGCCGAGGCGGCGAAGGTACACGCGGCGCTCGGCCGCCTCCGCTACTCCGCCACCGACGCAAGACTTCGTCCGCCTCCGACGATCACTCTTCTCCCAGGGCAGTCGCGCCTGATCCACGTGACGCCGATCGGGACCGAGGTCGACTGCGTGCACGACTCCTCCAATGACGGCGAGGTCATTCGTCCGGCCAGTCACACTTCCTCGTCGAGCGAGTACAGCGGGAACAACGTCGTAGCGAATCTCAGCTGGCGGCGAGTCGCGAGTTCGGTCTTCGCCGTCTCCTGTAGCGGTCTCGCGCCATTGCCTCCGCTGAAGACCCTTGAGCAGGGCGTTGCACGGAGTCCCTCGATTCTCTGCCGGCCTGGGCCTCGGGTCGTCCGGGTCGCGGGCCTCGTCGCCCGGGTGCCGCAAGGCTGGTACGTGGCTGAGTCGCACCGAAAACAGGCACTCTGGATTGCCGACCGCCGCCAGTGCGACACCGGTCAACCACCTGGACCCGCGGGCGTGTCGCTGACACTGAAGCTCGAAATGCGGATTCGGGACGCCTGGCCCGGAGGCGGCTCGTTCCTCATCGGAACCGACCGCAGCACCGTGCGGGATGTGCACCACGGGTTCGCCTTCGAGTCGGACCCCTACCAGCATCGCTTCTACAGCCTCTCTGCGTTCTTCGGCCGCAGGGTCCGCGACGGACTGGCCATCGAACTGGCGAACTCCGTCCTGCGCGGCGTCAGACCCTTACCGCGGTAGCGTTCTCAGCCATGACGACGGGAGACGAGCTCCGCGGCCTGATGCGGCTCTGGCCGCACGGTGTCTCGATCCTCAGCGTCGACGTCGAGGGCGACCGGATGGGCGTCACCGTCTCCTCGCTCGTCTCGCTTTCTCTCGAGCCGCCGCTCGTCGGGGTCTCGATCGGAAAGGACGCCTCGTGTTACGAGCTCTTGCGCAGCGCCGGCCGGTTCGCGGTCAGCCTCCTCGGGTCGGAGCAGGAAGAGCTCGCGCGCCGCTTCGCGGCCGGATACCCGCCGATCGTCCACTGGCAAGGCGTCCCGACCCGCGAGGGAAAGGCCGCGCCGCTGATCGAGGGCGCGCTCGGTTGGATCGAGGCTGAGACGAAGGCCGAGGCGGACGCCGGCGACCACACGTTCTTCATCGCCGACGTCCTCTCGATCGAGCACGGCCCGTCTCATCACGCGCTCGTGTATCGCGAGAGCAACTACCACTCGGTTTGATCGAGGCCGTCGTCTTCGACCTCGACGGCGTGCTGCTCGCCTCGGAGGAGGTCTGGGACGCGGTGCGCGAGCGCTACGTCCGCGAGCGTGGCGGTCGCTACGACGAGCAGGTGCAGCGCGCGATGATGGGGATGAGCGCGCCCGAGTGGTCAGCCTTTCTCCGCGACGAGGCTCGAGTGCCGGACGAACCGGCCGCGATCAACCGCGACGTCGTCGCCCGGATGCTCGAGGCGTACCGGCGGGAGTTGCCGCTGCCGCCCGGAGCCGAGGAGGCCGTCCGGCGGGTGGCTGCCGCGTTCCCCCTCGCCCTCGCATCCTCCTCGAACCGCGAGGTGTTCGAAGCGGTGCTCGAGCTCGCCGGACTCGCCGGCTGTTTCCAGGCCACCGTCTCGTCGGAGGAGGTCGAGCGGGGCAAGCCCGCGCCGGACGTGTATCTCGAGGCAGCCCGGCGGCTGGATGTCGCACCGGAGCGGTGCTCCGCCGTCGAGGACTCCCATGCCGGCATTCGTTCGGCAAAGACCGCCGGCATGCGCGTCGTCGCGATTCCGAATGCGAGCTACCCGCCCGACGAGGAAGCGCTCGCCCTCGCCGATGCGGTCGTCGGCTCGCTCGACGAGCTGACCGTGACCGTGCTGCGGGGCTAGATCAGCCGCTCGCCGCGCGCGTCGAAGGCGCGGATCCCGGGCGCGAGCGAAGGATCGAAGTCCTCGCGGAACATGGTGAAGATCGTGACGTCGCGGAGCGGACCGTCCTCGCGCGCGGGCAGCCGCCGCCGCAGCGTCGCCTCCTCGATGAACCCGAGCTTGCGCGGAACACCGAAGCTCGCCTGGTTGCGCGGCTCGATCCGGATCTCGATCCGGTCCGCCCCGCACACCTCGAAGCCGACCCGCGTCAGCGCCGCGCTCGACTCGGTCACGAGCCCCTGCCGCGTCGCACCCGCGCGGATCCAGTAGCCGATCTCGAGCCCGCCAGGCCCGATGCGCGGGTGCAGCCCGGTGCCGCCGAGCACCTGCTTTTCGTCGGCGCTGAAGATCCCGCAGGTGAAGTTCTCACCGGAATCGAAGTGGGCGCGGAACTGCTTGACGAGCTCGGTCTTCTGCTCGAGCGTCTGCGGCTCCTGCTGCACCCACGGCATCCACGGCCTCAGGTGCTCGAGACTCGAGTCGATTGCCTCCTTCAACGACGCCGCGTCGCGAGGCTCGTAGCAGCGGACGACGAGCCGGTCCGTCTCGATCCGATACGGAGCCGGCGGGCCTTCCCACGGCATTGCTACACCTTTCCGACCAGGACGCAGCCGTTGTGCCCGCCGAGGCCCATCGCGTTCGAGAGGGCAACCTGGACCTGCGTCTTCCGCGCCTCGTTCGGCACGTAGTCGAGGTCGCACTCGGGATCGGGATGGACGTAGTTCATCGTCGGCGGGAGGACGCCGTTGTGGACGGCCAGCACGCACATCATCGCCTCGATCGCGCCCGCAGCTCCGAAGCAATGGCCGGTGACTGACTTCGTCGAGGAGACCGCCAGCCGGTATGCGTGCTCGCCGAAGACCTCCTTGATCGCCCGCGTTTCGGCCGCGTCGCCGAGCGGGGTCGAGGTGCCGTGGGCATTGATGTAGCCGACCCGTTCCGGCTCGACTCCCGCACGCCCGAGCGCCCGACGCATCATCTCCGCGACACCGACCGACTCTGGATCCGGCTGCGCGAGGTGGTGCGCGTCGTTCGACATCCCGTAGCCGAGGATCTCGGCGTAAACAGTCGCGCCGCGGCGCTCGGCGGCCTCGAGCTCCTCGAGCACCAGCACGCACGCGCCCTCCCCCATCACGAACCCGGCCCGCGTCGCGTCGAACGGGCGCGACGCCCGCGGCGGGTGCTCGTCCTCGGCCGCAAGTCCGCGCATCGCGCAGAAGCCCGCGAGGATGAGCGGCGTGACGGCGGCCTCGGCGCCGCCGGCGAGGACAGCGTCGGCGTCGCCGCGCTTGATCACCTCCGCCGCCTCGCCGACCGCGGTCGAGCCGGTCGCGCATGCAGAAACGGGGGCGTAGTTCGGGCCGCGGAACCCAAGGGCGATCGCGAGCTGGCCGCTGGCCGTGTCGACGAGCACGTTCGGGATGAAGGTCGGCGCGACGCGGTCGGCTCCGCGGTCGCGCAGGACGTCCACCTGCTCGACGATCGACATGATCCCGCCGATCGCCGTGCCGAAGAGGATCCCGACCCGGTCCGATGAGTAGGCGCCGTCGAGCTTCGCGTCGGCCACGGCCTCGCGCGCGGCACCGAGCGAGAGAAGCACGTTGCGGTCGAGTCTGCGCGCGTCCTTTGGCGGAGCGACCTCGCTCGGGTCGAAGTCCTTCACCTCTCCCGCGATGCGCACCGGAAATTCGCTCGCGTCGAAGGAGCGGATGAAGTCGATGCCGCTCTCGCCGGCAACGGCCGCGCGCCACGTCGACGGCGCATCGGCGCCGATCGGCGTCACAGCGCCGAGCCCGGTAACGACCACCCTCCGCATCCCGCGAATTTAGACGAGCGCCCGCGAGCTGGGTTGCGCGTCTACGCGGTCCCGGCGACGGCTGCGTCGACCTGCACCGCGTACACCATCGTCGGCTCGGTCTTTCCCTTCATCAGCAGCTCGCCTTGCGGCTCCACCGCGATGCCGTCGACGATGCCCTGGCGCGTGTTCTCGTCGATCAGGATCGGCCGGCCCAACTCCTTGGTGTGTGCCTCGAGACGTGCCGCGACGTTGACGGTGTCACCGACACACGTATAGGTCGCGCGGTTTTGAGTCCCGGTGTAGCCCGCGACGACGCGACCGGAGGCGATCCCCACCCCGATCTGGATCTGCACCTTGTCGCGCGCTGCCTGCTCCTCGTTGAAGAGCCGGATCAGCTCGACCATCTGGCGCGCCGCCAGCACCGCCGCCTGCCGGTGGTCCTCCAGCGGCTCCGGTGCCCCGAAGATCGCCATCAGGCCGTCGCCGATCATCTGATTGACGATTCCGCCTTCGCCGGTGATCGCATCCATCATCAGCAGGTAGTAGTCGTTGAGCAGCTCGATCGTCTCGGCCGGATCACGCGACTCGGAGATCGTCGTGAACGAGCGGATATCGCAGAACATGGCCGACGCCTCGACGTACTGACCGCCGAGCGCGAAGCCCGACGTGAGCAGATCGTCCGCTACCTCCTTCGTCGCGAACTTGCTGATCAGCTCGCGCTGCTGGTCGCGAAGCCGCTTCTTTTCGAGGCTCGCGTTGATCCGTGCGTTCAGGAGCACGGCGTTGACGGGCTTCGTCAGGTAGTCCTCGGCGCCCATCTCGAGGCAGCGCACGACACTGTCGAGCTCGTCGAGTGCCGAGGTCACGATCACTGGGATGTCACGCAGGCGCGGATCGTCTTTCAGCTTCGCCAGCACCTGGTAGCCGTCGAGCTCCGGCATGAGCACGTCGAGCAACACCAGATCGAACTTCTGCTGCTGCATGAGCTCGAGCGCCTCGCCGCCGTGCTCGGCGAAGGCGACGGTGTGCCCGTCCTGCTGGAGGCCGCGGGCGAGCATGAGCCGGTTCACCCGGTTGTCGTCGACGATGAGGATCTTGCCGGGGGCGGGCGCGGGCGAGCTCAAGCGGGCGACTCCGAAACGAGAGCGGACAGGGCTTCCTCGAGCAGGCTGTACTCCTGCTCGATCCGGTCGACGAGCTCCGAGGCGTCACCGAGCTCGCCGTCCTTCGCGCGCCGCTCGAGGCTCCGGCAGAGCTCGGCGAAGTCCTTGGCACCGAGCGTCGCGCCGTTCGACTTCAACGTGTGCGCGGCGCGCCGCACCTCCTCGGCGTTCCCTGACTCAAGCGAGTGCCGCAGAGTCTCGAGCAGCGCCGGCGCGTCCGCGCGAAACGCGTCGATCACCTCGCCGAGGAACTCGTCGCCGCCGAGGTCACGCAGATTCGCGAGCGCGCCGTCGTCGAGACTGACGAACCCGGCGGAAGCGCCGTCGCCGTTCGCGAGTGGCTTCGCCCGCCTCAGCGCTGCGACGAGCTCCTCGGTCCGAATCGGCTTTGCGACGTAGTCGTTCATCCCTGCGGCGAAGCACGCCTCGCGATCCTCGGGAAGCGCGTTCGCCGTCATCGCGATGATGTGCGGGCGCGTCTCCTCCGGCCAGCGTTCGCAGATCTGGCGCGTGGCGTTCAGGCCGTCGAGCTCCGGCATCTGGACGTCCATCAGGACGACGTCGTAGGGCTGCCGCTCGAGTGCCTCGATCGCCTCGACTCCGTTGTTTGCGACATCGGCGCCGTAGCCGAGTTGCTCGAGCAGCCGAAGCGCCACTTTCTGGTTCATGGCGTTGTCCTCGGCGAGCAGGATCCGCAGCGCCGATCTCGCACGCTTTCCGTCTGTCACGGTCTCGACCTCCTCCTCGCCGGACGTACCGGTGAGCAGTTGCAGGAGCGTGTTGTAGAGCAGTGACGCCTTGAGCGGCTTCGCGAGCTGCGCGGAGAACACGCCTCCGGTCTGCAGCTGCGGCAGCCGCCCCAGCGAGGTGAGGAGCAGCAGCGGCAGCTCCGACTCGCTCCGGTGTTGCCGGATCTCGCCCGCCAGGGCGAGCCCGTCCATGTCCGGCATCATCATGTCCAGCACCGCGATGTCGAAAGGCTCGCCCGCCGCGATGAGCTCGAGCGCTGCGGTCGGCAGCTCGACCGCGACAGGCTCCATCTCCCACGACCGCGCGTGCCGAGTGACGATCTCCCGGTTCGTCGCGTTGTCGTCGACGATCAGGATCCGCTTGCCGGCGAGATGAGGGAGCCCGTCGTCGAGCGGGATCCTCGCCGGCACCTCTGCGGCGGTGACAGGCAGCGAGATGCGGAAGACCGACCCTTTCTTCTGCTCGCTCTCGACCGAGATGGTGCCGCCCATCAGCTCCACGAGGCGCTTCGAGATCGCGAGGCCGAGCCCCGTGCCTCCGAACCGGCGCGTCGTCGACGCGTCCACCTGGCTGAAAGAGGTGAACAGCAGGTCCATCCTGTCCACCGGGATCCCGATGCCCGTGTCGCGGACGGCGAGCTCGACCTCGTACGAGCCGGCTCCGGTTTCTGCGGCATCGACGAGCACCATGACCTCGCCCTGTTCGGTGAACTTGACTGCGTTCGAGAGGAGGTTGAGGAGCACCTGCCGCAGCCTCGCCTCGTCGCCGACGATCCCGGTCGGCGCGTCGTCGTCGATGAGACAGCCGAGCTCGAGCTCCTTCTCCCAGGCCCGCGGCGCGACGATGTCCAGAGCTCCTTCGACGCAGTCGCGCAGGTTGAACGGCTCGCGCTCGAGATCGAGCTTGCCGGCTTCGATCTTGGAGTAATCGAGGATGTCGTCGATCACGTGCAGCAGTGCGTCGCCGCTCGTGTGGACGACCTCGGCGAACTCGCGCTGCTCCGCGGTCAGGTCGGTGCCGAGCAGCAGGTCGGTCATCCCGATCACTGCGTTCATCGGCGTCCTGATCTCGTGGCTCATCGTGGCGAGGAATGCGCTCTTGGCCTGCGTCGCGGCCTCGGCTTCCTGCCGTGCGCGCTGGAGCTCGGTGATGTCGTGGTAGATGGCGTAGAAACCCGCGTTGTCTCCGTCGAAGCGCAGCGGGACGAGCTCCATTTCGACGTCGAGGAGCGCGCCGTCTTTCGCAGCGCGCCGGGTGATGCGGCGGGTTCGGCCTTCACCGAGCGCCTCGAAGGTGACGTCACGACTCTCGCTCCGAAGCTCGTCCGGCACGACGAGCTCGTCGATCGTGTGGCCGATCGCCTCGTCGCTCGTGTAGCCGAAGAGCGCCGCGGCCGCCGGGTTCCACCCGGTCACGCGCTCGTCGGCGTCCATGACGACGACGGCGGCCGGGCTGACCTCGACGAGCATCTCGAAGTACTGCTTCTGACGGTCGATCTCGGAGAACAGGCGGGCGTTCTGGATGGCGACGCCGACGTTGGCCGCGATCGTCGCAAGCAGGCGCGCATCGGCCTCGCCGAACCGTCCCTCCTCCTCGATGCTCTGCACGCTGATCGCTCCGATCGCCCTGCTGCCGACGAGGATCGGAACGCCGAGGTAGGAGAGGGACGGCGTGCCGAATATCGTCTGGCCTTCGTGCTGTTCCCTCCGGTTGAGGAGGATCGGCTCCCGGGACTCGAGGATCTGCGAGGTGAGGCCCTCGCCGTACTCCATACCCGCCTCCGGCCGCCGCTCGCCGCTTTCGTAGTAGTAGGCGAACTCGATTCGTCCCGCGGCCTCGTCGTGCAGCGCGACATACGCGATGTCGGCGTCGAACGTCTGCCGCACGTGCTCTCCGACGAGCTCGATCAATGCATCCGGGTCGAGCTGGGACGAGAGCGCGTGACCGACGCTGTTCACGGTTGCGAGCTCGCCGACGCGCTGGCGCGTCTCCTGCACCAGGCGCGCGTTCTCGAGCGCAACGGTGAGGCTGCCGGCGAGCGTCGTCAGGAGCCTCTGGTCGTCCCCGCCGAAGGCGTGTTCCCGATCGATGTTCTGGAGCGAGATCACGCCCGCCGCCTTGCTGCCGGCAACAAGCGGCACGAAGAGGACCGACCTCGGCCGCTCGCCGGCGACGATCTGGCTTCCATAGCGCTCGGACTCCGCGTCGAGGTTCTCGGCGATGAGCAGCGGCTCGCGCGTCTCGAGGACGTGTTTCGCGAACCCCGCGAGCGGCCGCGGCTCGGCGTGGAGCCGCTCGCCGCGCTCGATCAGATACGGGTACTGGATGAGGCCGCCCGACTCGTCGAGAGTCGCGATCGAGACGACCTGCGCGTCGAAGGCCTCCCGGATCCGTTCGCCGACGGCGTCGTAGATCGCCTGCGAGTCGAGCTCGCCGGCGACAGCCTCCTGAACGTTCGTGATCACCGCGAGCTCGGCATTCCTCTGCCGCGTCTCGTGTACCAACCGCGCGTTCTCCAACGCGACGCTCAGGCTGCCCGCCAGCGTCGCCAGCAGCTGCTGATCCGACTCGCTGAATGCGTGCTCGCGATCGATGTTCTGGAGTGAGATCACGCCGGTCGCCTCGCCGGCGGTGCCGAGCGGGACGAACAGGACCGACTTCGCCTGCTCGCCGCCCTTCAGCGTCGGGCTCCCGTACCGTGCCGTCTCGGCTTCGAGGTTCTCGGCGATCAGCAGAGGCTTCCTCGTCTCTACGACGTGCTTGGAAAAGCCCACCAGCGGAATCGGCTCGACCGCCAGCCGCTCACCGCTCCTGTTGGTCACGTACCGGTAGTGCATGAGCCCGCTCGTTCCGTCGAGCGTCGCAACCGAGATGGCCTGCGCGTCGAAGATCTCCCGGATCCGATCGCCCACGGCGTCGAAGATCGCCTGCTGGTCGAGCTCGCCCGCGATCGCGTCCTGGACGCTGTTGATCAGTGCCAGCTCCGCATTCCGCTGCCGCGTCTCGTGCACCAACCGCGCGTTCTCGAGCGCGACGCTCAGGCTGCCGGCGAGCGTCTCCAGGAGCTGAGCGTCCGACCCGCTGAACGCGTGCTCACGGTCGACGTTCTGGAGCGAGATCGCGCCCGTGGCCTTCGCTCCCACGACGAGCGGGACGAACAGGACCGACTTCGGCGCCTTGCCGGCCGAGATCACAGCGCCGTACCGCTCGGCCTCGCCGTCGGCGTCTTCGGTGATGAGTAACGGCTCGCGCGTTTCGAGCACGTGCCTCGTGAACCCCCCGGGAGGAGCAGGCTCTGCGTGCAGCCGCTCACCGCGCTCGAGGACGTACGGGAAGTGCATCAGGCCCGTCGCCTCATCAAGCGTGTTGATCTGTACGGCCTGCGCGTCGAAGATCTCTTGAATCTTGTCCCCGACGGCGTCGTAGATCGCCTGGTCGTCCAGCTCGCCGGCGATCGCGTCCTGCACGCCGTTGATCAACGCCAGCTCAGCGTTCCGCTGCCGCGTCTCGTGCACCAACCGCGCGTTCTCGAGCGCGACGCTCAGGCTGCCCGCCAGCGTCTCAAGCAGCTGCTGGTCCGACTCGGTATAGGCGTATTCACGATCCATGTTTTCCAGTGCGATCACGCCCGTGGACCTGCCGCCCGTCACAAGAGGAACGAAGAGAACGGATTTCGTCTCCGCCGTGCCGCCAATGGTCGGGCTCCCGAAACGCTCGGCTACCGCGTCCATGTCCTCGACAACGAGCAGCGACGCCCTGGTCTCCAGCACATGCTTCGAGAACCCGGCCGGCACCATTGGCTCTCCGCTCAGCCGCTGACCGCCCTCGATGACGTACGGGAAGTGGAGCAGCCCAGTCGCGTCGTCGAGGGTTCGGATCGAGACGACTTGAGCGTCGAAGATCTCCTGGATCCGGTCGCCGACGGCCTCATAGATCATCTGTGGCTCGAGCTCGCCGGCAATCGCATCCTGCACTCCGTTGATCAGGGCGAGCTCCGCGTTCCGCTGCCGCGTCTCGTGCACCAGCCGCGCGTTCTCCAGCGCGACGCTCAGTCCACCGGCGAGCGTCTCAAGCAGCTGCTGATCCGACTCGCTGAATGCGTGCTCTCGATCGACGTTCTGGAGCGAGATCACACCCGTCGCCTTGGCGCCGACGATGAGCGGGACGAAGAGCACGGACTTCGGCATCGCGCTGCCCGCGACGGTCTCGCTTCCATGCCGCTCAGACTCGGCGGCGAGGTCGTCGACGATCCGCAGCGGCTCCCGCGTTTCCAGCACGAACTTCGAGAAGCCGCTCGGCGTCCACGGCTCTTCCTCGAGCCGCTCACCCCGTTCGATCAGGTACCTGTCGTAAAGGAGCCCCGTCGCCTCGTCAAGCATCGAGATCTGCACGACCTCCGAGTCGAAGACGTCCCGGATCCGGTTGCCGACGGCGTCGTAGATCGCCTGCGGCTCGAGCTCGCCGGCGATCGCATCCTGGACGCCGTTGATCAGCGCCAGCTCCGCGTTGCGCTGCCGCGTCTCGTGCACCAGCCGCGCGTTCTCCAGCGCAACGCTCAGGCTGCCCGCCAGCGTCTCGAGCAGCTGTTGGTCGGAGTCGCTGAAGGCCCGCTCGCGATCGACATTCTGCAGGGAGATCACGCCCGTCGCCCTCCCACCGGTGACGAGCGGGACGAACAGGACCGCCTTCGGCGCCTCTCCGGCCAAGATCGTGCTTCCGTACCGCTCGGCTTCGGCCAAGACGTTCTCGGTGATCAGCAATGGCTCGCGCGTGTCGAGCACATGCTTCGAGAAGCCGCCCGGCAGCTCGGGCTCCGCGTGGAGCCGCTCGCCGAGTTCGATGATGTACGGGTAATGAACAAGCCCTGTCGCCTCGTCCAGCCTGTCGATGCGAACGGACTGTGCGTCGAAGATTTCCTGAATCTTGTCGCCTACGGCGTCGTAGATCGCCTGCTGATCGAGCTCCCCCGCGATCGCCTCCTGCACGCCGTTGATCAGCGCCAGCTCAGCATTCCGCTGCCGCGTCTCGTGGACGAGCCGCGCGTTCTCGAGCGCGACGCTGAGGCTGCCGGCGAGCGTAGTGAGGAGACGAACGTCGCTCTCCGAGAAGGCATTCGTCCGGTCGAGGTTCTGAAGCGAGATGCGGCCGCGCACATCGTCGCCGGAAACGAGCGGCGCGACGAGCACGGACAGAGCGGGCTCTCCTTGCGCAACGGGAAAAGCCTCGCCTCGCTCGAGCGCAGCGGCAGGTATGTCGTTGATGAGGACTGCAGCCCTGGTCTCGAGGAGCTCGCGGGTCGTGGGAGAGTCCCCGATCGGCGTCGGCTCGTCAGGGAAGCGGACGCCTCGCTCGATCGTGTACGGGTAGCGCGTCAGCACGGCGGCGAAGTCGAAGATGCCGATGTCGACGACCTGAGCGTCGAAGATCTCCTGGATCTTGTCGCCGACCACGTCGTAGATCGCCTGCATCTCGAGCTCGCCCGCAAGCGCCTCCTGCACGCTGTTGATCAGCGCAAGCTCAGCGTTCCGCTGCCGCGTCTCGTGCACGAGCCGCGCGTTCTCCAGCGCAACGCTCAGACTGCTCGCCAGCGTCTCCAGCAGCTGCTGGTCTGACTCCCTGAACGCGTGCTCGCGATCGATGTTCTGCAACGAGATCACGCCCGTCGCCCGGCCGCCTACCACGAGCGGAACGAAGAGCACGGACTTTGGATCCTCGCCGCCCGCAATGGTGGGGGCTTGGTACCGCTTCGATTCAGCGTCCACGTTCTCAGCGAGCAGCAGCGGCTCACGCGTCTCCAGCACATGCTTAGAGAAGCCGACCGGCGGACTCGGCTCCTCCTGTAGCCGCTCGCCGCGCTCGATGATGTACCGGTAGTGCACCAGCTCGGTTACGTCGTCGAGCGTCGCGATAACCACCGTCTGGGCGTCGAAGACATCGCGGATCCGGTCGCCGACCGCGTCGTAGATCGCCTGCGAGTCAAGCTCGCCCGCGATCGCTTCCTGGACGCTGTTGATCAGCGCCAGCTCCGCGTTCCGCTGACGCGTCTCCTCGATCGCGCGCGCCCGCGAAAGCGCCGCGCCGACGTGTTGGCCGACGAATGCGAGCAGCTCCTTGTTGTTCTCCGTGTACTGGTGCTCCGCCGTGTGCGACTGAACAGCCAGCACGCCGACCGTCTCCCGTTCGGCGACGAGGGGTACGCCGAGCCAGCTCGAGTCCTCGGTCGTGACGCCGAGAGCCACGATTTCACCCTGTTCGATGAGCTTCTGGTACCGCTCGTAGTCGATCAACTGCGGCTCGCCGGTTCTGAGCACGTACGCCGTGACGCCGTGTCCCTCGGCCGTGCGGATCGCGTACCACTGGTTCGGATCGGGGAGTTCGTCGCCGGCGACCTCGTCCGCGTAGTAGGGGTAGTTCATCAGCTGCCGCTCCTCGTCGTAGAGCGCGATGTAGAAATTGCTCGCGTACATGAGCTCGCCCACTACGCCGTGAATAGCGCTGTAGAACTCCTGCATGTCCTGCGCGGAGCTCGCCAGCTCGGCGATGCGGTACAGCGCGTCCTGCACCTTGGCGGCGCGCGCCCGCTCTGCTTCGACGCCGGCCACTACACCGAGTATCGCGCGTTACGAACAACTCGTCTAGGTTCCGAGCCGGATGGCTGACGCGCCCGGCTCGAACGTTCCTTTCCCACCGATGGAGGCGGAGCTCGTCTCGGAGCTCCCGTCCGGCGGCGGCTGGCGGTACGAGCCGAAGTGGGACGGCTTCCGCGGCGTGCTCGAGAACGACGGCGAGCTCGCGCTCTGGTCGCGCAACGGCAGACCGCTGCTTCGGTACTTCCCCGAGCTGCGGCCACTCGGCGATTTGATGCCGAAAGGCTCGGCGCTCGACGGTGAGATCGTGATCGCGCGCGACGGCGCGCTCGACTTCGACGCGATGCAGATGCGTCTTCATCCGGCCGAGAGCCGCGTCCGCAAGCTCTCGGGAGAGATTCCGGCCACCTTCGTCGCCTTCGACCTTCTCCTCTGGAAGGGCAAGCCCGTGCACGAGCGCCCGATCGAGAAGCGCCGCGCCGAGCTGGAGAAGGTCGGTGAGGGCTTCGAGCTGTCTCCGGTCTCCGACGACGTCGAGCAGGGAAACGAGTGGCTGCGAACGCTGCAGGCGGCGGGGTTCGACGGTGTGATCGCGAAGAGGCTCGGGCTCCCGTACCTCCCCGGCTCGCGCGACGGAGTCGTCAAGGTGAAGCCGCACAAGACGGCCGACTGCGTCGTGGCCGGGATCCGCTGGAAGAAGGGCGGCCGGGAGACGATCGCGACGCTCCTGCTCGGGCTCTACGACGACGAAGGCGACCTCAATTACGTCGGCTCGGCCGCGGTCGGCGTGAGGAACCAGGCCGAGATCGCGGCCAAGGTGCTGCCGCTCGTCGACAAGAAGAACGACCGCCGCTTCAGCGAGCCGAACCGCTGGGGCAGCGGCGAGCTCGAGGAGACGGCGCTCAAGCCGAAGCTCGTCGTCGAGGTGCGCTTCGACAAGCTCGAGAAGCGCCGCTTCCGCCACGGGACGCGGCTACTCCGCTTCCGGCCGGACAAGAACGCATCCGACTGCACATGGCGCGAGGTTCGCCCGCCGCGCAGTCCAGACGACCTCGCAGTGGAGGACCTGCTCCGGTGAAGCTCGACAACCTCACGCCAGTACTCAACGTTTCGAACGTCGCAGCGAGTCTCGAGTGGTTCGAAGCTCTCGGCTGGGAGCGCGGCTTCGTCTGGACCGACGAAGGCGGGATGGGCGGAGCGGGAGAGCCCGACTTCGCTTCGATCCAGGCAGGCGACGGAGCCGAGATCTTCCTCTGCCTCAACGACCAGGGCGCGCGTCCCGTCTGGATGTCGTGGTTTCTCCCGAACCGGGACGCGCTCGAGGCTGCGCATGCGCGCGCCGTCGAGCTCGGCTACGAGATCTCGATGCCGCCGACCGACGAGCCGTGGGGCATGCGGGAGTTCCACCTCTGCCATCCCGACGGGCACACCTTCCGGGTCAGCGCCGAAAGCGGCTAGTCGGCTCGGTGGACGACCTCGCCGTCCACCACCGTGAGCACCACCGACAGGTCGGGCAGGTCATCCGGGTCGCACTCCACCGGGTCTTCGGCGAAGACGGTGATGTCGGCGGCGAACCCGGGCCGGATACGGCCGAGTCGCTCCTGCTCGCCGATGGTTGCGGCTGCGTTCGTCGTGTAGCCCGCGAGCGCCGCCTGTGCGTCGATCGCCTCGT
>Ga0207646_10004000_pt1 | contig 16319 bp, 14 predicted proteins | sample KBSK5502metaG_FD_184343 | JGI IMG/M metagenome (GOLD analysis project Ga0207646, IMG submission 184343) | Corn, switchgrass and miscanthus rhizosphere microbial communities from Kellogg Biological Station, Michigan, USA - KBS K5-50-2 metaG... | ecosystem: Host-associated > Plants > Roots >... | reverse complement strand
GCTCATGGCGGCCGCCCTGTTCACGAGCATCCCGCTGGCCATTATCTACAACGCGTTTATCGACCGCTTCATCCAAGGCTTCACCATGGGAGCGGTGAAGGGATAGTCGACGCAATACGCACCTTTTACGGAGGGGGTGTCATGCGAACGCGAATCCCGTTGTGGTCCGTACTCGCCGTCGCAGCGGTCTTCCTGCTGGGAGGGATACAGGCCGCCACGGCCCAGCAAGTCGTCAAGTTCGGTGAGGGACAGACGCTCACCATCAGCGGCTTCCTGAGCGCCACGATGTTCTACGACCATGGATTGTTCGGTAGCTTCGGCCAGGGGCAGAACGCCGAATTCGCCGCGGCGCCCGGGGCCCAGCCTGGTGCGGACAAGTCCATCTTTGACGGCGACGTCCGGAACACGCGCATCAACTTCACCTTTAACAGCACGCCGGTGCTGGGCAAGTGGGCGCCGAGGGCCACGCTCGAGGCAGACTTCTTTGGGGCGTTCAACGGCGTGCCCCCTTTCGGGGACGAGCAGCCGCAGTTCCGCGTCCGGTTCGCATTCGTCGATCTGTCGAACGGCCGCACGACGCTGCGCATCGGCCAGTTCTGGTCGCCGATGTTCGGCGAGGTGCCTGTGTCGTTGACGCACCTCGCTTTCCCGGTAGGGTATGGCGCCACCGGCATGGTGGGCTGGCGGTTCCCGGGCGTCTTTCTCTATCAGGATCTGAGCGCGGCAGGGGCACCGCTCACGGTGCAACTGCAGCTGGCCGCGTTTAAGGGCTCGGGCCCCGCCGCCACGGCTCGGGATTCGGCCGCAGCGGTCAACGTCGGCAACGGCGAGGCCTCGGGGCTGCCACAGTTCGAGGCGCGACTCAACTTCGCGAAGAAGGCACCGAAGCTAAGCTGGAGCGCGTACGTCGTGGGTCACGTCGACTGGAAGGACACCACGGGCACCGGCCGTGATACGACCAACACCGGTGCGCAGGACTCCAATATGTCGGCCTGGGGAATTGAGGCGGGCGCCAACATCCAGCCCGGCAAGTTTACTCTCCACGGCAACTTCTACTATGGCAAGGCGCTCGGCCAGCAGTTCGCCCACATCACGCAGACTACGCAAGGGCACGGAGACATCCGCGGGTGGGGCGCGTGGGCCCAGGCCGGCTATGATTTCACGCCGCACTGGAGCCTGTGGGCGTATGCCGGCATGGACCAGCCGGACGTGCAACGGTTCGCCCAAGACAATCCGACAGCGGGCGCACTCGCCCGCCAGCTGAACCACGACTACGACGCGCTGTTGCGGTTCCGAGCGGGTCGTTACGCAGTCGGCCTGGAGTACTTCCGCTCGGTGACGCGGTACAACACCGGCGCTGCGAGCGCCGACCAAGTGGCCCTCAGCGTGCTGTACACGCTCTGAGAGGTGCCAGGTTTCGGGTGTCAGGTGGTTGCGCGCCTGACACCCGGCACCTGACACCGCTTCTTTGATCCATTGGAGGGCAAGGCAATGACCAAGCGTAAGGAAATCAATCGGCGTGAATTCGTGACCACGACGACCGGAGTCGCCGTGGCCGCCGCTTTGGGGCCGACGATTCGGATGACGCGGCCCCAGAAGACCCTCAAGATCCTCCAGTGGAGCCACTTCGTCCCCTCCTATGACGTGTGGTTCGACAAGTACGCCAAGGACTGGGGCACGGCCAAAGGGGTCGAGGTCACCGTGGACCACATCGCCCTCGCCGATCTGGGGACGCGGGCCAACGCCGAGGTCGCCGCCCAGCAGGGCCACGATCTGTTTCAGTTCCTGTCGCCGCCGGGCGCGTTCGAGCCGCAGGTACTCGACATGGCCGACGTCCTCAAGGAAGCCGAGCGGCAGAACGGGCCGATCATCGATCTGTGCAAGCGCAGCACGTACAATCCGGTGACGCGTAAGTGGTTCGGCTTCAGCGACAACTACGTCCCCGACCCCGGCGATTACTTGAAGAGCGTGTGGACCGAGATCGGCATGCCCGACGGCCCGGCGACGTGGGAAGACCTGATCAAGGCCGCCCCCCTCATCAAGGGCAAGCATCCCGAGATCCAGATTCCGATCGGGATCGGGATGTCGCAGGAGCTCGACTCCAACATGGCCGCCCGCGCCATGCTGTGGTCATTCGACGGCTCAGTCCAGGACGCCAACGAGAACGTCGTGCTCAAGTCGGATCAGAGCCTCGCGGCCCTGGAGTTCGGTGTCCGGCTGTTCGCGGCAGGCATGAATCCGTCGGTGTTGAGCTGGAATGCCGCCTCGAACAACCAGGCGCTCAACGCCCGTCAGACGGGCTATATCCTGAACTCGATCTCGGCCTACCGCACGGCGCAGGACAACAAGCTCCCGGTGGCGGACGACATCTTCTTCGTCCCGGCGCTCAAAGGCCCGCGCGGGACGCGCTGGGCGAGCGAGCACGTGATGGGGATCTACGTGATTTGGAAGTTCGCGCAGAGCCCGGATGTGGCGAAGCAGTTCCTGCTCGACTTGCTCAGCCATTACCGCGACGCCGTCCTCGGCAGCAAGCTGTACAACTTCCCGTCGTTCCCGGGCTCCGTCGCGGACACCAGTGTCCCAGTGACGCAGAAGCCCGCGTCTGGAAACAAGTGGCTCGAGCAGGCCACGGCGAACGACCCCTTCGGCTCGAACCCACCCTCGAAGCTCAAGCCGATCAGCACCGCCTTGCAATGGGCGACGAACATCGGACACCCGGGACCCGCCAACCCGGCGGAGAGCGAGATCTTCGACACGTTCGTTCTGCCGACCATGTTCGCCAACGCGGCGACGGGACGGATGAGTGCGAAACAGGCCCTGGACGAGGCGCACCAGCAGGCCAAGAAGATCTTCGAGAAGTGGCGCGGCAAGGGCCTCGTCGCGGGTGGCTCCGGCGACCGCTAGACAAGGGACCGCAACCGTCATCCCTTCCACCCACCCCGTAGCACGCGGGGCGGGCCTGCCGTGGTACGTTGCCGCCGTCGTGATGGCGGCGACGGGCGCGGTGGTGGGCGTGATGTGGGACATCTCCTGGCACCGCTCCATCGGCCGCGACACCTTTTGGACCCCCGCGCATCTCGCGATTTACTTGGGCGGCGTACTGGCCGGCGCGGCGTGCGGTTGGCTCGTCCTCCGGACCACGTTCTCGGGAACCCCGGAGGAGCAGGCCGCCAGCGTCACCTTCTGGGGCTTCCGCGGGCCGCTCGGCGCCTGGGTGGCGATCTGGGGCGCCATCGCGATGCTCGCCTCGGGTCCGTTCGATAACTGGTGGCACAACGCTTACGGGCTCGACGTGAAGGTGCTGTCGCCCCCCCACGTGATCCTGGCGCTCGGGTTCACGGGGATCCAGCTCGGCGCCCTGCTGCTCGTCCTGTCGTTGCAGAACCGCGCCGGAGACCGGATCCGCGAGTACGGCCTGCTGTTCGCCTACGGCGCCGGTATCCTGCTCCAGAATATCGCCATCATGGGCATCGAGCAGATCGGGTTCCCCAACTCCGCGCACAACGCCCAGTACTACAAGGTCGCGGGCGCCGCCTTTCCCTTCGTGCTGGTCGCCGTCGCCCGGGCCGCTCGGCTCAAGTGGGCGGCGACGGCGGCGGCCGCCGCGTACCTGGCGATCTCGTTGGTGATGATCTGGGTCCTCCAGCTCTTCCCCGCGACGCCCAAGCTCGCCCCCGTGTTCAACCCGGTTACGCACATGGTGGCGCCACCGTTCCCGCTGCTGCTCGTGGTGCCGGCCGCGGCGCTCGATCTGCTCGTGCAGCGTTTCGGCCCCGGCCGCGATTGGCGTCTCGCGGTGCTCGGTGGCGTCACGTTCCTCGGCGTGTTCTTCGCCACGCAGTGGTTCTTTGCCGAGTTCCTGCTCACCCCCCACGCGCGCAACTTCGCGTTCGGAGTCGACCAGTGGGACTACTCGAGCCGCGTTGGGCCCTGGCGCTACCGTTTCTGGCGGCTCCAAGTCGACCCCGTGACAGCGAGCGGGCTCGGATGGGCCGCGCTGTTCGCGATCGTGTCCGCGCGCCTCGGGCTGTGGTGGGGGAACTGGATGGCGCGAGTCCGGCGATGAAGGGTTCCGTCGCGCGCCTCTGGGCGATCGTCGGGGTCGCACTCGTCGCCTCCGCCCACGTCGGCAGCCCCGACACGTACTTCGAAGGCGCCGCGGGGCCCTACCCCGTCCGTGTCGTCGTCCGCAGTCCCGGGGTCGTGCCCGGTCTCGCCCAGATTACCGTCCGCCTGCTCGTGCCGTATGCCGTGCGGCGAGTCCTGGTGCTTCCGGTGTACTGGGATCCCAAGACCGCCGCGCCCCCGCCGCCCGACGTCGCGGCGCGCGTCCCTGGCGACTCGATGCTCTATAGCGCGGCGCTGTGGCTGATGCTCGACGGATCGTACAGCGTGCAGGTCACCGTCGAGGGCGAGAAGGGGAGCGGCGCCACCCTGGTGCCCGTGATGGCCGTGGCGACCCGGCGCTTGGCGCTCGACCGGCCGCTCGGCGCGGTGTTGCTCGCGTTCGGCGGCCTCCTCGTCGCGGGAGCGCTCACGCTCATCGGCGCCGCTGTGAAGGAAAGCGGGCTCGAGCCCGGCGCCGTGCCCGATCGGCGGCGCACGTTCCGTGCGCGCATCGCGATGACCGTCGGCGCCGTGGCGCTCGCCCTGGCGCTCCTGGGCGGCCGGGCATGGTGGAACTCGGTCGATGCCGCGTACCGCACCGGCCTGTATCAGCCGCTCCACGCCACGGCAACCGTGCGGCCGGCCGCCGGAGGGCGCGTGCTTCGACTTGCCATCGACGACACGTCGTGGACGAGCCCCAAGCGACAGTGGACCCCACTCGTCCCCGACCACGGCCACCTGATGCACCTGTTTCTCGTGCGCGACACGATGCTCGATGCATTCGCGCACCTCCACCCACTCCCGCTCGACTCGACAACGTTCGAGACCTCGCTACCGCCCCTACCGCCGGGCCGTTACCGGGCATACGCCGACATCGTGCACGAGAGCGGCTTCACGCAGACGCTCGTCACCACCGTCGACCTCGACGAGCGGGCAGGCACGTGGCGGCCGTCCGATCCGGACGATGCCTGGACGCCGGGAAACGAGAAAAGGGAAACGGGAAACGTGGCGAACCTCGCCGACGGCTCGACCATGATCTGGGACAGGAGCACCGCTCCAATCGTGGTTGATCGCGATGCCCCATTGCGCTACGTCGTCATGGATCCTTACGGCAACCCGGCGAGGCTCGAGCCGTACATGGGCATGGCCGGCCACGCGATGCTCGCGCGCGACGACGGCGCGGTGTTCGTCCATCTCCATCCCGCCGGCACGGTTTCACTCACGGCGCTCGAGACCTTCGCGCTGCGGCAGCCGGGAGATACCATACGAGGGGCGCTGGGGAAGCGGCTGACTGCGATGGAGATGGGAAGAGGGGAGGAGGGAGAGGTACATTCCAAATTCATCTCCTTCCCTTATGCTTTTCCCGTCCCCGGCCGCTACCGCATCTGGGTTCAGGTCAAGCGGAGCGGCCGGATTCTGACGGGGATCTTCGACGCGGACGTGCGCCCGGCCCCTTAGCGGACGGTGAGCGGCATCGGGTGGCGCACGCTGCCGTCCGCCGCTTTGGTCGCCACGTCGAGCGAGTCGAGATCCCACATCACCATCGTGACTATGTCGGGCGCGGCAGTGAACGTCTTGAGGTCCACGGCGGACAAGCCCCGTTCTTTAACCGCTCGCCCAGCCGAATCGGCGCGGTAGGGATGCGTGTGGAACGTGCCCACCAGCCGCCCTACGCCGTCGCAGTCCCCCGCAACCGCGAACTGCAGCTGTTTCAAATGCTCCGCCTGCACCAGCCGACGGATGAACAAGGTGTCGCCCGTTACGTCCCCCACGAGGCAGCCGAGGTACTCCCGCTGCGTCGGCTTTCCGGTGCCGAGCAGCTGCGTCAGCGTATTCTGGTCGGCCAGCTCGTCCCAATGGCGGTTGTTTTCAACCCACAGCGCGCTCATGAGGCCCCGCAGGTCGGCGGGGAGGGTGACGACGGAAAACGGCGGGGAGGGGGGAGCGGGGAGCAGGGAGCGGGATCCGCCGGCCTGCAGCGCACCGACCACTGCCAGAGCGACCAGGCCTCTCATCGTTTCCGCCTCGCGTACGTTCCCAGCAGCTGGGCCGAGCCGAGGACGTGGCCCTGCATTGCCGTCTCCACATCCTTGCTTTGAGCACCGGCTTTGAGCGTAAGTGGTGCGTCCAGCGCGTACAGCGTGAAGAAGTAGCGGTGGGCTGGTCCCGGAGGCGGACAAGGGCCACCGTAGCCCGGGCGGCGGAAGTCGTTCCGCCCTTGTCGTGCGCCAGCCAGGTCGAGCGCTTCGACCTTGGCCACGTTCTCGGGGAGCTCGGAGACGGCCGCCGGCAGATTGTACACCACCCAGTGCACCCACGACCCGGCCGGTGCATCCGGGTCATCGGCAATGAGGGCGAAGCAGCGAGTCCCCGCGGGCGCGCCGCTCCACGCGAGCGGCGGGGACACGTCTCCACCGTCACACGTGTGCTTGACCGGGATGGCGGCGCCGTCCCTGAACGCGGTGCTGGTGAGCGTGAATGCCATGTGCCACGGAACTTAACGTCACCGCCCGACGGAAAAGCCAAACCCGGGGCTCGAGCTGCTCCCCGGGTTGACCGGTCGGGCGAAGTGGGCCGTCGACACTTCGGCCACGACCTTGATCGAGTGACAAGGTAGGCGGCGGCCCGGAGCCCCGGGTGGAGGCGCGGTGGGGAGCCTGTCAGAAAACCGTCAGGGGGGCGGACTGCCGCCTCCGCCGGGCTTACCTTGAAACTCCCCGACATCTGGTGCATCTCTCCCGAGCGCCCATGAGCGATTCGTCCCGTCCACCGCGTCCGCGGGCACTGTTCGTCGCCGCGCTGCTGCTGCTCACGCTCGCCCTGGCGGGCGCGATCGCCTTGCAAGCGTATCGCAACTTCCTCGGTCACAAGGCCACCGCCGAGCGCGTGCTGCGCGACTACGCGCGGCTCGCCGCCGCCCGGTTCGCCAACCGCACGGAGATGGCGTTGTACTACCACGCCTTCTGGCCGGCGCTGGACGCCCTCTCGCGGGCAAAGGCCGGTCGCCCCGGCGCCGTGCTTCCGGCGCCCAGCCGATTGCCGGTGAGCAACGAGCCCCACGCGGCCGACTTTCGCAAGCTCGCCCGCTACACCTTCCGGTACGACCTGCGGGGCGGCCGGCTCGAGACGGCGGGTGGGACACCGTCGGCTGCCGTGCGACGCTGGCTGCGCGACACGCTGCCCATTCACAGCCGGACGGTATACGATCCGAAGGAGCGCCTCGGCGCCATCGTGCGTACAGTGGACGGGCTGTCGCGCGCGATCGTCTACACCGTGGTGAACGACAGCTCCGGGACCCCGCGCACCGTGGTCGGCATCGAGGAGGACCCGCGAGGCTTCGAACCGCTTTATACGGCGGACGAAGACAAGTTTCCCTTGTTGCCGCGGCCGTTGACGGGGGGCGTGAGCTACGATTCGCTGGGCTCGGCGATCGTCACCGGGGCAGATGGCGTCGAGCTGTACCGTTCCCCCGTGCAATACGCACCATTGTTCGCCGCCCGCGACTCGTTTCAGGAACCGATGATGGGCCGGCTGCAGGTTCAGGTCGCGCTCCGACCCGACATGGCGCCAAAACTCGTGATCGGCGGCATGCCGCGATCCAATCTGCCGATGCTGCTCTGGTTGCTCGCGCTGACGGCAGTTCTGGTCGTCGCCGCGCTGCTGCAGCTGCGACGGGAGTACGAACTGTCGCGACTGCGGGCCGACTTCGTCTCCGGCGTATCCCACGAGCTCCGCACACCGCTCGCTCAGATCCGCATGTTCTCGGAGACCCTGTTGCTGGGCCGCGTCCGCTCCGACGAGGAGCGCGAGCGTTCGCTCGAGATCATCGACCAGGAGGCGCGGCGGCTCACCCACCTGGTGGAGAACCTGCTGCACTTCTCGCGTTCGGAGCGGCGGCTCACCCGGCTCTCGCCGGCGCCGGCGTCGCTTGCACCGCTGTTGCGCGAAGCAGCCGAAGGGTTCGCGCCGCTCGCCGCCGCGCGTGGCGTCAGCTTGTGGACGGAGCTCACCGACGGTGTGGTCGCGCCGGTCGACGCCGACGCCCTGCGCCAGATGCTCCTCAACCTGCTCGACAACGCGGTGAAGTACGGGCCGTCCGGCCAGACCGTGACACTCAGCCTCAAGGTGACCGACGGCCGGGCGCTGGTGTGCGTGGACGACCAGGGCCCCGGCATTCCCGCGGCCGACCGCGAGCGCATCTGGGACCGGTTCTGGCGGCTGGAGCGCGACCGTGGCTCGGCCGTCGCGGGCACGGGCATCGGCCTGTCCGTGGTGCGCGAGCTCGTGGCACTGCACGGCGGTCGCACCTGGGCGGAGGACGTCCCCGCGGCGGAGCGTGGGGGTCGCGCCGGCAGTCGGTTCGTGATCGAGCTGCCGCTCGTGCCGCAGGCCCACACCGCGACCGGAGCCGACCCCGTTCGGGTCGATGCGGGGGCGAGCGCATGACGCGGATCCTCGTGGTGGAGGACAACGCCGATCTCGCCTTCGGCCTGCGCAACAACCTCGAGATCGAGGGCTACGAGGTCCTGGTCGTCGGGGACGGGACCCAGGGGCTGGCCCGCGCCCGGGACGCCGGGGCCGACCTGATCATTCTCGATCTGATGCTGCCGGGCCTGGACGGCTACCGCGTGCTGCGCGCGCTGCGCGACGAGGGGCGCCGCATGCCCATCCTCATCCTCACTGCGCGCGGCGAGGAAGCCGACAAGGTTCGCGGGTTGCGTCTGGGCGCGGACGACTACGTCACAAAGCCGTTCGGTGTGCTCGAGCTCCTGGCGCGGGTCGAGGCGCTGTTGCGGCGCACCGCTCCACCGGGAGACGCCGCTGGAGAGCCGGAGGAGTTCGGCGCCGTGGAGGTCATCCCCGCTTCCCGCACCGTGCTGCGCGGCGGCCGGCCGGTCGCGCTCACCCCGAAGGAGTTCGACCTGCTGCTCGCGCTGCTGCGACGCGGCGGGGCCGTCGTCAGCCGCATGGAGCTCCTCACCGAGGTGTGGGGCTATAGCGCCGCGGTGCTGAGCCGCACCGTGGACACGCACGTGGCCGAGCTGCGCCGCAAGCTCGAAGCCGATCCGGCGGTACCGCGGCACATTCTCACCGTCCGCAAGGCCGGCTACCGGCTCGAGAAGTAGTCGGCGTCCGCGCTCCCGGTGCGTGCGCGGCGGGAACGTTGTAGTGTTCTGTCCCATGAGTGATGCCAAGCCGCCGGCGCGGTACAAAGTCGGCCTGGTGCAGATGGCGATGTCCGCCGACCCTGACGCCAACCTCAAGAAGGCGGTTGCAAAGATCTCCGAGGCTGCGGCCGCTGGAGCTCGGCTCGTCTGCCTGCCGGAGCTGTTCCGGTCGCAATACTTCGCACAGCGAGAGGATCCCGAGCTGTTCGACCTGGCCGAGCCCGTCCCCGGGCCGAGCACGGAAGCCCTTGGCCAGGTGGCGAAGCAGGCGGGCGTCGTCGTGATCGCGCCCGTGTTCGAGCGCCGCGCCGCAGGCCTGTACCACAACAGCGCCGCCGTGATCGACGCCGACGGGCGCATGGTCGGGATCTACCGCAAGATGCACATCCCCGATGATCCGGCCTACTACGAAAAGTTCTACTTCACTCCGGGCGACCTGGGCTTCCGTGCGTTCGACACACGCGTGGGACGGATCGGGACGCTCGTCTGCTGGGACCAGTGGTATCCCGAAGGCGCCCGCCTCACGGCGCTGCAGGGCGCCAACGTGCTGTTCTATCCGACGGCGATTGGCTGGCACCCGAAGGAGAAGGCGACGCACGGCGCTCAGCAGCTCGACGCGTGGCGCACCATCCAGCGGAGCCACGCGATCGCGAACGGTTGTTACGTCGCAGCGGTGAACCGGGTCGGCCTCGAGCGACCCGCCGACGCCGCCGGCGACGGCATCGAGTTCTGGGGCTCGTCGTTTCTCGCCGATCCGTTTGGCGCCATTGTGGCCGAGGCGCCCAAGGACCGCGAGGCCATCGTGCTGGGTGAGATCGACCTCGGGCGCATCGAGGAAGTCCGACGCGGCTGGCCGTTTCTGCGCGACCGCCGGATCGACGCTTACGCGGGGATCGGCAGCCGCTTCCTCGACGACCACCCGTAGTGCCTCCCCCTCCCGCCCGCGCCGATACCCCGGCCGCCCTTGGCTTCCGCATGCCGGCCGAGTGGGAGCCGCATCACGCCACGTGGCTCGGGTGGCCGCATAACGCCAGCGACTGGCCGGGCAAATTCGCTCCGATTCCGTGGGTGTATGGCGAGATCGTGCGGGCGTTGGTCCCGGGCGAAATCGCCCGCATTCTCGTGAACTCCGCCGGGCACGAGCGGCAGGCGCGGCACGTGCTGGCGCGCGCGGGCGTGGATCTCGCCCGTGTCGAGTTCTTCCGCTTCCCCACCGATCGAGGCTGGACCCGTGATTTCGGTCCCGTGTTCGTCCGGCGCACGACTCCGCGGCGGGAGGTGGCGATCGCGCGGTTCCGCTTCAACGCCTGGGCCAAGTATCCCGATTGGAAGAAGGACGACCGGATTCCCGAGCGCGTGGCCGCGCGGCTCGAGCTGCGCCTGTACCGCGCGCGGGCAGGTGCGCGAGAGGTGGTGCTCGAGGGCGGCAGCATCGACGTGAACGGGAAGGGCACCCTCCTCACAACGGAGGAGTGTCTGCTCGATCCCGCGGTGCAGGTCCGGAACCCGGGGCTCGGGCGCGGCGAGATCGAAGCCGTGCTACGCGACCAGCTCGACGTGACGAACGTCCTGTGGCTCGGTAAGGGAATCGCGGGCGACGACACCCACGGCCACATCGACGACCTGTGCCGCTTCGTCAACCCCCGCACGGTCGCACTGTGCCGGGAGACGGACCCGCACGACGCGAACTATCGCGCACTCGAGGAAAACCGTGAGCGCCTGCAGGGGATGCGACTCGAGGATGGCTCCAAGATCGAGGTGGTCGATCTCCCGATGCCCGCAGCGCTCTCCTTCGAGGGCCAGCGTCTTCCCGCGAGCTATGCGAACTTCTACATCGCGAACGGCGCCGTCCTGGTGCCGACCTTCAACGACCCGAAGGACCGCGTGGCGCTCGGCGTGCTCGCCGAGCTGATCACGGACCGGACGGTCGTGGGGATTCACGCGGTGGATCTGGTGTGGGGGCTCGGCACACTGCACTGTCTTACTCAACAGGAGCCTGCAGCATGAACACCGCCACCCAACCTTTCGGCCTCTCGGTTATCGGCCAGATCTTCGTCCGCGCGAAGGACCTCGATCGCGCCGTCCGCTTCTACCGCGACACGCTCGGGATGCCGTTTCTCTTTCAGGCGCCGCCGCAGATGGCGTTCTTTCAGTGCGGCGCGACCACTCTCTTGGTCGGCGTCCCGGAAGCGCCGGAGTTCGACCATCCCGCATCCACCATCTATTATCTCGTGCCCGACATCGCAGCCGCACACGCGACGCTGCGCGGCCGAGCCGTGGAGTTCATCAGCGAGCCGCACCTCGTGCACCGCGCGCCGGACTACGAACTGTGGCTGGCCGACTTCCGCGACTCCGAGGGTAACGTGCTGGCGCTGATGGATCGGAAGCGGCGCGCCTGACCGCCGTCCGAGCTCGGGGCTTCCGGCCCTGAGTATCGTTCGAAAGCCCCTCCTGGAGCCCGGGCCCAGTGAATCCCCAGCACCGCCAAGTCGTCCTCGTCGTTCTGCTCGCGGCAGCCTGCCGGGCGGGCGCGCCCCATGCGGAGCTTCCCCTCCCGCCGCCCGCTCCGGCGCCTGGGGACACCACCTGCACGATCGCAGCCGGCCGGGCGGCCGCGCGCGACACGATCACGCTCGCCGTCACCGACCCCGTCGACCCGGGACACGCTCCCCTGCCCCGCAACGACGCGGAGCGGCTGGTTTTCGGGCAGCTCTATGAATCGTTGATTCGATTGGACTGCCAAGGACGTCCGCTGCCCGGCCTCGCCGCCACGTGGGAACAGGCGCCGGGAGATCGCTGGGGCTTCACGCTGCGCGACAACGCGCGATTCTGGGACGGGGCGCCGGTGACCGCACGCGACGTCCTTGCCTCCTGGCGGCTACGTGACGCGACGCTCGCGGCGAGCCTCACCGTCACCGGCGACCGCACCTTCACCGTGCCGGCCTCCGGCCCGTTCCAGCGATTGGCCGACCAGGCGCTGGCGGTCACCAAGCCCGCGCCTGGCGGCAGCTGGCCGATCGGGACGGGCCGCTACTGGATGACGAGCGGCGATCCCGCGTCGCCGGACGTGCTCGTGGCCCAGCCGATGGCGCGCACGGGACAACCCGTAGTGAAGATCGCCACAGTACCGGCGAGCGCCGCGCGGGACGCGCTCGATGGCGAAGCGGGCGTCCTCATTACGGACGACCCAGCGGCGCTCGAGTACGCGAGGACGCTGGCCGGGTACGTCGACGTCCCCCTCGAATGGAACCGGACGTACGTCCTGCTCGCCCCGGGGCGGGACAAAGCGGTGGTCGGTGACCTCCGCCTGGAGAGCCTCCGCGAGGCAGTGCGCGGCGATGCTCGTCCCGCCGAATGGTCGGGCCCCGGACGTTTCTGGTTCACCGATCTGGAGCCGTGCGGCGTCGCGGCGGGGCGCGACACGCTTGGACCCGCCGGGCGGCGGCGCCGCGTCGTCTACAAGCAGAGCGACCGGAGCGCGGCCGATCTCGCGGCCCGCCTGGTGGGCCTGGGCGCCCTGGGCCGCGGCGCCGTCGCGGCAGGCGTGCCGGCGAGCGCTTTCGAATCCTCGCTTCGGACCGGCGGCGACGCCGCGTATGTGCTCGAGCTGCGGCGGCGCGTCTACGACGTGTGCCGTGCGGCGCTCGAGCTGCCGCCGTGGAGCTCGGCCGCCACGATCGAGCCGCTGCTCGACGTGCGCTCCCATGCCGTGGTCCGGCGTGGGCTCCCACGGATGACGCTCGACTGGGACGGCACGCTCCGCCTCACCCCGCCATGAGCTTTCGCGCCCGTCTCCTCCTCGGATTCGGCGCGGTGGTGCTCGTCCCCCTGACCGTGTTCGGCTGGCGGATTCGCGAGGTGATGGCGAACCGCCTGACCGCGGAATACCAGCACCGGGTAGCCGCGCTCGTATCGGTGATCCGTGCGGACCTGGACCAGCGGAGCGCGGGGATCGCGCCGCGGCTCGCGGCCCTGCGCGATGCCATCGCTCGGGACAACCGATTTCGCGTCGCCGCGCTGCAGGGGGGCGAGCGCAGCTACCTGCTCGACTACGCCGGTGACGCCATGCGGCTGGCCGGGCTCTCGCTGCTGCAGATCCAGGACGAGACGGGCCGCATCGTGAGCTCCGGGCATTTCCGCAACGAGTACGATCAGTCCGACCCCGCGCTGCCGCGCCTCCTGGCGGCGGCTCCGGCGGGCACCGCGCTGGTGGAGGCGCGCGGCGCGGAAGGGCCGTTTCTCGCGCTCGCGCGGGTGGATTCCCTCCGGATCGGCAGCCGGCGCTTCACGCTCGTGGGCGGGATAGCGGTGGACTCGAGCTTGCTGGCGCGGCTGACGCCCGATTCCGAGCTGACGGTGGCGGTCGCGCTCCCGTCCGACACGTCCTCCGGCCCCGATCCGGCCACGCAAGTCGTCAGCGCCCTGGTCGTCCCGTTCGTGATGGCCGGCGACTCCGCCCGGCTGCTCCCCGCGCGCATTGTCGTCTCGCACTCGCTGGCCTCGCTCGTGGCGCTGCGCCGCGGGGTCGCGCTGTCGTTTCTCGTCGCTGTGCTCGTCACCGCACTGGTCGCGCTGCTCCTGGCCTCGTGGCTGTCGACCCGGATCAGCCGGCCGCTGACCGCGCTCGCGGCGAAGACCGCAGACGTGGACATGGATCGGCTGGACGTGGCGTTCGACAGCGACCGCCCGGACGAGATCGGTGCGCTGAGCCGGCTGCTCGGCGCTATGACCGAGCGGCTGCGCGCCGGGGCGGCGCGCCTGCGCGAGGCCGAGCGCCGCCTGGCGATGGGCGACCTCGCCCGCCAGGTGAACCACGACATCAAGAACGGCCTGATTCCCATCCGCAACGTATTCCGGCATCTCGGTCAGGCCGCGGGCGAGACCCCGGATCGGCTCGCCGCCGCGTTCCGGGATCGCCAGGCGACCGTCGACTCGAGCATCTCCTATCTCGAGAACCTGGCGAGCAACTACGCCCGGCTCTACCCGCAGCCGGCCCGCGAGTCGTGCGACGTGAACGCGGCCGTGCGTGAGACAGTCAAGCGAGTCGGCGAGACGGGCCAGGCGAACCTGCGAATCGAGCTCGCCGAGGGTCTGCGCCCGGTCCGCACCGATCCCCTCGTCCTGCGGCGCATCCTCGAGAACCTCATCGGGAACGCCATCGATAGCCTGGCGGCACGAGCCGGCAGCGTCACCGTATCGACCGGGGCAAACGGAGCAGCTGGCGTCCGAATCACCGTCGCCGACACGGGCCAAGGGATGACCCAGGAGGAGCTGAATCGCGCGTTCGACGACTTCTACACGACGAAGCCCGGCGGTACGGGCCTCGGCCTGTCGATCGTGCGACGCTTGGTGCTCGATGCCAATGGCACGTTGCGTGTAGAGACCGAGCCGGGCGCGGGCAGCAAGTTCATCGTCGAGCTGCCGGGCGAGGGCGCGTGAGCGCAATCCTGGTCGTAGACGACGTAGCTGCCATGGCAGAGCAGTACGCGTACGATCTCCAGCGTGTGGGCGGCTACGAGACGCTCGTGGCGCACAGCGGCCGGGAGGCCCTGGACCTGCTGGAGCGCGAGGCGGTGGACTGCGTCATCCTCGACCTCGAAATGCCCGGGATGGACGGCTTCGAGGTGCTGCGGGCCTTGCAGCGGCGCGGCTTCCGGATTCCCGTGCTCGTGTACACGGGGACGGGCAACTACGATCGCTGTACCGAGGCCGTCCGGCTCGGGGCCCGGAGCTTCATCGACAAAGCCGAGCCGATGGAGCGGGTGGTGCAGGAGGTCGAGCACGCCCTCGAGCAAGAGCGCCTCGCCGGGCAGGTCGCCGTGCTGCGGACTCGTCTCGATTCCGACGCACCGCTCGTGGGTGCGAGCCTCGCCATGCAAGAGCTCAAGGACGCGATCGGGCGCGTCGCGAAGATCCCGAGCCCGGTCCTGATCGTGGGTGAGAGCGGGTCGGGGAAGGAGCTCGTCGCCCGGGAGCTGCACCGCCTGGGCGCGAATCCCGCCGGGCCGTTCATCGCGCTCAATGCCGCGGCCATCCCGGAGAATCTCGTGGAGGACGAGCTGTTCGGCCACGAGCGGGGAGCGTTTACGGGCGCCGGCGCCCTCCGCAAGGGCGCGTTCGAAGCCGCGTCCGGTGGCACGCTGTTTCTCGATGAGATCGGGGAGCTGCCCCTCACGGCGCAGGCGAAACTGCTGCGCGTCATCGAACAGCGACAGATCACGCGGCTCGGCGGCAACCGCACGGTCGCCGTGGCGGCGCGGGTCGTGGCCGCCACGAATCGTGACCTCGACGCTGAAGTGCGTGCCGGCCGGTTCCGCGAGGACGTCTACTTCCGACTCAACGTCCACGTGGTGCGCGTCCCCGCGCTCCGAGAGCGGCGGTCGGACGTCCCACTGCTCGTCGAGCATCTCTTGACCACGACGTGCGCCCGTTTCGGCATGCGACCCAAGACGGTCGACCCGGCAGCGCTCGACTGCCTGATGCGATACGACTGGACGCGCAACAACGTCCGAGAGCTGCGAAATGTCGTCGAGCGGATGATCATCGCGACGGACGGCGAAGCGATCGGTGTGGACGACGTTCCAGCCGACATCCGGGAAGGGGCGGGTTCACAGGGCGCCTCCGCCGGCAGCGCCCCAACCACGTTCCACGCCCTCAGGGCGGAGGCCGAGCGCCAGATCATCGTCGCGGCGCTCGAGCACAACGACTGGCACATCACCCGGACGGCGCAGGCGCTTGGCCTCGCCGATCACGCCAGCCTCCTGAAGATCATGCGTCGCCACAACATCACGCGCGGGTAAACCCGCGGCTCGGCAGTGCCCGTAAACGGGCTTACCCGATTCGAGCATTCACGCCGGTTTACCGGCAGTGCCGAGTCGCGGCTCTTAGCCGCGGACTCATCGAATCACGCGACGATCGGGCCCGCTCCATTGCTCGTCGCTCGCCACCTCATACTCCGGATCGTCACCCTTCCATCCTGCGATCGCTTCGGCGGCGTGGCGCACCGGCTGCGTTCGCAGGTACTCCCTAGCTGCCGCCAAGGAG
>Ga0207646_10003999_pt1 | contig 16326 bp, 7 predicted proteins | sample KBSK5502metaG_FD_184343 | JGI IMG/M metagenome (GOLD analysis project Ga0207646, IMG submission 184343) | Corn, switchgrass and miscanthus rhizosphere microbial communities from Kellogg Biological Station, Michigan, USA - KBS K5-50-2 metaG... | ecosystem: Host-associated > Plants > Roots >... | reverse complement strand
GGGATTTGCGGTTGCCCTGCGCTGCATTTGGGACTTCGGATGGACGGGACGCGGTACCCCTGCGCCGTTCGCTCCGCCGCAACGCTTGGTCGTGGTAGGTCTCTACCGCCATGTTCGGAACCCCATGTACCTGGGCTTCGCCGTGGGGTGGATTGGGCTGTGGGTGATTTTCGGGCACGCCAACCCAGCCGCGATTGCTGGCGTGGCAGCGGTTGCTCTCGCCATACAACTGTTCATTCTCTTTTATGAAGAGCCCACTCTGCGCGGCAAATTCGGGGCAGAGTACGAACAGTATTGCCGGAACGTGGATCGATGGTGGCCGCGCGTACGAGGCTGGGACAAGCCGCAATAGCGGCGGATTGAGCGAATGTGCCCGATAGAACACGTTGCTTCGCGCACTCGTGAACAATTTCGTCCGAGTGCCACTTGCGGGTGGCAAAAAACCTCCAGGTTCAGGACGAGTCGTCGGCAAACCTTACCTTGGGATTACTTCCCGCTTGCCCGTTAGAACGAAGCCGCTGACGCGGCGGACGCTGCCGCGTAGGTAGGGCCGAGGTTCGTGGGTTTTGCCCTCAGATAAATTGTGGGTCACAAGGAGGTCCCTGTGACCCCAAGCGAGCATGAAAATTGGGCGTCCGGCGCAGCAATGCACCGGAGGATCACTCGTCAAAGTCGGTGGAACCTACGTCGCGCGAGCGATAAGGCAATACCGAACCAAGCCCCGAAACATCGGGGAAGGCGTAGAGACTGGATGGCGAGCACCCCACGTGGGTGAAGGTACAGTCCGACTCTCATCGAAAGGTGAGTCAGATCGCATAACCCAAAGGTCGGCGGTTCAAATCCGCCCCCCGCAACCAATGAACGCCACTGCAAAAACGCGGTGGCGTTCTCCCGCACTCGTATATCCGAATCGAGCTGTCGCCGCGCGTTCTCTCCAAAAAGCAACGGGCGACTTCCTTACTATTCCGTAGCAAGAGTTTCGTTGCAATCAAGAACGAAATTCTGGATTGCACAGGGCCTGATCGATCCGTGCCCTATCGTCGGGTGTGGAGCATCCGCGTCGTAGAAGCTCCGTTTAGTCGACAGACCTGACTCTCAGAATTTTTCCATCATCCAAAAGTTCCTGTGATGTTCGGTACCGACGACGACGATATGCTTCCCATCGGGCGATGGCGCGCCAGCACTGTAATCGCCATCCGGATTTCGTCTTAGCACGTGGATCTCTCCTTGAAGATTTACATGAAGCAGAGACGCCTCCCCGTGAGCAACGCTCGGCACGAATAACCCTCTTCCGTCGGCACTCCATTTGATCGGGCCGGAGTTGCTCCATTCGGGGACGATGATTTGTTGGAGTTGTTTGCCCTTCAGAGAGAGAATTTCCAAAGGGCTTCCCGGGCTCCGAATAACTGCCAAGCGCTTGCCCTCAGGTGAAAGTGCCGCAACCCAGCTTTCAACTTTCGGATCGAGGGCAATTCTCGTTACCTCAGCACCGCGTCCCTTTACTGGGTCGAATGCCGTAACCACCGCTTGCTTGCGATCGTTGCTTCGTTCCGCAAGTAGGCATGGGCCCTCGGGGATTCTTGCGCATTCCCACCATTCCAATCGATCTACGGTAAGAATTGTCTCTGAGGCTCCTCCGGTTAACGGCACTCTCTTGAGCTCTGCTGGCTGCGCAGGGTCTTTCGACTTCCTGGCGAAGAAGTAAATGAACCACTTACCGTCGGGACTCACGCAGCCAACTCCGAGCTGCTCTTCTGAACTAACCAACAACTGAGGCGAATCTTCGTCGATCAGCTGTTTGTAGATGCCGTTATGGCCGTCGCGATTTGACCAGAAGACGATCGACTTGCCGTCTCGAGTCCAATCCCCCAGGAAATCATTGCTTTCACTCAATGTCAGGTGTCGCTCCGGACCCATACGCGTTTCCCCTGTTTTCAGGTCAGCCACGTACAGTGTTGCGTTGCCGGTCCATTCAAGAAAGGCAAGTCGCTTGCCGTCCTTAGTCGCGCTCAGCGGACTCATGCAAAAGCCTGTCCAATGCGTCAGTTGCTGCGGTTTTTCGATGGGCTTACCGGTGCGTTGATCAATTCGTACAGTCCAGAGATTGCAAGTGGCATTCCCGACCGTTCCGTCCTCCTTCATCGAAAAAATCAACCTTGCATCGGGCAGTTCCAGACCATCAAATACCCTCTCCATATCGAGAGGAGGAGTTATCTCGGTGACGGGTCCTCCTCGTACACTTTGGCTTACGATGGTAAATTCGGATGGATTGTGTCGGATATAACTCACTCTATTGCCGTCTGGGGACCACAAAAACGTGTCAATTTCGCTCCCGTCTTTGCTTTCAACGTACTTGCGCGCATGAGCTCCCTGCGTGTCCATTAGCCAGATCTCAGGGTGTCCCGAACTGCCTGTTTTTTGTCGAAAAGAGATCAGTGAGCCATCAGGCGAATAAGAATCGGCCCAAGCCCCGGAGCGCAACATGCGAGAGGCTCCGCCGGGTATTGCAAACTGCCAAATACTGATGTCCTTATCCTCCAAGAATGCAGCATCAATTACTGGACGGTGAGCGTTGAGGATGAATCGAGTGCTGTCCGGAGACCAGCCCCCGAGATCCCACCGCACGTCTTGGTGTCGGAGGGAATCTGGAGGACTAAGATTACGAGTCTCATTGGTCTCGATGTCTTTCAGATGGATTCCCTTCCGATCAAAATAGACCAAGTATTTCCCGTCCGGTGATATCGATCCGCTCAGAACGTGGTTTTCCGCTGAGTTGGATGTAAGTTGACGAAGTTTCAAGTCGGGCGCGCGGACAACCGAAGGCTGCGGTCGTCTGGGAAACCAGAGACTCGCGATAGCAGCCAACAACACGAGAGGTACGGCAGCGAACGCCCACCACCGGACGCCACCGGATTCCAAGGAGGATTTCAGCGCCTCTAGGTCAGTGCGAATTGCGGATGCGGTCTGGTATCGGACGTCAGGGCTCTCCTCAAGCAACCTTCTAATGATCTTTTCAAGTTTTGCTCGCAGCCGAGGATTCGCGGTCCATGTACGTCCTTGACTGATTGCAACGCGGCGTGTTGTGGATGGGGGCTCCACAGTCACTCGCTGTCTGCCAGTCGCCATTTCACGCAGAACGAGGCCAAATGAATACAAGTCTGTCCGTGAATCTAGTTCGGCACCGCGAATCTGTTCCGGTGACATGTAAGCGACTGTTCCCATTGTCATCCCCGTGATGCTGAGACAGCGGTCGACAGCGGATGAGAAGGGCTTTTGCTGGCCGTCTTTCGGTTCCTCGCATACCTGTGCCAGTTTCGCTAAACCAAAGTCCAAGATCTTCACCTCTCCCTGGACGGTGACAAAGATGTTTGCGGGTTTAATGTCGCGATGGATGATGCCCCGCCCGTGAGCGGCTTCAAGTCCTCGAGAGATCTGAATGGCTAGATTCAAAAGTTCTTTCAATGTAAAGGGAATTTCGCCAGGAACCGCCGAAGCGATAAGATCCCGGAGGGTCCTTCCTTCGAGTAGTTGCATAACAAGAAACGGTTGGCCTTCGTGCTCCCCAAATTCGTAGACGGGACAGATATTGGGGTGCTCCAAAGTCGAGGCTACGCGAGCTTCGCGCTCAAAACGCTCCAAGGCCACTGGATCCCTCGAGGTCTCTTCCGGTAGAAACTTGATTGCGACCGGCCGGCCTAACTTAACGTCCTCGGCGCGGTAGACCACGCCCATGCCCCCTCCGTCCATTCCCTCCAAAATTCGGTAGTGCGAAACGACTTTCCCCTGTAGAGAAAAGGCGACTGCCTCGAATTCCGATCTAACGGCAGCGCGCACACTCGAGTGCGCAACTTCGTCCGCGGCAAGAAGAGCTTCCACTTCGCGGAGCAACTCCGGGTCGCTACGACAGAATTCTTCAAGCAGTACCGCACGCAGCCCGGGATCTGAGTCGACCACGCGATGAAACACCTCATCGATTTGGGCCCAGCGTTCTGGAGTCAAGCGCCACCTAAGTGTTTTGCATTTCGTTGTGGAGCCAAGCTTCGGCCAGCCTTAGATCCCTTCGCACCGTAACTGGAGAAAGGTCAAGAGCCTGCGCAATCTCTTCCATCGAAAGCCCGCCGAAGTAGCGGAGCTCAACCGCCTTACATTTCCGTGCATCGAACTTTTCTAACGCCTTGAGACCGAGGTCAAGCGCTACCAGGTCAGAGCTGCGCGCCCGCTGAAAGCTGACTGCCTCCGCTAGTGAAACGGTCAGACCCGCACGTTTGTATGTGCATCTTCTGCGGGCGTGATCTACCAGAATCTGTCGCATAAGCCGCGACGCTACGCCAAAGAAATGAACCCGGTTTTGCCAGTTGGGACTTTTCTGCCCCGCCAGACGCAGGTAGGCCTCATTGACGAGCGCCGTGGGCTGTAGCGTATGGCCTTGCCGTTCTTTTCGAAGATAGCTCGCCGCAATCACACGCAAGTTCTTGTAGACAATCGGCGTTAGTTCGTGAAGGGCTTGTTCATCCCCCTTTGCCCACCGGGCCAGAAGCTCGGTCACGTTGTGAGTTGCGGACATGATCTGCGCCCTTTGGGAGCCAATCAGATCGGCATTTTACATCGCCCGACCCCGTTGTTTCATTGAATCGGGGACGCCAAATCTAAAGAAAAACCGTTTGGTCATGATCGATTCCGCCAATGCTCCCCGCATATACAGGTAGAAATCAGCGAGTCGCAGCTTTGGAGGTTCCCGATGAAGAATTGGTTCACTGTGCTTCACAAGTTAGGAGTGTTGGGGACGTTGGTGCTCGCAATCACCTTGCCAGCTAATGCCAGTTTCCCCGGCAAGAACGGGCGTATCGCATTCATTGTCGGGCCCGATATTTACACGATGAATCCCGACGGCAGTGACGTAAAACAACTCACCAACCTCGGCCCCGATAGTAGTGCCTCTTGGGAATCCTGGTCCCCTGACGGCAAGCAGTTCGTATTTAACGAATTCCATCCTCCGGACTTCCTGGGTCAGCTCTGGCTGATGAACGCCGATGGCAGCAACCAGCACCTGCTACTCGCGGACACGGACTTCGATGACGAGCGGCCGAGCTTTGCGCCCGACGGGAATTCCGTAGTTTTCAGCCGCTGTCGACTGGACATCGAAGCGTGCGCACTGTTTCAAATCGAAATCAACGGTGGTGCCGTAAGGGCCATCACAGATTTTGAGCAGGGAATCCAGGATCTTTCACCGGAATACTCCGTGGACAACAGACTTGCATTTACCGGTGTTGGGCGGCAAGGCATCATTTGCGGGATTGAACTAATGAATGCACAGCAATCAGGTCCGCGCCGGCTTACACCTGCCCCGCTTGCTCCGCGCCAACCGGATTGGTCCCCGGATGGGAGGAGGATCGCCTTTTCGACTCACTGCAGGGGCGGGAGAGAAAACTTTCAAAACGAAGAAATCTGGGTGGTGGATGTCGGAGGAAATGGGCTTCGTCAGCTCACGAGAAATGGGAATGACTACTTCTCGGGGCCCCACGATTTCCATCCTTCATGGTCACCCGAGGGTGATTCCATCGTTTTCGAGCGTCACGCTCCCGACTATTCCAGCTCCGGGATTTTCATCATGAGAATCGACGGGAGCGGCAATAAAAAGGTGTTCGCCCTCGGCAGGCCTGAGCGTGAAAGCGCCTTACAGCAGCAGAGAAACCGCAATCTGGACAGCAGGACTGCTCACCGTTTGAGGCAGATCGACGATGGCGGCGCCTTGCCCCAGTGGGGCACTGCGGCGAACTAACATGACTGGATAAATTACCTTCAAGAATAAAAGACGAGGTGCAATATGGACACACTCAAAAAATGTCGCCGATACGCCATGAGCTCGGTCTACATCGTGCTCACCACAGTGCTCATTAGTTCGTTCAGCCTGGCCTCTGATCCTGGCAACAATGGCAAAATTGCTTTTATTGCCAACCTCACCGGGACCCCTCAGATCTACACGACCAATCCCGATGGGACGGACCTGTTTCAGGTTACCAATCTGCCGCCCGCGAACGATCTATTTGCCCTAGCTCCCGATTTTTCACCGGACGGGAAGCGGATTGTTTTTCCCCATGACATGACTGGAGCGCTCGAGTTGTATGCGATCGACACAGATGGCACTGATCTTACGCAGCTCACTCATGATGGGTTGTTTCACGCCGTGCCTCGCTGGTCTCCAGACGGAAGTCACATTCTGTTCGCAACCGGAGGAAAATACGGTCTGGCAGCGATTGCGACAATCCGCTCTGACGGAAGCGACATGAAGGTCCTGACCACTCCGGTTTGGGAGAGTCTCGGCGCCAGCTACACTCCCGATGGCAAACACATCGTCTTTTCAAGCCAACAAGACGGACTCATTTCGGCGCTGTGGATCATGGACCTTAATGGCAAACACCAGAGGCGATTAACGGATCCTGAGCTCGAGGCCGGACCTCCTGACGTCTCACCAGATGGAAAACAGGTTGTCTTCTACACTCATCAAGATACGCCCAAGCCCACTAGCATTTTCAAGATAAACACTGATGGCAGCGGCGTGACCCGACTCACCTCCGAAGGGCACATGGACACACTGCCCGTCTTCTCGCCCGATGGAAAGAAGATCGCTTACATGAGCGACCGGTTGTCGCCGGGGTCGTTTGATACTTGGATTATGAATGCTGACGGTTCGCACAAGAAGCGAATCATTCTGGGCGCCGGCGCGCCGAATTGGGGTGTACAACCTTAATGTTTCCTTGACCCGTTCTGCGCCAGGGGTCTCATCAGCTCAGAGAGTGGCAGTAAATCTTCGAACGAAAACCCGAGCCTTGACACCCTCGTGATTCGCCAGGCGTCGTTCGGAAACCGAAATTCGGGTGTGCCGTGTTCCGGGTGGGTACGTGTGCTGCGAATGAGCCTTGACGGCCAACAACGGACTCTAATGGCATCGCAAATGGGATCGCATGTGCCGGATGTATTAGCAGGGCTGCCGACACCCGACGGACGCCATATCGCCCTTGGCACTTGGGCCCAGACAAGTAATATCTGGATGATGGAAAACTTCTGAGGGAGTGCCACCGGACGCGTTGCACGACGAAGCCCTCAGAACTTCAGCTCAGCTTTTAGCTGGATCATTCTCGGAGCCACGTCGATTGGCGCCCATGGAGGCCCAGTGCCCAGGATACTCGTTGGCGGCTGTTGCAGGTACCCGATCAAACCCGTTGGAGGCCCTAGTCCGGTGACCGGGAATCCAAAATTGGGATGATTGAAGAAGTTGAAAAATTGGAGGCCGATGCGGAATGTGGCGCCTTCCCAACGAGAAATTTTCGTACTCTTCATGATTACGAAATCGGTATTGAAATAATGCGGTCCGCGAAAACGATTGCGCCCCTGGCTGAAGGATACCGTTGGGCCGTCGCAGACGCCTACGGCTCCCGGGTGCCCGACATCAAATCCGATTTCGCACCCAGGTTGCACAAAAAGGGCATTTGGGCCGGGCGTGATCCCGTCGGATAAGGTCTCGGTGGGAAGACAAGGATGCGGAGCAAGTGGAACGGCGGCGCCTTTGTCGCACGATGGATTTGAATCTAAAGGCCGGACTGGTACCGCATAGAGAACCGAGAAGTAGTTCTTCTGGATGAGGTCCGGTGGCGGGTATATGTCAAGGACCGTGTACGGCAATCCTGTGCGCCAAAAAATGGTTCCTGACACTTGCCAACCCCCTACTAGAGAATCAGGCCCGCGCCCGCCCAACGCCGCCTTAACTGGAAGCTCCCAAACATAGTTTGCATTAAATGAGTGGCGCACATCGTAGTCCGCCGGGCCGTACGCTCCGCGCAGGTTGTTTGGATCCTGCGGATTTACAGTGAAGGGTTGTCTAGCCCAGTTTGAGAACGGAGCAGTGCCGCCGTTCGATACTTCATCAAGGGCATGGGCATAGGTGTAATTGGCCTGGACCAGACCTTGGCTCCACCGACTAAATCGGTGCTGGAAAGAAACCACCAGGCCGTTATAGTTGGAAATACCTTTTGTATCGAGTTGTTGCACTTCGATGAATCGAGGGTCAGGCGCGCATTCTGGGACCGGGTCAGTGCATCGTCCTGCAGGTAGGGTGCCGAAGCCCCACGCGTTTGCGCTAGGGTTCAAAACGAGTTCGTGGATTCCATGATGGCCGAAGTAGCCGACGCTGAGCGAAGTATGTGCGCCAAACGCCTGCTGTAATTGCAGGCTCCACCGCTGATATTGGGGTTCATGGGTGTGCTTCTCGGAGACAGTTATGTTCGGAGGAACGAAGTTGGGGACTGAGTTTTCAATCTGGGCCAGCGTTTCTCCGGAGGCAAAAGCTTTTACAAATGCCGCGTTAGAGGCGTCAGCCTTCGCGAACAGGCTGTTGTTTTCACCTGGCGACAGAATGTCTCCCGTGACCGTGAAGGAATTCATGACCGGAGGATTGCCCACAAAATAGGATGCAACGCTATCCACCGAATCGTAGAAAATACCGATTCCACCACGGAGCACCGTGTTGTGTTTCACACCAAATGGCTGCCAGGCAAAGCTGAATCGAGGCGACCAAAGAATATTGTCCAGTCCTTGAAACGCTCGTTTCTGATCAACGAGAATCGCCTGATTGTACGGTTGATTGGGGTCATGGCTTACGGCGTTGAACGGTCCGGTCAAACGAGCAAAGCAGTGCGTTTGGCACACGAGGTTCGATTGATGCTCCGCACGAACCGTCATTGTTATCGTCAGTCCGGGACGGGCACGCCATTCATCTTGCGTGTAGATCCCTAGGTGATACCAAGAGGTTGGATATCGCGTGTGGGACTGAAAGCCCTGGAACAGTTGGCTGAAGTCGGCCGGGGAATTCGGATCCGCGCCTCCTTGGTAGAAGGCATCTAGGGTGGTTGCCAGGAACCCAACATCGGCAGAGAAGGAAAAATTCGAGCTGAATCGGTCTAAATTCAACCCAAAGCCGAATTTGTGTTTTTGTCCCGCTTTCACAAAATCTTCCGAGATCTGGTACTGCACCAGAGTGTTACTGGCCTGGAAGCTATTGCCTGGCTCTGCAAGCTGTTCCGGCGGGTTAAAGAAAAGATGAGTTGGAAGCGCCGCCACGGCTTTTGCAAGGTCCGCTACTCCGGTCGAAAAATTGATGTGTCCGTAGGCGAATAGGAGTTGGTTTGCGGCCGAGGCACTCAGTGTGTGAATGTCAACGGCGTGAATTTGCCACCATCTCTGTTGAGTGGCAATATCGAACACAGAATTAATAGGGCTTAAGAGTTTCGTGTGCCCGCTGTCGTTCTGAAACCGCCAAAAGATACGATCGCTTCTGGTTGGATTCCAATCCATGCGGCCAGCGGTCAAAGCATCCTGACTTGGGGCGCCAACATTAGCCAAAAAATGCATGAGGCACGGGACGCCGGCAGGGAGCAGAGATACAAGTGACGGTCCGGCGCAACCCAAGTCCCCGGGCACGAAACTGCCCGGCAGCGCCGAAGTTGCGCCCGGAGCCGAATTGTAAAGGTTAAAGACCTTTTGGTAGAACGTGTGCGACGCAGATGTGGCCCCAAATCGGTTGTCAATATTTTGAATAGTGGCGGCCTGAAACTGCGGACTCGCAATCAGCACCTGGGCAATGGAAGGAATCAGTACTCGTAAGCCCTCGGTGTCAAAAAAGAAAAACAGCTTGTCTCTCTTGATCGGACCTCCGAATGATCCGGCCCACTGATTGGCGATATCAAAGGGTCGCGGGACACCGAATGCATTGTTGAACCAATCGTTGGCGTTGAGTACCCGCCCATTCCAGTAATACTGCGCATTTCCGTGAAATTGGTTATTCCCCGATTTAGTTATGTAATTGATGTTCCCTCCGGCAGCGTTTCCAAACTGGCCGGAGTAGCCTGTGCTCACGACGGTGGCTTCCTGGATCTGGTTCTGGCCGAGCATAAGTCCGAGCACGCCCGTCGGAGGATTGTCCACGCCGTCGATTGAGTACAGATATGAAGTGCTCGGCATTCCGAGAATCGAGAAGTTCATCCCTGTCGAGTTGGGGACGTCCGTATTCATTACGACGCCGGGAGTGGTCTGCACAATATAGGTGAGATCGTTGCCGGGATTGGGGACCTCAGAAATTTGCTTCTGGTTCATTGTGGCAGACACGTCGCCATTCTCCGCCTGAACGAGTGGAGCTTCATCCGCCACGATGATCTCACTGCGTGCGTCCGCGACCGTTAGGGTTACATTCACTGAAACGACCGGGCCTAGCAGAACGTGGACTATCCGTCTCTCTTCGCGAAAGCCAGAATGGTTCACAGTTAGCGTGTAGGTTCCGGGTGCCAAAAAGGAGAATTGGTATGTGCCTTCGCGGTCGGTTTTGCTGGTTTGAGCTGTACCCTTGGCCTGATTCCTGATCTCAACATCCGAATCGGCAATAACCGCGCCACTCTGATCGATGACCACGCCGGCGAGAGCGCCGGAGGCAGTCGTCTGAGCGCTCAACTCGTGGCAGAAACCAAGAGATGTAGCAATGAGAAGAACAAGCACGAACAACGGGCGCGGCCGCCAAACTCTCATCGAACCACCCTAGGAGTTCGCCAAAGCTGAGTAGAGCCGCATCATAGCGCAACTTGGCCCAAACCGCCCGATCTAATCTATCAAAAGGCTCGCCCAGAGTTGAACTTTAGCCCAGCGCTCATCGATCCACCAGACACATTAGATCATCGACAAGACGAGACTGGGAGAGGGCATGATACTCCGATTTGCTGCATCGCATACACTCGCTAACCTCGCACACTTATCGTGAACGGCCGGGCCGCAAGCCTTTTGCCATGCTCCTCTTGAGGTGCTGCAGCACCTCGCGCGTCAGACGCGCACTCTGATCCGATGACCGGGAAAAAAGACTCGAAGCCACAGTGGATGCGGTCTCAGCGGCTTCTCCATCCGGGATCAGTATGGCCGTATGCACATCACCCTTGGATGTAAATCCGCGGGCAACAATCTCACCTTGATCGGTAATGAAGTCTGCTTCGAATAGGTCGAGTGTTGATCCAGACGAGATCGTGTTGAGATCAACCATCGGTCCGCCGTGCTCCCATAAGAATGCATGCGATGCGGTCACTGCTTCACCATTCCAGAACCAGCTCTGTCCCACTACCTGCCCGCTTGCATTCATGCCAAAAGCATTACTTGAGTTGTCACCGGCTACGGTTCCGAGATCGGCCATCGTCATTGCACGACCTCTCCAAAGGAAGGCATGGAGCCCCTTATCTTCAACTGTGCCGCTGTATCCTATCGCGTCACCGACCTCATTAATCCACTCCCCAACCCCATAGCTGCCACCCAGAGTTCCCAAGTCAGTCATTTTTCCGCTCCGCCAGATAAACGGATGAGACGTTTGATCACCTGACAAGGTGGACGTTCCCACAACCTGGCCGTGATTATTGATTGCGCCTGCGCCTGCGAAATTTCCGCCGAGAGTACCCAGGTCACGCAGCTTGCCTTTCGACCAGAGGAAGGGATGGACAGGAATAATGCCGTCAGAGTTTGGGAATTGTGTTGTGGTTGAAGCACCCACAACTTCACCGAGGTTATTCATGTCGCCTGGGAATGCGTCCTCGCCCCCAAGTGTTCCTAGATCAAAAATGTCTCCACCGCTCCAGCCGAAGGCGCGAATCTGTGACACTCCGTCGAATCCGGGCATCCCAGAATGGTCAATGAGCCCGTTCTCCGCAGCGCCCATTACAAAATTGCTATCGGTTGCCGCAATCGCAATACTGTTGCCGCCACCGAGGGTTCCAAGGTTTTTGACCCGGCCGTGATGCCACACAGTTGCCAGATACAACACTGGAGTACCAGTCAAGGGATCAAGGTCTCCATTCTGTGACTGGCCAACGATCAAGCCCCGTGAATTGATCGCATTGGTGTAGCTGCTATACCCGTCGCGCAGCACGCCTAGATCTATCAGTGACCCACGATTCCACATCCAGGCATGCTGCACAAAGCAGGTTTCTCCGTCGAAGCAATCAGGGGCAAAGCGATCAGCTTCGGCGGTATTCGCAGCACTTACAAAAGTGCCATCGTTCCTCCCGATTCGGCTGAACACGTTGTAAACGCTGTTCGGGCCACCGAATGTGCCGATCTCTATGAGCTTGTATCTGTGGTGTTTTGGTATGTTCTGCTGAGCGACCAATTGGAATGAGAATATTGCCGGTGCGAGGAGCGCAATAACGAGGGTTTCAATCAGTCTGTGATTTTTCATATTCCCTCCTTCGGTTGCGGTCAAATTCAAATTCCGTCGCGAGAGGCCCGTATAGGATCACGACTGCCCGCGAGTGTGTACTCGGCGCGAAGGAGGCTCAATGTTATCGACGTGATATCGGAGTGAAATCCATGTGACCGGGCAGTTCCAGGACAGTTAAGGCACGCAAAACGCTTTAATTAGCTGAGTTTGAGGGGAAGGCAAGCTGGGCGTTTCCTCGATTCGGATGCTAAACTTCTGCCCACTTTTGGTTTCGTTATCAAGGATGCCTTCGGGGGCATGCGGACTTCCATGAAGAGTGCTGGACAACCTCCCCAGTTCATTCGGTTCGAGTCCTTCGAGGTCAATCTGATTTCTGGAGAGCTGTATAAGCAAAAAGAAAGGATTAGGCTACCGGAACAATCCTTTCAGATTCTTGCGATGCTGCTGCAACGCCCAGGGGAGGTGGTGTTGCGTGGCGATATTCAGAAGAGGCTCTGGCCAAACGATACCGTCGTAGAGTTTGAAAACAGTATCAACGCCGCCGTCAAAAGGCTGCGTGTTGCCCTTGGAGATTCCGCAGACCAGCCACGATATATCGAAACTCTCCCCCGACGCGGTTACCGCTGGATGGTACCGGTCGAATTCATAGATGCAGGCCCAAGATTTCAGAATTCAGTGCCACCTGTGGCCCCTCTGGCGGAACGAGCGCACTACCTGATTGGCAAGCGTGTCTCACATTACCGTGTTCTTGAGGTAATCGGCGGGGGCGGAATGGGCTTGGTCTGTAAGGCCGAAGACCTGAAGCTAGGGCGACGCGTTGCTCTCAAATTCTTGCCGGAGGAACTGGCGCATGATTCGACGGCAAAGGGTCGCTTCGAACGCGAAGCTCGATCTGCTTCCGCCCTCAACCATCCTAATATCTGCACAATCCATGCCGTGGAAGAACACGATGGGCAGCCCTTCATTGTAATGGAGCTGCTGGCAGGGCGAACGTTGCGCGACATTATCGCCGATTGTGCAAATTCAGGTTCAACTCTGCCAATGCCAACTCTGCTTGATTTCGGAATCCAGATCGCGAAAGGGCTCGAAGCCGCGCATCAGAAGGGCATCATTCATCGCGACATAAAGCCCGCGAACATCTTTTTCACCAATAATGGTCAAGTCAAGATCCTCGACTTCGGGGTTGCCAAACTACAGGAACCTGACGTGGAACCTGACGTGCCTGAAGTGAGAGCATCCGCTGGTTCGGAAGCCGGTGCGACTCAGTCCTCGCATCTCAACCTTACACGCACAGGTGTAGTGCTGGGCACGGCCGGATATATGTCTCCTGGGCAAGTGCGAGGTGAGAAGGTCGATGTCCGCACGGATCTTTTTTCCATTGGTCTCGTGATCTACGAGATGGCGACCGGGCAGCGCGCCTTTGCTGGAGAAACCGCCCCCCTACTTCATAATGCGATCCTGAACAGCAAGCCGAAACCGATTAGAGAACTGAATCCCGGAATTCCTGCCAAGTTGGAAGAGATCGTTAACAAAGCACTCTCGAAGGGCCTGAACAAGCGTTACCAAACGGCGGTACAGCTGTCTTCAGACTTGAAGAATCTGAAGCAGCAGATCACTCCAGCAACCTCACGTTTTGCGTGGAGCATGTTTGCAGCGGTAGTTGTTATCTCGGGTCTCGCATCCCTATGGTTTGCCACGCGCCCCCATGTACAGGGGCCTGGTTTGCCTGAAATCAAACAGCGTCAGCTTACTCTGAATTCTGCAGATCATCTTATTGGCACCGGCATGATGTCCCCGAGCGGCAAGACTCTGGTTTATAGCGACGCGCAAGGACTTCATCTGAAACTCATCTCCAGCGGCGAGACACAGACTTTGCCTCTACCCGATGAACTAAAAGGCAAGGACATAGACTGGGAAAATGGATCCTGGTTCCCCGACAGCATGCGATTCGTTGTTAACAGTCGTGCGGCCAATGGAGTCTTCAATTCGAAATCGCAGAGTACAAGTATTTGGGTCTTCTCCGTTCTGGGTGAAGCACCGCGAAAGGTTCGGGACGAGGCCTTTGCTTGCGCTGTTTCTCCCGATGGATCCTTCATTTCCTTTGAGACAAACCGCGGAAGGCATGGAGACCGCGAGATTTGGCTGATGGGCCCTTACGGAGAGAACGCACGTCGACTCTACGAATCAGACGAGAACGGCTCACTGAATTGTTCCGTTTGGTCCCCGGATAGCAAGCGCATCCTATACGTACAAAACGATCCGAATGGCACAAATTTCGTAAGCCGTGCTCTTGATGGTGGGCCTCCGGTCCTCGCACTCGAAGGTGCAGATGAAATCTACGATGTCTCGTGGCTAAGCGATGGACGATTGATCTACTCCAAATCAGAACCTGAAATCATTGGGGGAAATATCTGCAATTTCTGGGAAACTCACCTCGACAGCAAGACGGGTAAACTCATACAGAAACCCAGACGGTTAACGAGTTGGTCGGGATTTTGCATGAGTGATCTCAGCGTCACCGCGGATGCGCAAAAACTAGCTTATTTGAAGTGGGCGAGCCGCTTTACCACCTACATTGCCGGGCTCGATCCCGATGGTGATCGAATCTCGAACTCAATGCACTTCACGCCGAGCGAGAGTGTGGATTTGCCTCTCGATTGGACTCCGGATGGCAAAACTCTAATTCTGTACTCGAATCGTACCGGCCAAGGTGGAATTTATCGGCAAGGTCTAGATGAGAGCAGTCCGACACCCATCGTTGTGCAATCGGACATTGTAGGAATGCCTCGCGTCGCGGCGGATGGCAATTCGCTTCTCTACCTACGTAGAGAGAATGCGGACGAACCACAACTTGTTATGCGAGTCCCACTCGCTGGAGGAGCTTCACAGCAGGTTTCAAGTGCCAGACGAGGTGCACAGATTACCTGTGCGAGAACTCCGTCTCAGCTGTGCGTGATTGCTGAGCCCACTGACGATCATCGGCAACTGATCATCACCGCATTAGACCCTATGAAGGGCCGCGGCCCCGAACTCAGCAAATTCAGGCTCGATCCGAAAGAAGATGCTTGGTTCGTCGATGTCTCTCCCGACGGGACTCGCATTGCCGCGATTACCAGTCCGGCAGGTCCTATCTACATCAGATCACTACGCGGTGGCTCTGAGAATCAGATCCAAGCAAAAGGCTGGAGCAATTTACGTTCACTGAATTGGGCAGCGGACGGTAGCAGCTTGTTCGTGGGCACTGGGGGCGACGGAACAATTCTGCATGTCGATTTTCGCGGGAATGCAGCTGTTCTGCAGAAAGATACATTGTCATCCTGTGTGAGAGCAGCTCCCGATGGCCGCCACCTAGCCATTGCACAACACACAATGGAGCGTAATTTGTGGATGATGGAGAATTTCTAACGGCAGAGTCCACACCTTCTTTGCCTGTCCCTCTCCAACCAAGAGCGCTGATGATTATTAGCTGAAGAACGTCGAAAACTCGCCTGTCCATTAACTGTCCAATAACGCTTCCTAAACATTCCTTACAAGGTTATTGGGAGGCCACCCGCGTCTTGTAAGTTGTTGAAATTACTAATCATTTTGGGCTCATAACCTCACGCTCCTAAGGATTCCTTGGAGTTTCCTGGGCATCCTTATTGTAGGAGCTTTGCAAATTGGGCGTCCGGCGCAGCAATGCACCGGAAGATCACTCGTCAAAGTCGGTGGAACCTACGTCGCGCGAGCGATAAGGCAATACCGAACCAAGCCCCCGGAATGGTGGGGGAAGGCGTAGAGACTGGATGGCGAGCACCCCTCGTGGGTGAAGGTACAGTCCGACTCTCATCGAAAGGTGAGTCAGATCGCATAACCCAAAGGTCGGCGGTTCAAATCCGCCCCCCGCAACCAGGAACGCCACTGCAGAAATGCAGTGGCGTTCGCCTCTTGGACGTTGGATGTTGCGGACTCGACGCCGACTAGGTTGTAGGCTCAGTGCATCACCGTCCTGCGGCCTTTTGGGCACGAAGGATGCGGTCGTGTAGCGAAAAGCGATAAACTCGTTGCAGGAAAATCCATGACAGACGACCAGAAAAACCAACCGACGA
>Ga0207646_10003998_pt1 | contig 16327 bp, 12 predicted proteins | sample KBSK5502metaG_FD_184343 | JGI IMG/M metagenome (GOLD analysis project Ga0207646, IMG submission 184343) | Corn, switchgrass and miscanthus rhizosphere microbial communities from Kellogg Biological Station, Michigan, USA - KBS K5-50-2 metaG... | ecosystem: Host-associated > Plants > Roots >... | reverse complement strand
ATCTACCCCAAGAATGGCTAGAAAAGAATTTATGTGAAGCACGCTTTAACAACCTGTGTGAGGCAATCAATCGTGGAAGTGTTATCCCATTCATTGGTTCTGGAATGTCTGCTCCAAGTGGATATCCACTTTGGAGAAATGTTCTCATTACTTTAAGTAAACACAGTAAGATTGCTAAATCTCGCCTTGAAGAATTATTAACTGCTCAAGATTACGAAAGTGCGGCGTTTGAAATAGCGGTAGAAATGCCGGAAACAGTTTTCAATGAACGTTTCCAAGAGATGTTTCCAGATCGACGAGATAAGCCGATTTGTGGGGCTGTACGGTTCATACCTTATATTTTTTCTCAGAGTGATGTAATTACAACTAATTTTGACCGTATCCTCGAAAAAGCCTATCGAGCTTATAATGGGGACGGTTTCGATGAAACCCTACAGGGAGAACGGCTAACACAATTTCAGAGTTTCAATTTTGAAGGAAGGCAGTGCTTAATTAAACTTCATGGTGACCGTTCGTGGCGAGACTTTCGAGCGCTAACAAAAGAAGAATACGATGTTTTGTATGGACCTGAAGGACGATGTACAAGTGTTTTAACAAGGCTTTTTCGTAGCACAACGTTGCTTTTTATGGGGTGCAGTCTCATCAATGATCGCCCATTAGAGCTTTTCCATAAACTTACTTCTGAAACGCCTGGAGAACAGAAGCATTATGCGCTTCTTCGTGCACCTGAAAATGAAGTAGCGCGGCTGGAAAGGGAATATTGGCTTGCATATAGGAGTATTTTCCCCATCTGGTATGAAGGCGAACATGATGAGTGCCTTGAAACCATTTTTACTGTAATTCTTGACAAGATGGGGAAAATATAATGCTGCTGACCGAAAATCATCTTGAACAGGCCACACTAGGTTGGTTTCGGGCGCTCGGCTATCAGGTGATCTTTGGCCCGGATATTGCCCCACCACCGGACGGAGTAGCACCTGAGCGCGACAATTACCGCCAGACTCTCCTTCTGGAACGTCTGAAAACTCGACTCCAAACTATCAATCCTACAATTCCTGCGGTTGCCATAAATGATGCTATTGGTCAGATTCTTGGGCCAAATTTGCCAACTACCATCCAAATTAATAGACAATTTCACCGCTGGCTACGCGATGGTCTGAATGTACAATACCAACAGAACAATGAAACCGTAGGCAATCAGGTATTTCTGGTAGATTTCTCTAACCCATCTAATAATGACTGGCTAGTAGTAAACCAATTTTCCATTCAAGGACCGCACAATACTCGCCGTCCTGATATCGTAGTATTCTTAAATGGGCTGCCGATTGCCGTACTGGAGCTTAAAAACCCGGCAGACGAGGAAGCTGATATCTGGAAAGCCTTCGATCAGCTTCAGACCTACAAAGAACAAATACCTGATCTGTTCAATACCAATGAAATACTGATTATTTCCGATGGTGTGACAGCACGTATGGGTTCACTGACTGCCGATAAGGAACGCTTCTCGACCTGGCGCACGATTGATGGCCGCTCCAATGATCCGCTAGGCCCAATGCGAGAACTGGAAACGCTGATAAAAGGTGTTTTCAATCAGGAATTCTTACTAGATTACCTGCGGAACTACATCCTTTTTGAGGAAGATAAAGAAGGCATCATCAAAAAAATAGCCGGATACCATCAGTTCCATGCTGTACGATTGGCCATGACCAGGACTCTTGCCGCCGCCACTATTGACGGCGACCGCAAGGCTGGCGTGGTATGGCATACGCAAGGTTCCGGCAAGAGCATATCTATGGCCTGTTATGCTGGTAAGGTTATGACAGACCCGCAGATGAAAAATCCAACTATCGTAGTAGTAACCGACAGGAATAACCTGGACGGCCAGCTTTTTGGCACGTTCAGCATGGCGAAGGATATATTGCGTGAAACGCCTGTCCAGGCCGATAACCGCAAAGACTTGCGGGAATTACTCGAAAACCGGCCATCGGGTGGGATTATTTTTACGACCATCCAGAAATTCACTCCTGGCGAGGATGAAGATAGTTTTCCTGTTCTCTCCGAGCGGCATAATATCGTAGTGATCTGTGACGAAGCCCACCGCACACAATATGGGCTTGAGGCCAGCCTGAATAAAAAAGGCGAGTATGAATATGGGTACGCAAAACACATGCGTGACGGCCTGCCCAACGCGACCTTTATTGCCTTTACAGGGACACCCGTTTCCCAGACCGACCGGGACACACGGGCGGTTTTTGGCCCGGACATCCATGTCTACGATATGGAGCAGGCTGAAAAGGATCAGGCCACTGTTAAAATCTACTATGAAGGACGGCTGGCAAAGCTGGAACTCAATAACAATGAGAATCTCAGGATTGACGAAGAAGTTGATGAACTGACCGAAGACCAGGAAGAAAGTGCTGCCGCTAAAACCAAATCCCGCTGGGCGGCATTAGAAAAATTAGTGGGAACGGAGCCCCGCATTCAAGAGATTGCCGCTGATCTGGTGCAGCATTTTGAAAATAGGCTCAGGGTAATTGACGGGAAGGCGATGGTCGTCGCCATGAGCCGGGAAATCTGCGCTCATCTGTACAATGCGATCGTCGAGTTACGCCCGGAATGGCACGATGACGACCCCAAAAAGGGCGTGATAAAAATTGTCATGACCGGCTCATCCAGCGATAAAGCCATACTACGCCCTCATATCTACTCCAAGCAAGTCAAGAAGGATTTGGAGCAACGATTTAAAGACCCTGCTGATCCCTTCAAAATCGTGATTGTGCGGGATATGTGGCTCACGGGATTTGATGCGCCCTGCCTGCATACGATGTATATTGATAAGCCTATGCGCGGACATACCTTAATGCAGGCCATAGCCCGTGTGAACCGCGTATTCAGGGATAAACCGGGCGGGTTAGTGGTGGATTATATTGGTATCGCTAATGAACTGCGGGAAGCGCTCAAGGAATATACCGCCAGCGGCGGGAAAGGGAAGCCGACAGAATTTATTGAAGAAGCCTTCGGGGTTTTCCTTGAAAAACTCAGTGTAGCGCGTGGCATGATGCACGGCTTCGATTATTCTGACTATGAAACGGAAGCCTTTGAATTATTACCAGGTGCGGCAGATCATATCCTTAGCCAGAAAGATGGCCAAAAACGCTTTGCCGATTGTGTCACCGCCATGAGCCAGGCTTTTGCCTTGTGCAGTACCTATGAAGATGCGATCCCACATCGGGAGGAAGTGGCGTTCCTGCAAGCCATTAAAGCCGTGATTACCAAGCATAGCACCGCATCCAGCAAGATTGAGGACGAACAACGGGAACATGCGCTCAGGCAAATTGTAAGTAAAGCTATCGCCGCAGACGGGGTGGTGGATATATTCGCGGCGGCAGGGCTGAAAAATCCGAATATCGGACTTTTATCGGATGAGTTCCTCAATGATGTCCGCCTGCTCCCCTATAAAAATCTGGCAGTAGAGCTTTTGGAACGACTGCTCAGAAACGATATTCAGTCACGGTTCAAGAACAATGTCGTGCAGCACAAGAAATTTACCGACCTCCTGCAACAGGCCCTGAACAAATATCGCAATCGCGCGATTGAAACAGCCCAGGTGATCGAAGAACTGATTGCGATGGCAGAGGAATTCAGGGCAGCGTCGGAGCGCGGCGAGGATTTAGGATTAAGTCCCGATGAAATGGCCTTTTATGATGCCTTAGAAACTAACCAGGCGGCAGTAAGGGAATTGGGCGACGATATTCTTAGAAAAATCGCGGCGGAATTAACTGACCAGCTGCGTAAGAACGTCTCAGTTGACTGGTCTGTACGAGAGACGGTGAGAGCAAAACTGAGGCTTTTGGTCAAACGTATTTTACGAAAATACAAATATCCGCCTGATTTAGAGCAACGCGCTATTGATTTAGTGCTTCAACAGGCCGAAACATTATCCGAAGCCTGGGTATAATGCAGTGATGCCGCAGGCTCGGCAAGCTCTCTTTTTATCCTATTGGTGACCAGGCCCCACGAGAGCCTAGACTATCGTTCTCCTGACCAATTTGCTCAGGAGCAGCAACTGAACAGTGTCCCTACAATCACCCTGTTTTAGTGTTCAGTAAACCGGCTCTCCCGCATTTGTAGTGCTCAGCAATAAAGCGAAAGTGGCTAGAGCTGGCTTGGCAAGACAGCGCACACCTACTCAAAGTATGAGAGATGATTTTTTAAGGGAAACATCCCTCAACGCCGTTCTACATTGGTTTCTTGGTGGATCAACACAATGGCTGAGCACGGAAAGTGCGGAAGAGCCAGTAAACCGGGGACTGGACACGGTGTCATCTTACAAACCAAGATCAAGCGGCTTCAGGTTTTCTTGAATTTCGTCGCCGCAGCCGCCACTCCGAGAGGGATGACTATGGCTCCCACTGGTCCGAAAACGGTAACCAAGGTCCCACCCAGTATCCCAGAGCCAACCGAATTTTCCGCAGCCGCCGCTCCAAGAGAGATGCCTATGGCTCCCACTGGTCCGAAAAAGGTAACCAAGGCCGCACCCACTATCCCAGAGGCAACCGAAATAGCTGTCTCCTTGGACACTTCACCTACGCTGTTGAAAAACCTGGTTAATACTTCCTCAACCTCTCTCCACTCCTGTTTACTTAGTTCTTCAAGGTCAATTTTTCCTCGTGTGATGTCTGCAACAAGTTTTCCTGCTTCTTGTGGCTTGAGGTTTTCAGCAAAGTAAACTGTGTCGCTAGTTCCCTCCCCGACACCAACCGATGCTTTACCTTTAGTGAGTTCTGCAACAAGTTTTCCTGCTTCTTGTGGTTTGAGGTTTTCAGCAACAAAGTAAACTGTGTCGCTATTTTCCTCTCTCAAACCAACTGATGCTTTACCTTTGGTGAGTTCTGCAATAACTAACGAGGGTTGATCTATAGCTGCCGGTTCCGCTATATACGGTTTGCTCATTGACAACGTTATACGGAAAGGCCTTCTCGCCCCATACGATTCGGGCGTTTGCGACACGCCCTGCAGGTGTTCCTTCCCTGCAAGATTGGGGTCTATTGGATTAATTGGATTTAAGGCGCCCATTTGCGACTCCTTTAGGTGTCCCTATCAGTTTGTTGATCTTCCCTCAACAACTATCAAACCTCGACTTCAATATGATATCTCATATATAGATACGATTGAAAGGGAATAATATCAAATCCTGATGATTACTATCCATTTAGCTGGCGCAACCGCCTTGAGAAAGCAGCTTGCTGTTATGTGAATGGACAGTGATTAACCGGATTTGATATAAGAGGCGGTGTGCAAAGGCCTCAGGAGCTATTTTGAGGCAAGGGTCTGAGCATGATAGGGATCATGGCGAGGTAAATCCAAGCTTCCTCACGTTTTTGCAACACAGTCGTTTGGAGTGGCTATCTAAGCTGAGCAAGAAGGGAAGCTTCATGCCCACCGCATTCCTCCCTGATTTTTTGCAACACAACCAGAAAGCTTGCTCCACCTTCATGGAAGAGTCGCCTCAAGCGGTCCAAGCGTTGCCCGTGAGGCAATTTCCCGGTCATCCACGTAGAGGCGCAGACCAGCTCCCTGTTGATAGTGGCTTCCATCGCTATCATACAGAATGGTCAGAAGATGTCCATGATACGGCACATTTTCCAGAGAGAAATACTTCCACGCCTCCACCGGCAAAAGAGGGTTAATCAAAAGCACATCATCGATACGCGGCTGCAAACCAATCAGCCCAGTGATAATATGGTCGGCGTAGGTCGAGTGGTTATATGCGCGTCCCCTCTCCGCCGGCTGATCACGGCGCTTCAGCAGGACCGCGCGTGTAACCCACTCACCAGTATCAGGGTGAAGACTCTCATCGATCCAGGGGATTTTTGCACCGTCCGCCAGGGTAAGCCATTGCGATCGTGTATAGGTCTGCAAAAGCGCATAGTAATCGTGTTTGCTGACATAGGACTGAGTGTAGGTGCGCAGCAGATTTGCCAGAGCCACTAACGTCTGGCTGGTGGCAAAGGGCCAGGAAGATCCGCGCCAGAGGCAATCGTGTTGCTGCTCCTCCGGCCCGGCCTGCCAGAAGGGATGTCTTCGCTCAGCAGTGCCGGGTCCATACGGAGCGGCAAAACCTTCAGCATTTCCCAACTCTTGCCAGGCGCTTTCAAAACTAGGGTCTGGGAGACGAAAATACCAGGGAATATAGCCTTGTAATTCCCGTACATCGGCATGTTTGCCTCTTATCTGCTCAGGGGGCAGTGCTTTGTCCAGATAATGAAGTTGCTGGCGCTTCAGGGCTTCTGCCGTTGGCACGGTTTTGAAAAAAGAGGCGTCAGGATCCCATAAATGCGTTTGCACCAACTGTTTGAGCCGCGTTGCCTTCTCCCAAAAGACGTGCGCCAATTGTTCATCGCCAGCATGTTGGGCCAGCGTTGCAATTGCCATGGCATCTCCATACTGGTAACTATTAATAGTGGGTCGGTATCCGCTCCCGCTAATCTGGTACTCCATGCCGTCTCGGTCGTCCAATTGCCAGAAAAGGCCCGACCTGTCCTGACGCTCTCGTTCCCATTGTGCATAGTTTTCTACCAGAGCATCTAACAACGCAAGCGGCAGGGTGAGATCGCCGGTCGCGAGTGCCCGCGCATAGATGGCATCTGCAATCCAGGTGCTGTAGGTACGTGGCGAAACATCCGGTGTCGTAAACCAGAAGCGGATATAATCATCGAGATACACTGGTTCTCGCAGCCAGCGTCCTTCATAGATATGATGTCCTGTTGCACAGACAATCGTATTATACATTTCCGACCAGGCGACTTCCGGTAAAAATTCGGTCACCACATACCCGGTCGGCGTGTGCTTGATATGCTGTCGATACACATCCCAACGAAAATAGTAGATCGCCTGTATCACTGGATCTGGACACTCAAAAAGGGGAATATGGCTGGTAAACCATTCAGCGTGAGCCTGGTACGTTTGTGGTAAGCTCTCAGCGGAGATAATCTGCATGCGTGCATCTTTCTTCTTTAGTAAAGAGGAGCCCGAGGCTCCTCTGGTTTTTCACTCTAAGACGTTTCCATGAATTAAAAGGCGAGGTCTTTCCCTTCATGAATAGCCAGCCCTATCTGCTCAACATTTGCGCGGCGTCCGTTATACCAGAGGAGCCACCGTTTTCCATTCCAGATGGCATACGGTTTATAGACGGCATCTGCGTCCCATTCGTCTTCTTTGCCGGGGCTGATCAGCGGATTAGCCGGGTGACGTTCCCAACGAGTGATTCCATCGGGAGACCGCGCCAAGCCGATCTGCGCGTGATCGATATCAGCGAACCCGATATAGAACATTAGGTAGCCTGTTTGCCAGGGAACCACCTGGCAGGCTGTAACTTTGGCCTTTTCCCAGGCATATTCTGGATGAGCGGCAAACATCGGATTGGCGGCATATTTCTGCCAGTGAATCCCATCCCGGCTTGAGGCATACCCGATCGCATCCGGCTCATATTGTTCTCCACCCGAATACCACATGCGAAAAAGCTGTGCAGCCTCGTCCCAAAGAACATGCGGACACATGGCTGCGACTCCTTCCCAGGGCAATGCCGCGGAGAGAACCGGCTCGCTTTGCATGCGTACCCAATTTCTGCCATCAGAACTGGTTGCGTAGCATATCGCGGAGGTTCCCATACGCTCACCCTCCCAGGTTTGCCCGGTATACCAGAGATGGTAGCGGTTTTCCACTTTGACAACAGATGGACGGTTGACTTCCATCTCCCAGGCTTCAGGGGCAAGCACAATTTCTGGTGTGTTCCAGTGTATTCCATCCTGGCTTTCACTCAAGGCAATACTGCGTTGAGGGCGCCAGGAAAACCACATCCGATACGTATCCTGCTCTTGCAGCATAGTAAGATCAAAACAGGTTCCCAGATCTCCTCCCAGAACCGGGTTGTGCGCCCATTTCTGCCATCCAGCTGGAGTTTGTCGTTGTATAGTCATAGAGATCCTCCTCTTTTATTTGTATGCCTCACATCATTTTTATTCGCGGATTGCTCCCATCACAACGCCTTGCATAAAACGTTCCTGATTAGTCAGAAAAAGGATCAGGATTGGCAAGGTTGCCAGCACGCAGCCAGCCATGATCGTCCCCCAAACAGGCAGGAAACCCACCACTGTATCACGCAGATTCGGTAAAATAACCATCAAAGGGGCAACACCTGTATCGTTCGCCATGACCTGTGGCCAGAGATAGCTATTCCACACGCTCAGCGTTTGAAGAATGCCGAAAACCGCCAGTGCCGGTCTGGCGATGGGCACCATAATACGCCAGAAAATCAGCCACTCGTTCGCTCCATCCAGGCGCGCCGCTTCTAGCAGCGAATCCGGGATTGAAAGCATATACTGGCGCAGCAAAAAGACCCCGAAAACAGGCACAATGAACGGCAAGATCTGCACCTGGTAGGTATTGATCCAGCCAACCTGCGCGAAAAGCAGATACTGAGGTGGCAAAGTAATCTCCATGGGAACCATGATGGTTGCGAGCAACAGGAGAAACAGGATGTTGCGGCCAGGAAAGCGATATTTGGCGAAGGCGAAAGCCGCCATGGCCGAAAAGAGCATAGAGAGCAGGGTAGTGACCACTGTGACCAGCACCGAATTCCAGAATTGCTGCACGAGCGCCTGCGAGCCATACAGGATGTTCGCATAATTTGCGAGCGTCCAATGGATCGGCAGCCCACCGGGATTGATCAGAATCTCACTATTGCTCTTAAAAGAATTCAGCAGCATTATCACGGCTGGATAGAGCGAGACCAGGCTGACTACGATGAGAACCGCGTAACCTCCGGCCAGGAGAAACAGGCGCACAGTCCACCGGTGCTGTGGCTGTTTTTGTGTAGAGAGGGAAACCATCACTCCACCTCCCCAGTTGCTCGAAAGAGACCGAAGATAACCCCGGCGACCCCAATTGTGACAAGAAATAGCAACCAACCCACGGAGGAACTCTCCCCAAAATTCCCCGCGTTGAGGTTCGTGACGAGCAGGTTCAGAACAGGTGCGGCGCCCGGTTGGGCCAGGCTTCCTCCAGCGGTCAGAACATTTGGCTCGGTATACAAGCGCATCGAAGTGATGGCATCGTAGATGAAAGCAAAGAAAAAGATCGGGCGCATCAGTGGAAGAGTGACAAAACGCAAGCGCTGCCAGACCGTCGCCCCATCGATTGTCGCCGCCTCGTCCAGTTCCGGGCTAATCGTGGTCAGCCCTGCCAGAAAAACCACAAACCAGAAGCCAAGGTTGCGCCAGATCAGCAGGAGTACCACAACCCAGCGCGAAAGAGACGCGCTCTCCAGCCAGGGAAATGTTGTATGGAAAAACTGGTTAATCACCCCGTACTGGGTAGCGAAGAGATTCTGGAAAACCAGGCTGACGGCGACAATGGCGAAGACATTGGGCAAAAAGACGATTGGCTTGAAAAATTTCGCTCCGCGTATGAGTTTCCAGCGAACTAGGCACGCCAGCGAGAAGGAGATCACAATGAGAGGAAGGGTGTGCGCTGCCCAGTAGAAAAGCGTGTTACCCAATTCCGTCCAGAAGACATGGTAGCGCAGAACTGACAGGTAGTTTGCGAGACCAAGAAACGTTGCGCTTCCGTAACCGCGATAGCGAAAGAAACTCAATCCAAGAGCGTAAAAATAGGGGCCAATTGTCAGCACGATAAAAAGCAGGAAAAATGGCAGCAAAAACAGGTAGGGAGCCAGGAGACGCTTCTGGTTTTTGGCGCGTTTCTTTGGTGCCCGGTTCTTTTTCTGCGACACATTCTCCTGCTGTACTTGCAACAGCATATGAGCCAATCCAACACCTCGTTTTCCATGAAAGGCAAGGAACCGGCTGAGGAAAAAATATCCTCAGCCGGTCGCAAAACAGTGACAGTGGAGGTCACTAGGAATGATAGGGATTGCCAATCTGTGACTGCATATCATTCTGAGCCTGCTGAAGCGCGCTCGCAACACTCGCACTGCCGCTGAGCACATTCTCCAGCGCCTGTAACAGGATGGCAATCTCATTGGTTGCTTCCGGATCATAATCGAAAACGCGTACGGTGTCAAAGCTGGAAAATTCGAGTTCTTGGTAGGAACGGCCAAAGAAATTTTGCGCCTGCAAGGCCCAGTCAGAAGCCGACACGTTGTCGGGTTTGACATCCTTGTTTACCACATCCATCACATCCTGCTGCGCGCTCTTGAGTAAGGGAGTAACCGAACCGATGGCTTCCCATTGCGCGACCGAGCCACGCCGGTCCAGCAGGTAGTGCTGCATATAGGTCTTCGCCGCATCTGGATTCCTCGCTCCCGCGGGAATGACATAGATGGAACCACCTGCCTCTGAACCCAGGCTCTCATCGACCGAGAGCGAGGGCGAAAACTTGGGCCAGAGCGAAACGGCCCATTTGCCTGTCTGGGCAGCCGTGGCGTATTGGGGAAGAAACTCTTTCATCCAGTTGCCGATCAGAACCCCACCAATCTTTTCATTCTTGAAAGCCTGTGCCCAGTCGTTGGAGAAATCATCGATGGGAAGCGCAATGCCAGCATCCTTGATCTGTTTCAAAAAAGTAAAGACCTCGGTGAAAGCTGGATTGGTGGTCAGTTGGAACGATTGGCTCCCCTGGTCATAGATATGTGCATCTGGATAGGCGGAGAGAAATTCACCCAGGATGTATTGCTGTGGCTGCGTACCGAGGTTGATGATATACTTGTCGGGGAAATGCGCGTGAAATTGCTTCCCCGCCGCGATATATCCTTCAGTTGTGCTGAGATCGTTCGGTGAAATACCTGCTCGCTCGAAAAGATCCTGGCGATAGAAGAAGATTTTGCTCTTAATCTGAAAAGGAATCGCCATAATTTTGCCCTGGTACGTAGCAAGCTGGAGCGCGCCGTTGAGAAGGTCATTTTTCACCGGATTTATGAAGTCGGTGAGATCCATGAGCGCGCCGTTTGTGGCAAACTCGGAAAGCTGCGTGCGGTTGAGCTGGATGAGATCGGGAATATTCGATCTTGCTGAGAGTGCCAGGCGCAGCGCTTTTGCCACATCAAAATCGTTAGCTCCTGGTACGGTGACCTTTAATGAAATATTTTTTAGTGCGTCCGGGTAGAGGTTTTTGATGGTTGAGAAGGCCGTCTTCGCGTCGGCATCTCCTCCCCAGGTCATCAGGTTGAGCGTAACCGGGCCAGAACTTCCACCCGCGCTCCCAGGTGTTGAACTGCCACAACCCACAAGCGCCGATAATCCCGTCGCGCTCGCGGCAACTCCGAGCCCGAGTTTGAGAGCACTCCGCCGGCTCATCTGCTCCTTTAAAAATGGCATAGCAATCCTCCAAATCGTGAAGTCTGTTTTAGCAACTCTGCATTGTGTGGCTTGAGACAAATATGCCTATCTGAGCTATGGCAGCCATTTGTTTTGGGCGGCCTCGCCATGGAATAACTATAGCCGACAGCGAGCAGGAAAGGAATGCTGTAATTTGTTTTGGGACATGCTCTTTTTTAAGTTCCTGAAAACAATGCAATGCCACCTCTTTTGGGAATGGGAAAAGGAGATTAATGCAAACCTCTTGTGCCTGGCCTGGCAAGGGAAGCCTCTATAGATGCTTTATGACACGGGATTCGATCTTACTTGCAAAAGATAGGGATGAGGAGCGACTCCCGTGCGCTGTTTGAATAAACGCGAAAAATGGCTGGGACTGTAGCCAAGCACATCGGCCACGTCATTCACTGACATAGAGGTATGCTGAAAAAACTCTTTTGCTCGCTCAATCCGCAGTTGGATAAGAAAATCACTGGGTAACTGACCTATTTCTTCCGTGAAAAGGGTTGAGAAGTAGGGAAGGGTAAAGGCAACTTCACGCGCGACATCAGAAACTGTGACGTGATCTTCCAGATGGATCTCCATAAAATGAATGGCCCGGGAAACGATCTCTTTGCGATCCTGTCCGCGACTCGCTTTACCCTCAGGCGTCCGGCTCAGATACGGCGCCCGGTTCGCAATGGTATTGGCGATCATACCGAGGAGTTGGGCAGTAGCCTGGAGTTGACGCCAGGTGAACTGAGGTGTCTGCTCGATAGCTGCTTGGTAGTGTTCCCAGGGAATCTCTAGTTGAGAGGCGTGCTGCTTGTGCCAGGACCAGTCGAAACGGTCTTTCAGAATGGCGGTGGTAGCGCTCAATGTGGTAACCCATTGCCCATCGACAATAACCGGAGCAATGACATATCCGAATGTATTCTGATAAAACGGCTGCACATAAGGAGTCCTGATCGTATGAAAATCTGGACCGGCTTCTGTGGGAGCCTGGCTCATATGATTCCAGGTGTTCCAACCTATATGCTCCCCTAGCAAGAACCACAACTCAGGCATCCCCTGGTAATTGCGCGATAAGCGTTGCCAGAAGCGTGCATAGCGGAATTCATCGAGATAGTATTCGAGCAGTGGAACCGCCGTGATGAGTCCGGTAACTTCTGCTAGGTGTTCTGACAGATCAAAGACGAGTTGAGGCGGGAGCAAATGAAAAGCCTTTGGCAGAGGCGGATTTCCCTGTAACAGTGGATTCCAGCGTGAAAGGTCGCGTTGAAAGGCTGCAATGCGCGCGAGAGAGGTCAGACGCGACATTCCTCCCGGCTTGCCGATCAGGCGTATCAGCCGCGCTTTTACCAGTGTAAAGGTCAGGATATGAGTGGTAAAGGGGCGTCGTTCCCCGCGAGCGTCCCGCAGATCATAGGGAGGAGTAATCACGAGATTTTCTACAGATCGCCATCGGGACTCCTCCGCAGCGTAATACTCGACCATGAGCGAGGTCCACCAGCCTCCATCGCGATGCGGATAACCCATCGTCATCTCAATGCAGTTGATCGCCTGCTCCTCTGAAAAAGAGATGGTATACCAGTTTATGTCTTCCTTTGCTGCGCGCTGCTGTCCACTATAGGTGTCGTAAGTCAGGCCGCGATCGAATTGATCGAGATCACCGCCATCAAGCAAGTGCGCTCGATCATTGAGTAATACACCCGGGTCAGATGACCCTCCACCAATTGGGTGCTGATGGGAAACTGAGCATGAAACGCCGGGCAACCGCGCGAGATTGTTTTCCAGCAAAGCCGCTTATCTCCTCCTGCAATGTTTGTCAGAAAGTATACCTGACTTTTTTGGGAGAAACAAGAGGCACAGATGCTCCTCGGTCACTAGTCCACCAAGCTAGATTTGACAGAGGAGAGACCAGCCATGAACGAAAAACGCTATCCCGTCCATCTCAGTCCAGAGCAGCGGCAAGAGTTGCATCAGCTGATCCGTACCGGCAAGGCCACCGTGCATCAGCAGATGGCCGCCCGCGTGCTGCTCAAAGCCGACGAAAGCACCGAGCAACCGTCCTCCAGTAGCCAGATTGCCGAAGCGTTGGAGATCAGTCCACGGACCGTGATCCGCATCAAACAACGCTTTGTGCAGCAGGGCCTCGCGACGGCGCTCAGCGGCAACTATCCCAAAGAGCGACCACTCTGACGCAAGATCGATGGCCGTGTCGAAGCCCATCTCATCGCGCTCGCGTGTGGACCGGCCCCGCAGGGGCATCGACGCTGGACCATGCAGCTCCTGGCCAACCGGGTGGTGGACCTGGGCATCCTCGACCAGATCAGCGATGAAGCGGTGCGCCTGGCGCTTAAAAAAACGAATTGCGTCCCTGGTTGAAGCGTCAGTGGTGTTTTCCGCGCCCCGGAAGCGAGTGTGTCTGGCACATGGAAGATGTCCTGGATGTGTACTGCCGCCCGTATGATGAGCAAGAACCCGTGGTGTGCCTGGATGAGATGGGGAAAATTCTGGTCAAGGAAAAACATCCGTCCGAACCGGCGAAGCCAGGGCAAGATCGCCGAGAAAAGCAAGGGCAACGCAATCTGTTCATCGCCTGTGAACCTCTGGGCGGCAAACGCTCTCTCCAGGTCACGGCCAGGCGTACGAAGAAAGATTGGGCGCACTTCATCGAAGAACTGCTCACGGTTCGTTACCCCGACGCCCGGAAAGTGCTCCTGGTGATGGACAACCTCAACACCCATACGCCCACCTCTTTGTACGAGACCTTTCCTCCCGCCAAGGCGAAAGGATTGCTGGATCGCCTGGAGATCCACTACACGCCCAAACATGCCTCCTGGCTCACTAGCGCCGAGATTGAACTCTCGGTACTGGCCCGGCAGGGCCTGGAACACACTAGTGCCACCGTGGATGAGTTGTGTGAGCAGGTGCAGGACTGGCAGGAGTATCGCAATCAGCAGATGGCCACGGTTCATTGGCAGTTTACGACGGCGGATGCGCGGATCAAGCTCCAACGCTTGTATCCGACCATCCAGGAGAAGGGGCAGAAGAAAGCGTCCAACCTCTGACATTTCTATCTTGGCCGACTAGTCACTGTATGGCTTGCCTGCACACAAAAGAAGCGTTACAATGAGCATTAGCGGTAACCGCCATAAGGAGCATGCTCAGATGTTGTTTGATAAAAATTTAGGAACGGCAAAAAATCAATTAGAACTTGAGGAATTGTTAAAGAAATATGTGCCTCCAACGTACGATCCCTTGTATGTTTGTTTGGCTACCAAGGATGATTTTAAAAGGAAAGACAATGGATTGAAGACATATGGATAGAATATCAGCAATTTGCAGATTGGGACTTTGCAAGTGAATTCAAGGCACGTTTTTCTCAACGAGCATGGGAACTTTATTTAGGTATCACGCTTCATAAGAAATGGGGCCTACAAGCTGCGAGTAAGAGTAAGCATAAGAGTGCTGGACCTGATTTCAAAATCATTCATCGGGAACTTCCTCATCGGGGTCACCATCGTGACACTGCTTTTGGTCACGATTGGCCTGTTATGGTCTGCGGCCAAGTAGGACACGGACATGGCGGAGAAAGGGCTGATCCTGGTCCGAGTCATTATGACGGTCATCTACGGCCATGTCATTCACAGCTTGCGCAGTGTGACCACCCACCGGTAACACACGACTTTCAGTGAACACCTGGCCGAACTTGCAGCACGCCTCACCGAAAGCGAACAGCACATCACCGAACGCTATACCGAACTGGTGGAGCGAACAGCAAGCGAACTTTCGCTACGTTTCACCGAACAACTTGAGCGAACAACGAGCGAACATCCGGCACGCACCGAACTGGCGCAGGTTACCGAAACCAACGAGATGCATAGCCGCGCGCTCACCGAACTGGTAGCGCTTCCTGGCCTGCTTGAGCAGCTACAGCAAGAGGTACAAACAGTGCTAGCAGCGCACAGCGCACAGTACCGAACACCACGCGCCCGAAACTTTCGGTGATAGAAGCGCATACCGAACACCGAACAGCGAACAGCACACCGAAAACGAACCGTACCGAAAATGACAAAGGGGCGTTCGTGCGGCGTTGTCTCAGCGAAACACCGAACATGCGCAATACCGACATTCAGCGCAAGGCGCGTGAGCAGGGCATCACCATTTCACCCGCCTACATCAGCGAGATTCGCAAAGCATTCCTGAGAGAGCAAACCGCCTAACTGACAGAGCGAACAAGCCTTACCGCTGGGCAGTAGCTCAGAAAGAATATAGTAGTAGCAGAAGCAAGAGGTGAACAGCATGCAACTGGTTGAGCAACATGTGATTGACCGGAACGATCCACACTACCGTGTGATCGATGCAGCAGCCTTCAAGTCGAAGAACCTGTACAATGCTGCACTGTACGAGATGCGGCAAGCATTTATCCGTTCCGGCATCTATCTGTCCTACGAAGAGATGGATACACGCATGCAGCCGAGTGACAAGGAGGGGGCTTTAGCCCGCCGCAAGCTGCGTCGTTTGAACGGCGGCAGTTAGGCGTTCCTGGCTTTAGCCCTTGTAAAACGTGCGTATAGAACATTTATTTGAAATATTAAGTCAGTATGGTATATTTTGGAAGAGAGACAAGACATTTTGAGAGAGGAGGGACTGAAATGGCAAAAGCCACGAAAACAATCAGGCAGAGTTTGAGCTACCCATCTCACTATGCTGACTACTTCGCCGAGAATGCCACCCTCTTCAATCGTGTTGTGGCCTTCTATTTTGACTGTCTCCAGGCGCATGAGGGAATCCTTGCTCTCAACAACAAGGAGGCTCTCACAGCCCTGGAGAAGCTCACCCATGCAACGGGGGCAAATCCCCATCCGATTATGCCGCTCAATACACTCGCCCCAGATATCCCTGCCATGTTCCGACGCGCAGCCATCAATGCGGCGCTTGGCTCGGCCCGCTCCTTCTTCTCCTCGCTCAACAACTGGCGAGTGCGCAAGGAGAAGTACGAAGCTCGG